>Ga0180430_10000945_pt1 | contig 30018 bp, 26 predicted proteins | sample SS_ome_9_FD_132999 | JGI IMG/M metagenome (GOLD analysis project Ga0180430, IMG submission 132999) | Hypersaline lake sediment archaeal communities from the Salton Sea, California, USA - SS_1_S_2 metaG | ecosystem: Environmental > Aquatic > Non-marine Saline and Alkaline > Hypersaline >... | reverse complement strand
TGAGGATATGATATTTTATCAGGTATTAATTTAGAACATTCGTCTTTTATTTCTTTATAGGAATTCTTAATTTTTATCAAAAATGTCAATAGAGCTAACTTTTGTCTTGAATTAAATAACTCTCCCCACTCTTCCTTTTTAGTATATCTTTGGGCATCAATACCATATGTTCCAACAGGAGCAATTTTTTCATCCGGTACAGGGTTTTCAAGACCCTGCCATTCATCGATTATTTTATTTAGATGCCTTTCTGCTTCATGAAATATTTCTATATCTTTTTTTGTGGCAAGTCTATATAATTTTCCAGAGCCCTTATTATTTTTTAAAACAACGATAATTAGATTTTGATCAAGATTCCCATTTTTTGCTAATCTTTTCACATCTTTAGACTTAGTTACTTGATTACAAACTAAACATTTTGCATCAGCCCGAGAAACAGTCCTAAGATTTGGATCAAAATCATCCATTTGATTTTCAATAATCTTAAAATCAACATTTTTTCCATTTATTATTGGTTTATATGCAACTTTTCTATTTTTCTTTTTAGCTAACCAAAATTGACCTATTAGGGGGATGTCTGCACCACATGTTGGATTTTGACATTTTACTGTTTTTGCCCATAAATAACTTACAGGGGTTACATCATTTGGATCGTTTGGATAAAAATTTCCTATCTCGTTTTTCACTCTTTGATAGATAATTTTTGACCATCGTTCAACCATATAATATAAGAAATTAACTTGTTTCTTTTTTCCATCTATTCCAACATTTTTATTCGGATCATCAATCAAAAAGGAATATTTTTGAGGCCATTCTGTTGTTGCTTTTTCAATAAATACTGCAAGAGGATTATAATCATTAGAATAAGTGTCACAACCTAGTCTAACTGCTTCAAGGGGAATTGAGCCTCCACCGGAAAAAGGATCTAATACAATTGGCATTTGGCCATTCCATTGTTTTGATATTATTTGTTGAGCATTTTTTATATCAATATTATTACAATTATTTACTGCCTCCCATTGTGAAATTTTTGTAATAAGATTTTTAATTTTTCTCCTATAATCCACATTGTCAGGTAAATCTATTAGAGACGCAAAATTTGTAGCACGACTTGATGAAAGAGGGCGTCTTGCCCACCAAATATGTAGAGTCGATATATGACCATGATGAATATTTTTTTCTCGTGCGGATTCTTTTGAGATTTCAGCTAAAGGTAAATCCCATTCAATAAAACGTTTTTTCACTCACTCACCGCCTTCGCAATTTTATCCTTTGGAATGATATAGCCCGTTGCATAAATATCCTCATCAATCTTGAATGTTTTTTCAGGATTTCTATACCGCTCTAGTTTTGGGTTATCAGTACCTGCAAAGGTTACAACATATAACCAAAATTTATCCTGAAAACGTTTAGCTTTTTTCCATTCGTTTGCAGAAACTCTAATTGACCCATCCTGTGCACGTGCTTTTACTTCAATATAACGAATATCTTCAAAGGTTCCATCTTCACGATACTTTGTGGATCTTATATCAAAACCAAGATTCTCTTTATGAACATCTTGAGGACTCCAACCATTTTCCTTTTCAAACTTCTTTGCTTCTTCCATTCCTACTGCTTCAATTTCATCATCACGAGTCATTCCAGCACCACTAAGCTCTCTTGACAGTTCAGGTTTAGCTCTGCTAAGAGGCAAAACAGCAGCAGAACCAAGAATTTTTGGTTCAGATACAGTTATTTCTTTCTCAAGTTTTATTTCTTTTATAAGAGCACTATGTTTCTCCTCAAAATCCTCTTTTCTCTTCTCTTCATTGATAATTGCAATATTCATATCCTTTCCTTCTTCAAGTTGTTCCTGGTAATGAAGAAGTTTATCATTGGATTCCTGGAGCAAATAATCAAGTGAACGCAAACCATATTTCTCTTTTATATCAGATTCCTTCTTACGCTGTTTTTCAATTTCCTCTTTATATGGAAACATAATTTCAGTAATTGCATATTCCTCAACATCATTTTTCTTACCAAACATACGTCTTTGAGTTTCTGTTAAAACAACATTATCAGCCGGCGCAAGATCCCAAATAATAGAAGGATTAACCTTTTCAAACTCTCCTTTTATATTTTGAAAAACACTAAACACTCTTTTACCAGCAACCTGCCCTTGCCCATCTAAAAGCTCTCCTTCAATAAACCAAAGAACGCCCTCAAGTGAATTTGTCTCATCAGTAAAAACAGCGACAGCATCATCATGACCTCTATCCTCAATTGCTTTTTGATTTACTGCCTCAAGTAAAGGATGACCGGGTGCAACATATTCATATTCAGGGTTATCCTTTGCTTTTTCTTTATCAAAAGTAATCTTTGAATACGTTTTCTCAACTTTACCATAACTTGATTTAAAATTATAATCCTTATTGAATTTTCTAAGCTCATAAGGAACAGATTTAATGCTATACGTATCTACTCGTTTTTCAAACTTTCCACCAAAACGAGAAAACGCCCGAAGGAAAAAATCCTCAATATACTCAGGCATTAAGCGATTCTCATCAGCCTCATGAATACTATTCATAATACCAGAGTAATCAATATGACGAGTTGCAAGACTAGTCATAAAAATATTTTCCATTTTCTTTTCAACTTCAGCAGTATCAATCTCATCAACAATCTGATAAATCTCCTCAATACGACGCTGACCAGTAATAGCATCTTTTAAAATATCCTCAAGACTCTCCCCAGGTATAATTTCACCTATAACATCAAAAACACGATCAGAGCCGAGTGCATCACGCATGTTATTTAGTTTTTGAAACAAACGCTCAAGAATTTGACCTTCACGAGTATTTTTACTCACCATATTATAGATAAAAACCTCTTTTTTCTGACCATAACGATGAATACGTCCCATCCTCTGCTCAAGTCGATTAGGATTCCAAGGAATATCATAATTAACCATAAGTGAACAAAACTGAAGATTAATACCCTCACCAGCAGCTTCAGTAGCAACTAAAATCTGAGTTTCATTTTTGAATTGATGCTCAGCCTCAATACGAGCATCCATATTCATACTACCATGAATGGTATTAACTTTATAACCCCAGGATTGAAGTTTTTCAACTAAATAATCAACAGTATCTCTAAACTCAGTAAAAATCAAAAGCTTATTATCACCAATAGTTGAAAGAATTTCATCACGCAGTTTTACAAGTTTACTTTCAATTTCCTTTGAATGAACCGTTTTAGCAAGCTCAATAAGCTCACCGACCTTTTCAATTTCAGCTTCAACCTCAGAAATATTAGAAGCAAGGGTCAAATTCATTAGTTTTTCTTCAATATCCCAACGATCCTCTTCACCCATATCTTCAAGATCTTCCTGAGTAATATTTTTAACCTTTTCATACTCTTTATCTTGGTTAATTTTATCAGGCAATTCTAAAATTTCTTCAAGACGAACTTTACGTCGTTCTAAAGACCGAAGGATTGCATAAGTACTTGAAGTCAAACGTCTCTGAAGAATCATCATAGCAAAAGTAATAGAACGATTTTCTTTAGCCCTATCAAAATGTTCTTTAACATATTTAGTAACCTCACGATACAGATGATCTTCATCAGGAGTTAAAGGAAAACTCACGGTACTAACATGACGAGGAGTAAAAAGGTGATTACCCTTAAAATCCTTCATATCTTCTTTAAGACGACGAATAAAAAGAGGATTCTCATCATTTTGAATAGATTCTTTTAACAAATCAGTTTTTGAAAAAAAACCTGGACGAAGCAAATCTAAAAACAAACGAAAATTCTCTTCATCACCACGGTGTGGAGTCGCCGTTAAAAACAACATATGAGTTGCTCTTTTAGAAAGAATCTCACCCACTTTATACCTACCAGTTTTATCAATCTTAACGCCTTTCTTACTAGAATACCCATAAGCAGACATCTTATGAGCTTCATCAACTACTACAAAATCCCAAGTAGAAGCATTTAACTTATCAATAATATCATCCTGTTTAAGAAAATCAATTGATGTTACACAAAAATTAAGATTCTCCCAAACATTTTCACCCCAGTGAGAATCCATTAAGGCACGATTAACCAAGGTAAAATTAGTATTAAACTTTGTTTTCATCTCACGCTGCCACTGATACTTAAGATGACCGGGGGCAACAACAAGGACATTCTTTGCCATATTTCTATACTGAAGCTCTTTAATTGCAAGACCTGCCATAATTGTTTTACCAGCTCCTGCATCATCAGCAATTAAAAACCTAACTTTAGGATCACGCAATATATATGAATAAACTGCTTCAATCTGATGAGGAAGAGGATCCACCTGAGAAACATTAACAGCAAGCAAAGGATCAAACTGATAAGCCAATCTAAGAATATTAGCTTCAACCCAAAAGAAAAAATCCTCACTATTCTTAGAAAAAGATAAAACATCAGAAGTTACAACCTTAATCTGATTTAACTGAGACTCAGAAATCCTTAAAGTTTTAAAAGTCCTATTACTACAAAGAATTACTTCAAGAACATAATAACCAGCACGACGTTCAAACTTTTTCACTTCTGCTTTATCATTTAAAAAAGGAGCAGATATAATTTGTCCTTCAAATAATTCCAATATACTTCACCTCAAATCTTTCTTCAAAGAGAAAACTAAATAGTATCTCTAGCTCCTCCCCAAAGATCAATCAGTTGAATAGAAGTAAACGATTTAAAGGTTTTCAAAACGTGGGAGGAATATCATCATTACTAATAATTGAAAACTTACAGTCATCACAGATGCCGTCTGGATTATCTGTTTCATTAACTCCGCATATTCTACAAATCATTTTTTATCATCTTAATTTCTATATAATTTCTAAGGAAATTTTATTCTTTTAAATCCTTTGGTTATTTCTAAATATTCTCCATCATATTCCAATTTAGAAAGAATAGATCTTACAACTAATGACCGTAAGTTTTTCATACATTCGACCAAAATTTTTGATTCAATATGTTCTGCTCTATGAAAAATCTTATTTCTAACATTCAATATGGTTCTAATATCATAATCATAATCTTTAAAATCAATATTGTTATCTTCTATGAATTCATTTATTCTATCTCCAATTGGCCTTCGCTTTAATTCAGAAATTTTCTTTAAAAGTTCATCTTTTCTCTTTTGCGACAATTTTTCAAATGAGGAATGATTGATCAAGACTTGTTCTATCTCTGAAGTTAACCCACTTGGTAATTTATCATGCCCATAAATAAATTCATCAGTATTATACAAAACTAAAGATTCCAAACTAATATATGGGAAAATAAAGCAATTTGTAAGCATATTATCTTCAATACCTGCTAAATAAAAAGCCATAGGAAATAATAAATTATTCATTTTCAAAAAGTTTGGATCAGAAATTTTCGTTTCCATTTGATTAAGAAAGCCTATAACATCTTTTTCATCAATAATTCTTTCTTTAGGGAATTTTGCTGATTTTGTACCAAAAAAGTAACCAGAGGGCAATCCTTGAATCTTTGGTGAGATGTTATGACTTGTTCGCGAGATTCGAATACCTTGGCTAAATGATAGAAGCCAATTGATCTGATCAATTTCACTATCCCTATTTTCAATTGTCAATTTTATTTCATTAACATCTTTACCCGTTATATTAGAGGTAGCAGTAAATGTGATATAATCCGTTTTTTCTTCTTTCATCTTTTTAATAATGTCATCATAACCTTCTACTCTTGTAAAATTAAAATTACCAATTTTGAAATCATGGTTTAATTCAATATTTTTAATTGTATAAGAGATATTTGTAGATATCATCCTTTGAAAATATACATCAACTGTTTAATAATTGTGCCAAAGAAATGAAATTTAGTTACTTTTAAAAGAAAAACCCTAACATAATAATTAATGTCAAGGAGATTATCCAAAGAAAAAATCGATTTACTTAGAAAAGAAGTATTATCTGGAAAATCCAATTATCAAGTGGCACGAGAATTAAGTATCAGTGAGACAACTGTAAGGAATCATACAAAAGATATTGCTCGACCTAAAAATGTTGGTCCATGTATCAAAAAGGAACAATTTGAATTGTTTAAAAAGATACTGGAACAAGGTTATGTATACACAGATTCAAATAGAAATCGTCTCCGTGGTCTACAAAAACATTTTCCAATGATTAAAAGAGCAAACTATAAAGGAAGATCTCTTTATTTTTTGGAAGATTATAGCAAGACTGCATTAAATGCAATGATACAGCAGAAGGAATCAAGAGTTATTGGTTATCATGATCTTTCAAACATGTCAAAAATCTTTGATGTAAAATTAACTTCAAAAGAGAAAAAAATCTTTTTACTTAAATAATTTTGAAATCGATAGATTCTATTGATAAAATATTAATATCTATAGTAAAAATTATGTAGAAACATAAATAGGAGAGTTTAAAATGGCTTATGGATCATATCCTTTTTGGTTAAAAAACCAAAGAGATCATGCTGAAAGCGAAGCATCTTATTTAAGACGTGAAAATGAACAATTAAAAAAGAGAATTAAAGACTTAGAAGAAGAAAATAAGAAATTAAAAGAGAAAATATGATTTATTCAATGACTGGTAATTCAGAAACTGGATTATTTTTAAATTCCTTCAACAATGAATCAGGATCGATTTTCTTTTCTTTTAATTCACTGAATATCATCTGTCGAACAGTTTCATTATCATAATTAATTAACTGAGCTCTAATTCGCCTATATATGCCGCTCATCATATCAAATATCTCACGCATATGTTCGACATTTATATGATATAAGTTATCAGCATGAGAAATAGCTTCATTTTTTATAAATTTACAAGGAGAAGTTATAACAACTATTTTCTTCTCCAAATCAGAACAAAAATCATCGTTATTTGCCCAATTATAATGTCCTGAAGACTGCCTACAATTATCAACGGATATAAAACCACCTTTATCTTTATCGCTTTTCGCCTCAAAAATAATAACAAAATGATCGCCTAATCTCCAAAGAGAATCTGGATCTGATTTTTCATTTGGTCTACATGCATTAAAACCAAGCATATTACCAAGTTCAGTAAGACCTAATTCAAATTGAGTAGGATTATCACTATTAATCAAATTTTTATTTTCATCAATTTTCTTTTCAAATGATTTTCCAATGCTGCCCCAACTAGATAGATTATCTTGAATTTTTTCAACCGAATAAGCAGAAAAATTATCAATTTCTTCATCTAATTCAGGTTGTTCAATAGTACTTAAAAACTCAGAAAACCAACTTACAGTTTTTGCACATTTAGTTGCCTTCACATAAAATTCTATAGATGATTTTTCATACTCTTTATCAGATTTTATATCACCTATCTTTTTTGATAAATTACCTGCAAAATAATACCAAAGGCCCATATAACCTTTAAATTTCCCGGAAGAAAGATTGTCGATAATATTTCTTGAATGTTTCAGGGCTCCCTCAAAATTATTTCTCCATATTTCATACTGATAACCAACTTCATCTTCAACAATTTTAAATAATATTTCTGTTTGTTTATCTATCTGCTTTTCTAACTCTTCTCTTATCTGAATAATATTATCTTCAGCTCCTTTCCATTCATCTCCTTGTTTGAAAAACAAATCAATAAGTTCAGATAAATGAGTAATTTTATCTACATTTGAGTGACTTATACCAAATTCAAGTTCTGCCTGTAATTCAGGATGCATTTCTGAATTATTTGATTTATTTGCACAAAAATCAAGCAATTTACTTCCTAGCATCGTTACAAGTGAGAAATCAGAGTCCCCTCTTGTTGTCCTTCCTACGGCTTGTGTTATTCTTGTTACAATTCTGTCCTTCAATAATGAAGAGATACCTAATCGGTCATGTAAAAACCGTTCTTGAATATTTATTGCTAATGGAAGGTCATATAGAACTAAATGCCTACAGGTTTCACCTGGGAGATCTAGTCCATCATATCTATTTGAAAGAAGTAAAATATTATCTTTATTTTTTACAAATGGATCAAGATTATTTTCAATATCTTGAGCTTTAATAATTGTTTTAGTATTTTTTGTAAATTTCATGATTTTTTCAAATTCTGATACAGATTGATTATTAGGACACAGAACCAAACTTCTTTCAAAAGAATCAATATTTTTTGATAACCAAGGCAAATATTCAGTTTTATCAAATGAAAAATCAGGAAAAATGAAAAATCTTCTACCCGATCCTTGTTTATCCCATCCTACAGGTATTGGTAAACGAGATATTTTTGGTACACCAATTATTCTTTCAAGTTCCCCACCAGATCCAAGTGTTGCAGACATATATACCCTTTGTTTAGCAGTTGAAAAAGGATTATGTGTTAATGTGGGAGGAATCCACGGCCTAATTAATATTTCATACCAGGATAAAAATATGTTACAACTTTCTAAGTTTTTTTGTAAGGATCTCCACTGAAAAAATAGATTACTACCTTCTTCGATATTTTCTTCTAATATCTCTCTTATACTTTCAATTCGATCAGAGTAAAATATATCGGGAATCATATCTACAGTTCTATGATCCCTAATACCCGGATTCTCGTTATTTATAGTTCTAATGAGATATTTTGGAATTTTATCTTCAAATAAGGAAATTATTTTAAAGAAAATATCTCTATGATCAAATCTATTTATTTCTAATGACCACATTGATGATATATAACCCTCAGATGCATGAGCATCATCAAAAATAATAATATCTGCATTATCAAAACGTGGTTTAATATTAAATAATGCACTATATGTTGATATTGCTATAGCTTCATTTGTAAGATACTGACTGAACTCTTTTCGAGGATAATTTTTTTGTTTACCTACAAAAACATAAGCTGGTATTCCATATTTTTTAGAATGAGACTGAACTTGATACGCTAATTGTTTAGTTGGACACAAATATAGAACTTTTTCACCATTAGTTTTCATCCGATATAATCCTAATAACAAGCCTATCAACGTCTTACCTGCACCTGTTGGTAATTCAAGGCTAATGTCTGATTGTTTAGTAAAATTTTCATGATATTGTCTTAATATATCTGCTTGATGAGACCACAAATGTCTTATTTGAGGGTCTCTATCCCTTAAATCTCTAAAGATAGATTCTGGAGTATAATCTTTTTTGGATGAAGATTCCACTTTTTTAAAACCAATTTTATTCATAATATCCACTTTTAACTTAATATAAGATGCGATATAAGATATCAATATTAGAATTTGAATATATACTTTTTTGTACGATTATTTTACTTTATCTTGAACTATCTTTGATGATGATTCTTCTTTAGAGGAAAAAATATGGTTACAAAAAAAGGTTCATTTATTTTTATCTATTTCCTTTTTTTAAAACATAATCTTTCATATAGCCTAATTTTGTACATATTGTAAACTTAACACGAGATATCTTTTGATTATCATATTCTCCTTCAATATCTGCTATTAATATTCTTGCTCCACCTTTAGCCGATTTTGTTTTTACGATTGATAAATCAAATTCGATTTCGTCTTTTAAAAAATATTTATTATCTTTTCCTTCTTTAATGCCTTCTTCTATTCCAACAATAAATGCTTTAACAAAATCTCTCACTTCATCTGTTTTCATAGCAACATCATAAATAATAACAAAATTAGTTATAAGTTTATTGTGTATTTTGGCTTTATAATATTTTGAAAAAAAACAAAATTATTTAAGTGTTCTGAGGAGTTTCAAGTTTTACCGATACTGTTAGGATACTTTACCAAACTATTATTAAGTGATTAAGTTTTCAATCCTAAACTTCATTTTTTAGTATTGTATATATCATTTAACAAAGTTAAAAAATGAGTATTTATAGAAGAAATAAAATCTGACATAATTTTAAAAGATTTAGGTATATCTGGAAAATCACGTCCAAATCTATTTCTAATCACCTTAATTCTATCCTTGTCTGAAGAATCCAATTTTTCAATATTTGTTTCAAAAAATCTTAATAATTTAAAATAATTATTTTCATCTTTAATATCTGGAAATTCTTCAATATATTGATCTCTTATATTGTAAATCGCACTATTGAATAACTCATCTGATCTGAATTTACTAAGACTAAATTGGACTTTATTACTCGTACTTCTTGTGCTAGACCCCCAAAATCTTGGAATTGTTTCATGTTGAATCAACTTATCTCGAACATATTTTACATCATTCGCGTACCATTCTTTATATTTGTCAATGATTTTTACATATTCTATATCAAGTTTTTTCATTATTTTCCTATTTTCTTTACTGTTAACATGCTCATTAAAAGACTTATGTTTGATTCCATTTGCAAGTTTTTTTTCACTCTCATTTTTAGCTACTAATTGATAAAAACGCATTACAATTTTTGGAATTTTTGTAAATAAAATAACCATATGAATAAACCAATCTTCTACATCGAGATTAATTCTATTTTTATGTTCTTTAAACATTTTTAATATATTTTTTTCATCTTTTGATAATTCTATTTCTTCATTTTGATAATATGTACTATCATGAATTTCAGCTTCTATTTGTGTATTTTTTACACGAAGCCATATATCGTCTCTGATTCTATCCCAAATTTCTGGAAAAAAAGAAAGAGTTCTATTAAAAGACATATATGCTAAATTAATTTGTTTCAATTCATCATTATTAAAATATTTTTTCAACCCCAACATCAACTCTGATAAGTTATTTTCTTTGTTAATTATGATTTCGTCTTCTGTGTTCATATGATCACTATTCAATTATAATCTGTACATTAATTTAATATAAAATTAAAAATCATACAATTTTTCAGATTCATATAATATTCTCGCATGGGATTTATCTGTGTGAATTTGAATAAAACTTGAAAGTCCTCTCATTTCCTGAAGTTTGAGTAATGATATTTCTATATTTTTTTCAGTATCATTTAAGATAGATTCAATAATATCCAAGTTTGGAAGTAATATTTTATTTTTAACTATCTGAGTTGAGTTCCATTTCTTATCTCCAAAAATTGCATCAAGATTTAATATAATTAATAACTGATCTTTAATTTTGCTTAAAATTCTCTTAATATCTTTTAAATCTTCATTTTCTTCACACATTAATAATAATATCCCTAACTTATCTCTTAATGTAAAACTCAAATTTGCCAGTTTGATAAATTGTTCTTGTCTTTTTGGATGAGAAGAAATCCATAAAATATGTTCAATGCGGCTAGATATTACATTACTTGTTGGAATGTGGACTCTAACAGTATCAGTATTTTTTCTCCAATCTGGATTTTCATAATTTAATATTATACGAATATATTCTTGTAACCACACGTAAAAAGATCGTTGTTGTTTATCATTTATTGGACATAAAACTAATAATACTGGAGAAACAAACAGTTCAGAATATTTCAAGGTATTTACTGGAACATCATATGAAATTGTAGATATTGTATCATCGATTTCTTTAGTAGTTCCTTTTATTTGAAGAGGTAAATATGCACCACATGGAGTTCCATCTTTAAAAATTTCCATTATCATATCAATGCCATAATCCCTTGCAGTTAATTCTCTATGTTCCCATTCATTAGGAAAGGATAACGGGACTAATTTTCTAGCTCCTGTATCAATTTCATGAGATTCAGATCTTATAAACAAATCAGTCATTCTTCACCTCGTTTTAAATAATTATGAATAGATAACCTTGTTTGTAACGTTTTTGTTTGCAAATGAATTTAAAACATATGATTTATCATTTTTTCTTTGGCGTTTTTTTGCATTCGGAAGTACTGTTGAGCAGTAGTTCCGAATGTGCTCTAAAATAAGAGAATTTCAGGATAAAATGAGTGTATAAAAGGATTTTGATAAGATATTTATGTTATTCTTATGTTTAAATTTTTTTTACATTTTGTACCGAATATTTTATCAAAACTCTTTGCATTGCCCGATAATATACAAATATACAAAATATAAAGATAAGAATTTCAAGGGATAACTATGAAGATAACAAATAATATATGGAAAAATAATGATTATTCAAACCTTGTTGAACTTTTTGAAACTGCTAAAAAAAAATATGCACAAAACAATTTATTTGGTACAAAAAACAAAGAAGGAGAATATGATTGGGTAACATATAAAGAAGTAGGAAAAAGAATAACTTTTTTTAGAGGTGGACTAGCTCAACTTGGCCTAAAAAAAGGTGATCGAGTTGGCATTATTTCAAAAAATAGGACTGAATGGTTCATTGCTGAAATGGCAACCCTTGGAATTGGTGCATGGTTTGTACCAATGTATGAAAATGAGCTGCTATCAGTATGGAAATATATCGTTAAGGATGCAGCATGTAAAATCCTAATAGTAAGCACTAAACATATCTATGAACAAGTCAAGGATTTTCCAAAAAATATTTCTACTCTTGAAAAGGTTATTTTAATTGAAGGTTCAGGTCCAGAAACCTTTATTGATATTGAACATATTGGAGAAAAACATCCCATTAAACCCTTTTTCCCCGAACCTAAAGATGTCGCTGTCATTATTTACACCTCTGGCACAACAGGTAATCCTAAAGGTGTAATGCTTTGTCATGGAAACCTTTGTTTTGCTGCACAAGCAGGATATCACTTGTATAAGAATGAACTTGTTGAAAGCACAGTTTCTTTTAGCCATCTTCCTTGGGCGCATTCATATGCAATCTCAGCAGAATTACATAACGGCCTGCAATTTGGTGGATCAGTCGCATTCATGGATACGATACAAAAAATGGCAGACGATATAGCACAAGTTCGTCCAACCGTTCTTATGAGTGTTCCTCGGGTCTTTAACCGAATTCATAATGGAATCTATAAACGAATGCATGATGAAGGAGGAATGAAACAAAAATTATTTTTAATGGCGGTAGACGCAGCAAAAAAACGATTCAAAACAGGGAAATCTGGGGTAACCTATGCACTCTTGGATAAACTTGTATTAAAGAAAATTAGAGAACAATTCGGTGGTCGATTACAACTCGCCTTAACTGCAAGTGCACGGATGAATAAAAAAGTCGCTCTTTTCTTTTATAGTATCGGAATCCCAACATATGATGCATATGGTCTAACGGAAACTTCACCAGTTATTACTATGAATGCTCCAAATGCATATAAATTTGGTAGCGTAGGTAAACCTGTTGAACAAACACGTATCGTTATTGATAAATCAGTCAATGAAACCGATAGAGATGATGGAGAAATCGTTGTCTATGGTCCACAAGTCATGATTGGTTACTATAACAAACCTGAGGAAACCAAACAGGTATTACAAGAAGATGGGGGCCTTCGCACCGGTGACCGAGGAAGAATTGATGATGAAGGATACCTATTTATCACAGGAAGGATAAAAGAACAATACAAACTTCAGAATGGAAAATACATATTTCCTGCTGCAATCGAAGAAGATATCAAAACACTCCCATATGTAGCAAATGCAATGGTCTATGGGGATGGAAGAGAATACAATGTATGCTTAATTGTTCTAGATTCAGATAATATTCATGACTGGGCTAAAGAAATGCAATTGGAGATTTATCCAGATGGGTTAATTGCCACACTTTCCAAACCAGATTCAGAACTAAAAAATTTTTTGTCTGATGCTATTAGCCACTCATTGAAAGAAAAATATCATCGATATGAGATACCACGGAAATATTTGTTTATCAATGAAGATTTTACCCATGAAAACGGAATGCTTACACAAACCATGAAGATAAAACGACGAAGCATAATAAAAAAATATTATACAGATCTTGATGGATTATATTATTAAGATATTCACATATATTTATCCTATTCCTTTAACATAATACATAAAATATTTGTATATTGAATTATGTGTATGCATAGGAAGACTAAAAAAAATGATTAAATCATAAGAATAGATAGAGTTATCAACAAAATAATGAAAAGAATCTGGAGGAATAGTGAATATGACACCTGCAACATATAATCAAAACCATAAAGATGTACTTGACTCCATGTTACTACATATCTCTGTGGTACATCCAGGTAAAATGTTTGGATATCCAGCGTATTATGTTGGTGGTAAGCTCTTTGCTTGCGTATTCCAAGATGCTGTTGGAATAAAGGTACCTGAAGCAATGGCTAATGAACTTTTAAATAGAGCTGATATTGTTCATTTTCAACCATTAGGGAGAAAAAAAATGAGGGAATGGATTCAAATAAATCATGAACATTCAGAGGAATACAGACAAGAACAGAACATATTTGATGCTTCTATTGAATTTGTTTCAGCGCTTGCAGAAGTACCTCTAAAAAAGAAAAAATAAACATAAAAAAATTTTTAATATTTTTTAATTACAATAATTTGTTGGTTAGAAAAATAGAAAAACAAAAGGTTATTATCCTTCAAAGATGAAGTATTCTAAAGAAACATTACTACAAAAAAAAATACAGCATATTGACATTACTAATTTTAATGCAATTCCACTCATTGAATCATTTGAACATATGGCGTTTCAATCAAGAAATCTTGCATCGGCATGTAAAATATATGATTTAATGATACAGGACCCTGATTGTACAATCATCCTCTGTTTGGCTGGGTCACTCGTTAGCGCAGGACTAAAAAAGATTATTATTGATCTTATTACCCATCATATGATAGATTGTATTGTGTCAACAGGTGCTATTGTTGTAGATCAAGATTTCTTTGAAGGCCTCGGTTTTTCCCATTATCAAGGATTTAGCAGAGCAGATGACGCTGAACTTCAACGTTTAATGGTCGATAGGATCTATGATACCTTTATTGATGAGGAGGAACTTCGTGTTTGTGATTATACTATTAAAGAAATTGCTGATTCCATGAAACCAGATGTGTACTCATCTCGTGAATTCATATATGAGATGGGATCCTATCTTGATATACATAAAAAACAAGACTCATTTGTGTATAGTGCTTATAAAGAAAATATACCTATTTTTTGTCCCGCATTTTCAGATTCAAGTGCTGGTTTTGGTCTTGTGTTTCATCAAACTGAGAAAAAACAGGATGCTATAGCAATTGACAGTGTCAAAGATTTTAAGGAACTCACTGAGATAAAGGTTGCTTGTAACCAAACAGGTCTTGTAATAATAGGTGGGGGAGTACCTAAGAATTTTGTACAAGATACTGTTGTGGCCGCTGATATCCTTGGAGTATCAGCTCCTATGCATAAATATGCAATTCAACTCACGGTTGCAGATGAACGAGATGGTGCATTATCCGGGTCAACGTTACAAGAAGCCCATTCATGGGGAAAAGTAGATAATATGTATGAACAAATGATATATGGTGAAGCAACCCTTACGTTTCCATTATTAGCAAGCTATGCATATCATCAAAAACATTGGGTTAATCGAAAAGGACAACAACTAAACACAATGTTTCTTGATACATCGATTAATAATTATTCAAAATAATAGTATACAAAAAAAAATTAGGTGCATTTCACAATCCCAGAATTTTAATACGACAATAGATATATCGTAATTATAACGATGTGAGGAGAAAACATATATGATTGGATCATTACCCGCACCTATTTTAGATGCAGTTCTTGAAACGCTGCCCATTGAGTTCTCTATCATTGATGCAAATGATCATGTACTTGCATGGAACAAACACGACACACGTATTTTTAAGCGACCAGAAGCAGTTATTGGCCGCTTAGTTCAACAATGTCACCCTCAGAAAAGCGTGGAGAAAGTAGAACAGATACTTAAAGAAATGAAGGAAGGAACACGTGATAAAGCACAGTTCTGGATTGATCTACCTATTGGACCCAACAATAAATTACAAAAAGTCTTTATCTCATATCATGCACTAAGAGATGCAAATGGAACATATTTAGGATGTTTAGAAGCATCGCAAAATATCAGTTCATTCCAATCCCTTGTTGGACAAAAAAGATTACTTGATTAAAAACAATAATCACAGTATCAGTATGGTTTCAAAATATTTTTTTTCTCAATTAACAACATATAAATGAATTATCAGTATTAATATTAATCAATTAACTCAGAAAAACAAGTGGGAAGAAGTTGGTTTGGTGCATTTTGAAACACAATAGGGCGGAGGAATCGAAAGATTGATCTCATCCCAACTGAAGTAGAATACGGTGCCGTTGTTGCAGGAAATGGTCCACCATGTTGCATTGCTTCGCAGACCGCAACACCCGTTGGCACATCATTAAAAATAATGCGACCAACCTTAGATATTAAAAGATCACGAAGAGGTATTGCATCAGTATACTGCTCTGGTTGCACATAAATAGAGGCAGTTAATTGACCGTTTAACTGAGACGCAATGGATTCAAATTCTGAAACATCAGAGCAGGTAACAATAAAAGAAACTGGACCAAAAAATTCGCTCTGAAGTAAAGAACTTTGAAGAAAAGTATCAGCATCTGTTTGAAACAAAGTTGGTTTATACGAACATGTTTTTGATTGAAGAGAACCATCAGTTTCTAAATGAACATGTTCATTGTCTTTGATTTGTGTTACTTTTTGTACTAAATTTTCTTTAACCTGTTTATTAAGTAAAATACCAGGTTTCTTTTTTCCAATGGCATTCATCATGTTTTCAATACAACCCACTTGCTCCTTTAAAATAAAAACAACCCCAGGTTTTGTACAAAATTGACCCATGCCAAGTGTTATTGAATCAATGATAGATTCCAACTGAGCCCTATTTGCATCAATGATAAAAATCGGATTGATACTTCCCATCTCAGCATAAACTGGTATTGGAACCTCTCTTGAACAAGCAAGAGCAAATATAGCTTTTCCTGCAGAAAACGAACCTGTAAATCCTATTGCTTGAGTTTGAGGATGTAGAACTAATCGCTGAGAGACAAATACCTCCTGACCATGCAACAAAGAAAAAAAACCATCTGGCATATCACATTTTTTTATTGCTTTTTGTACTGCTTTTGCAAAAAGCTCGGCAGTCTGTGGATGTGAAGGATGTACTTTTATAATAACAGGACAACCTGCTGCCCAAGCTGATGCTGTATCTCCACCGCATACACCAAAAGCAAATGGAAAATTACTAGCAGGAAACACTACGACTGGGCCAATTGGAATCATCATGCGATATAAAGAATTTTCAGGAGAAGTAATCATATCAAGATGATGCTTATTACTAATATACTCTGCAAATAATTCTAATTGTGTCGTTGTCCTTGCCCGTTCATTAATAAGCCGTTGTTTCCCTAGAGCAGTTTCCCAATTCGCTATTTCTATAAGAAAATCATCAAGTTTCATAATTTGAGTTGAAACCTCTTTTAAGAACAGTGGAAGTTGTTTTAATTTTACCTGAGTGAATGCTTCAGAAGCCATGTGCATACTTTTCTCTATCTCATCTTCTGTTGCATCAATAAATGAATGAGAAGTTTTTTCATCAGTAGCAGGATTAATACTTCTATAGCTGTTTTTTCCTAAACTAGACCATGTACCCGCAACATAATTTTTCCCTAAAAAATCAACCATTTCAAACAGCCCCTTAAAAGCAATATCATAAATAAAAAAAGAGTATAATAGTATTACGTAAAGAATGTTTTAAAAAACAATAAAAAAAAACTGTTTAGAGGGAGGGAAGAAAGAGAGGTTTTAAGGAGAAAAAAAGTAATCCTCTCTTTCAAATCTAATGGAATGGGATATCAAGAACTTCTATATAAACATTATGTGAATGTATATAGCATAAACGATGCTTATTCAATTGATAAATAATAAAAATTATTTTTTAATAATGGGGGTAGTATATCCATCATGTAACTGTTTATTACTTTTCAAATAATTCGTTATATACTGCCCACAATTACTCCCAATCTTATTTTCTTTCAACTCTCCAATGCTAAGTATTACTTCATAACCAATGTCTTGTAGTTCATCAATAAAAGAATATTCCAGAGAATCTGATTGTATAGTAGATGTTAATTGATGTTTATGTGCCATAAGTGTAGGATTAACTGGTGTGATTTTTAGAAGAAAAACATCAGGTGAAAAAAAATCTTGTAATACTTCAGGATCAATCTTTGCATCTTGTACAAGAGCAAAATTTAATGTTATTTTTCGTCCACCTTCATCGAAAAACAATGAACCATATTTCGCAATTTGATTAAAATCCCATTTTTTCACAGGAATCAACCAATCACGTTGTTTTCTATTTGTACTATGTATTGAGAACTGCAGTTGAAAACGATCTGGAAATTTTGATTTCTTTATTTGTAGAAGTCGTTGAAAAAAAGAATCGCAGCTTTGAGGTGCAATAGTTGAAATAGATGGTAAAAACCCCGGTGCATCATAACGCTCTGTTATTTGTTCAATAACGGTTAGCACCTCAGAATTAAACGCTGGTTCACCCATACGAGCAAATTGAATTTTAAATTTTTGTACAGGTATCCTTTTATCAGGAAACCTCTTGGTAATTAGATACGCTATCTGTGCATGTATCTCATCAGCTGATAATTTTCCTTGATAATAGCCGCCTGCATCACAAAACCTACATTGTACAGGACAGCCAAACAAAGATGAAACCATTAACACCCATTTTTCATGTATAGGTGTAGGAGGTTGTGTTGATTCAACGAACTCAACGAGTTTTCCAGATGAAAACTCAGCAATATACACGGTTGCAATATTTTCTATACCTGAAGTTGCGTTTATTTTCATCATTCTTTTTCATCCTGTACTGTATGAATTTTCATTGCGGTTTCAATACCATCACCAATGGAAATACTACATTGTCGAAATCTACCTTGGTGCACATCTCCAATGAGGTATAATTTATTTGTGTCTTTTAATGATTGCATCTGTTTTTCTATAGATCGATTAAGAAAATTGAGTTGTGGTATTCGTCCAATAGCAGCAATAAGAAAATCCATAGGCAATGTCTTTATTTGATGAGTACAGATGTTTCTAAATACTGCATGAGATTTATTTTCAATAAGTAGTACTTTTTCTAGTGTTAAATTCTCAAAGTATTTAATATTCTGTAATTCCTTTAACCGCTGAGAGAGGATTGGTAGACACTTTATGCCATTTGATCTATTTACTAAAGTAACCTGATGATTTTTTGAAAGTTGCAGTGAATAATCAAATGCGGCATCTCCTGAACCAATAACTATGATTTGTTTATTTTTAGAATATTTATCAATTCCTTTCAAATCATACTGAACAATATTTTTTAATGAATCGTTAATGATGCCATCAGTTAATCGAATTGGTTGTGTACCTGATGCAATCACACATCGTTCTGATTGAATACTTCCAGTTTCTGTTTCAGCGGTAAAGACATTTTGCTTAAATGAAAGATTTTTAATCTTAGTTTTAAGAATTGGAACATGGTAGTTTTTCATATGAATTGAAAACAAAGTAACCAAATCATTACCGGATATTCCCTGTGGAAACCCGAGATAATTTTCGACTAAGTTTGCATTATTTAAAAGCCCGCCTAATCTTTCTTTCTCACAGAGGACTACATCAACTTGAAACCGATGTAATTGCAGTGCACATGCCATTCCAGCAGGGCCGCCACCAATGATAAGTACCTTAGTCTGTTTCATTATTATTCCCTTGGCATTTTTGAATGATTTCATTTGATAGAACTGGATATGCACATCCATGACACATATTCAACAGACTCGCATGATGAAATGATTCTGCATAACTTGCTGTAGCATCTATAGGAAGAAAAACAAAAAAACCACGCATGAATGCAGAACGAATCGTTGTTTCAACACATAAATGTGTAACAATACCCGTGACAACTAACTGATGAATGTTATTATCATGTAATTGTTGATTGAGATTAGTCTGATAAAATGCATCATATTGTTGTTTTTTAATGATTGATGCAGGTAAGCCATTAAGTTCAGGAATAATGGCACTTAATGGATCATCTTCTTTTATAATATCATTCCACCATGTCTTCATAAGAAACGCGTTTTTTGCTGTATTTACATGTTGGGTAAGAAAAACAGGGCGGTTTCTGTTTAGAAAAGCAGATGCTAATTTAAGGATTCCTGGTACAATTAGTGGAGCACTTCGTACAAAGGCATGCGATTTTTCATTTAAAAAATATGATTGCATATCTATAATAAGTAACGCAGAATGATCAACATCAAAAATAAAAGGATGGCGTTTCCGAAACACTTGAACATGTTCAAATAACTCTTGAACTTTCTCTGAGTAATTCTCTTTAGTAAAATATCCTTCTTTCATTGTATTCAGACCACAATACAATCAGTAGAGAAAAATTGAATTAAAGAATTTCGGTATAATTACGATTGGTAATACTGTATAGTGTATTCAATGAAAACAACCTAAAGTAAAGGTTGTTTCTGCAGCCACTGTAAATCACTCTGATATAAAGAACGGATGTCAGATAGCCCATATTTTAGCATTGCTAATCGTTCAACACCAAGGCCCCAAGCTAACACAGGTTCATTAATACTTAAAGGCTCAGTTACCTCAGGTCGAAAGATTCCACTGCCTCCTAGTTCCATCCAAGAGTTATTCCAAAAGACCTCAACTTCCATGCTTGGTTCAGTATAGGGAAAATATCCTGGTCGAAACCGTATTTTTTCAAATCCCATTCTTTTATAAAATTCTGCGAGAATTCCAATAAGTTGTGTAAAGGATGCGTTTTTTTCATGGATGATACCCTCAATCTGATAGAATAATGGAAGATGTGTAGCATCAATGTTTTCCTTTCTAAAAACCTGTCCTATGGAAAAAATTTTCGCTGGTGGATTTGGATGTTCATAAAGATATCTGATAGTATTTACCGTCGTATGAGTTCTAAGAAGGGCTCTTTCACCTTCATCCTGGGAAAACTTGTAACCCCAACCGGTTGAACCTGTGTTCCCTCCATTCTCATGGATTGTAGCAATGGTATTCACAAATTCTTCATCAGAGAGTGATATCTTTTTAGGATTTTTACAATAAAACGTATCTTGCATTTCACGAGCAGGATGATCTTGAGGAATAAAGAGCACATCCATATTCCAAAAACAGGATTCAACATAATTTCCCTCAATCTCTTGAAAACCAAGCTCAATGAAAATATTTTTAATCTTATTTATCAATAACCGCATTGGATGAGGCTTTCCCCCATATATATTTGGAGCAAATGCATGAATATCATATGGACGGATTTCTTGTTTCTTCCAAAGTTCTTCTTTGATAATTTTTGAAGATATTTGAGAAATATCCTCAGTTATTTCAATATGTCCCTCTTTTAATAATAAATAACCTTCGTCAGTTAATGTAATGGTGCCGGTTATAAGTTCTCGTTCTTTTATAACGTCTTTTCGAGATAGAAGCTTAGTGTATTTTTTTTTATCAAGTTGGCTCTCAGGGTTTTCTGAAAGAAATCGTAAAAGTGCTTCTTCATCTGTTTCCTTTTGTAAAGCATCCATCCCTGCTTCTGTTAAAGTGAGCACCGTTTCTCCATCTTTTTTCGTAATTGTTGCCCACCCTTTTTGTTTTAACCATCCAATTGCAATTGGTATTTCATTTTTCTCAAGAACTGAAGATAGTAGAGTAATTGTTCCAGATCCTTGATGATCTCTTAAAAAACAAGCTGCTCGTTTCTCTGGCAAACCTATTTTTGTAAATCGTTCACCTTCAGGGCCAAGACTATACACGATATCTATCTGTTCTTTGACGGTAACCAACTGTTTTGACTGGAGCCAGGAGGCTGCATTCATAACTTCCACTTCTTGATCAAAATTACCTTTAGAAACAATAGCGGTTGGAGTAGCAGATCCATCTAAAGAATCCAATGTTAAGAGAACCCGTTTCTCAAGATTGGATAGCTCAGATTGTATTTTCTTAATATCCATTAAATATCTGTATAAAACTAGGGTTGTAAATAGATATCGATAATAATTTTTTTAAAATGATTGTATTATCGTGTACTACTACGTTTTTCATGTCTTTTTAAAACACTTTCAATCCGTTCTGTATCACCAATACAAGCAACAGATTCAAAATGATTCATAATATCTTCTGATGTTACAATTTCTTTTCTCATAAGAGAGAACGTTTGTTCTTCATGACCTGGTTGGTTTATATCGGATTCATCAGTAACATATCGATATGGTTTTTTAAAATTCTTTGATGGATCGTCTTTAGGTCCTCTCTCAATAGGGTTCAATTCATCCTCTACCATAAAAATCAATATTAGAGAACGCTTTAGGGTTTTATTAATGTTTTTATTATGAAAAGCAAATACAAACTCTTGTATTGTGCTAGTAAGAATGGGGGATTATTGAAGGTGGTGAAGAGAGATTAAAAAAAATAATAGCTCCCCCATTCGCACACAAAGAGCATGTGTTTTCAAGCATTTATAATTTATTATTAAATTGTTGTAATTATTTAATGGCATAAGTAATGAAATACATACAATTTCAAAGCAAATTATTAATATCATTTATTAATTATTAATTACAAAATATTACTATAAATTACGATTATTTTCTTGAAAAACATTTTACAAATCATTTTATAACCCTTTCATATTGGTCTATGGTTAGTATGACGCAGAAAACTGATGATAAAAACTACTTCGGCAAACTTACCATGAAAGACCCTTACGAAAAAAAACGTTTCCTCTCTGAACATATTCGCGGATATATCGATCTTCTTCGTCCATTTACGCTTATGGCCCCACTCATCGTAAGTATGAGTATAATGGTAGCTAGTATCATTTACAATGGCACACCAGTTGAATCAGATTGGTGGGTTACTGTAGGAAATGCAAGTTTAACTATAGCACTTGTTAATGCAGCATCAAATTCATTAAACCAGGCAACAGATAAAGAAGGCGATAAAATATCAAAACCATATCGACCAATTCCTCGAGGAATTGTAAAAGCAGACGAAGCACAAAGTCTTGCGTACATCCTTTATCTTTTTGCGTTATTACGAGCTGTAACAATTAACCAATGGTTCGGGTTCTTTATCTTTCTAATAATGGTTTTTACAGTTCTTTATTCCCTTCCACCACGTATTAAGCGGGTTTTCTTTCTTAATCAAATATGGATTGCTATTCCAAGAGGTTTATTAGGCATTCTTGCAGCTTGGAGCGTATTTGGAAACCCATTTGAACCACTCCCACTTATTATTGGAAGCTGTGCAACAATCTATTTAATTGGAGGAATGACCACAAAAGATATCGTTGATGCAGAAGCCGATAAAAAAATGGGAGTTAAAACACTCATCAATGTGTATGGAATAAAAAAAGCTGCTGTTTTTTCCTTCCCCTTTATGATCACTCCTTTTATTCTCATCCCTATTTTTATACGAAACGGATGGTTAGAACCATATTTCTGGCCACTATCCTTTCTCATGATCGGAGCGTTGTTTATTTTTTATCTCATGTTCCGAGGGGATACAGAGAGTAGAACTCTTGAAAACATCCATGCCTGGTCATTCATGTACATAGTATACATGATCTATGCCTTAGGATTTGCAGTACTGACCATGATATTTGGCGCTTCTTCCCCAACAACACTTTTATTTTAAAGCATAAAGTGACATAATCAGTATCATACTTATCGATATTTTGGACCAATGCGGGTTTGTTTGATTAAATCAGGAATAATTTTTTCCCAAAAAATTGCGGAAATATGGATACCATGAACTCCTTTAATTTGTTTTATCTCTTGAATCAAATCAATACTAATATCAATCGCCTTAGCTTGGATATCTTGACTGGATTCTAATTGTTGAGCAATCTCATCAGGGATATCAACCCCTGGGACATGAAAACGCATACGATTCAGCATTCGATGAGATTTAATTGGGGTGATACCTGCAAGGATATGAACCTGTTTATCTAATCCTCTCTCAGTTATTTCCTGCATCCACTCTGTGAATCGATCAATATTAAACACACTTTGTGTTTGAATAAATTGAGCACCTGCTTTAATTTTTTTCTCTAATCGATCAACTCTAATGTCTAAGGGGGTGGCAAAAGGATTTTCAACAGCTCCAATAAAAATAGAAGGTTTTCCTCTTTTAATCTCATCTTTGCTTTGAAAAACTCCGTCATCACGAAGTTGCCGAGCAATCGCAATCAATTGAACAGAATCAATATCAAACACACCTTTCGCCATTGGATGATTTCCTTTACTTTGATGATCACCTGTAACAAAAAGCATATTATGGACTCCAAGGGAAGAAGCACCGAGGATATCACTTTGTAAAGCAATTCGATTTCTATCTCGACAACCCATTTGTACAATTGGTTCCATTTGCTGGTTTTTCACATGAATTGCACCAGCAAGACTCGATAATCGAACGACTGCAGTTTGATTATCAGTAATATTATATGCATCTGCATAACCATGAAGCATTGATGCCTTTTGAACGATACTCATTGGATCTGCACCCTTAGGCGGGCCAATCTCAGCGGTTACCGCAAAGTGTTTGGAATCAAATGTTTGTTGCAGCTGGCTAACAGGTTTCATTTTTTTGCCTCATACAGTATACGTTCACTCTGTGACCAATCATGAGGTGGTTGATATTTTATAAAGGGATTTTCTCCACCTCTTTCTTTGAATTGTACATAGATCTGTTCCCAAACACAGGGAAGATTTGATTCAACTTCACATATGCCTTGTTCTGAACCCCCGCAAGGACCATTTAAAAGATGTTTTGGACAGCGAGCAATAGGACATAGGGCATAGAATTGATCCACAACACAATCACCACAGAGATTACATTTTCTAGTATACTGATTAATCTTTTCTTTTACCCCAAGAAATAAGGTATCATTTCCAGATATAATCCTATGAGATGGGAAAAGAGAAGACACAACTTGTACTCCATCTCCACATGCCATAACAAGAATACAATCTGCTTGGTTCATATCTTGAAGAAGTGTTGGTAATAACCGTTTTAAATTCATATGATTACAAGCGGGTTCTAAAATCTTCCATCCAGTTACAATAACACCTTCATGAGCTAACTGATCAGCTAATTTCTTCACCTCATGTTCTCCTCCTGTACGACACATCGTTGCACATTCACTGCATCCAAAAATGTAAACTGAGTATCCTTTAACTCGAGATAAAATATGTTGAAATGATTTTTGTTTTGAAATAATCATAGAACTTACATGACACAGCGTCATATAAAAATTATGTCAATAGATACTGGGAAAAACATAATTTTTTAATATGTAAATCGATGTTCTCATTCAATGGATTTAGATGACTTAACCAAAATAAAAACGATTGATGCATCAAACATGGCAAAAACATTACATGAATTTCCCACTCAAATTACAAAAGCTCTTGATATAGTAGATCAGATACAGTTACCAAGTCTTTATAATATCAAACAAATCATTGTTAGTGGTGTTGGCGGATCAGCAATTGTAGGAGATATACTGCAGTATTATCTTAGGAAGAAACTTTCTATTCCTGTTTTTATTAATCGATTAAGTGATTTACCAAAATGGGCAAATAAACATACGCTTGTCCTCAGCATCAGTTATTCAGGCAATACCGAAGAAACCATTCAGGCGTTTAAAGATGCAATACAAAAACATTGTATGATTATTGCAATAACCTCTGGCGGAAAGATGAAAGAATACTGTGAAAATAGAGGAATTACCATTCTATCACTTCCTACGGGTTTTGAACCTAGAGCAGCGTTAGGCTATCTTTTCTTTTATCTGTTCCGTAGCCTACAAAATTTAAAAATAATACAACATAAAGTACATGATGAAATCGATGAAACAATACATCTTGTCCACGACCTATCACAAAAATACCATTTCAATGTTTCATTATCAGAAAATCCTGCGAAAAAACTTGCTAATACTATCAATGGTTACATCCCTCAATTATATGGGTGGAGCATATATACTCCAGTCATTAAACGATGGGCAAACCAATTCAATGAAAATAGTAAACTCATATCACAATACGATGAATTAACAGAATGTAATCATAATGATATTGTTGGGTGGGCAGAGAACCCAGCAGTCGCAAAAACATTTGCAGTTCTTGTTTTCCGAGATGCAAAACTCGAATCCCTTCAACTCAAGACGCGCTTTGCATTCATGAAGAAACTCTATGGAGTTAATGCAGGAAGATATATTGAAATTGATGCTCAGGGTAGAAGTACATTGGCAAAAATGATTTCTTCTATGTATCTTGGTGATTTTACAAGTTATTACTTAGCTATATTGCGAGAAATTGATCCAACTCCAATATCTATCATTAATGCTTTAAAACAAGAGCTATCAAAGATATAAGTCAATTTTATAATATTTATAATACTTTAAATAATTAGAATCCATTAACAAATATTATATTTCTGGGTGGGAAATAATGGAGCAAGATGCACATAATAATGTCTCAGATCGTTACAAAACTCTATTTGAACAGGTAAATGCAGCAGTATTTCTCATTAATACACAAGGAAAAATTATTGAAGTAAATATGAAAGCACATGATTATTTCCAGTATGATTTTTCAGAAGAACCCATTTTCTTTTATGATCTTTTATCGGAATTAGTAGACTGGAATGAGACTATTGAAGACATTATCTCACGAGGTGGCATAACATTTGAAACACAAGGTATTAGAAAAAATAAGGCTCAATTCCCCGTTGAAATTAGTACTTCTCTTTTTTCACTTCATTCAGAACCGGTGATTCTTGCATTAGTACAAGATATCACTGAACGAAAAGAAAAACAAAAACTCATTAAAGAAAATGAGAAAAAATACCGTCGTTTATTTGAAGCAACCAATGATGGAATGATTATTCTTGATGCCCGTGGAGAAATTATAGAAATTAATAGTAAAGCACTTGAGATGCTTGGTCGAAAAAAAGAAGATGTTGTTGAAAAGAACCTGTTAAGTTTAGATATTTTTTCATCAAATTCCATAGTGATTATGCTTGAACAATTTGAAAATCTGCTCAATCAGCGGCATATACAAAGCACACTTATTAAGATGAAAACACGTGATAAGCAAGAAATCGATATTGAGCTTTCCTCATTTTTTTTATATCAATGCAATGATGAAATCGATTATTTCGTCCTTGTTTTACATGATATTCAAGAACGAAAACAAGCATTTCAAACCATTTCATTTACTAATCAAATCCTCATTCACCTCCTGAATCATATTTCAGAATCAATTTATATTAAAAATCATAATAACACGTTTCATATGGTAAATCCCATCCTTGCTCAGGAACTCAAATGTAAACCTCAGGACATCATTGGAAAAACAGAATTCGATTTTCTACCTCAGGACCGTGCCATCAAAATCCATGAAGAGGATGAAGAAATACTTCGAACAGGTAAAATGATTCTTAATAAAGAAACAATAGATGCCTATTTGGATAATTCCATTGAATCACGTTTTATTACAAAAATACCTATTCTTGATGAATCTGATAATATCCATGGGCTGCTTTGCATCATAAAATAATGGCTAGGATCTATGCAAGAAGTTCAGTCATAGGCATTATAAAAAATAACAGAATCAAGCGTTCGTTTTGGTACATGTAATACATCACTTGCATCTCGCCAATATTTTACATCATCTGTCAGTGTGTCAATAATTGGTTGCTCCTGAGGATACCCTAATGCAATCAAGGAGTCTATTGTATTGCCCATTGGTATCTTAAGGATTCGTTGTATCGCCTTTTTATCAATATTACACAGCACACAACTTCCAATTCCATATGCAGCTGCGAGAACCGTAATTTGTGCTGCAGCAAAACTTACATCGCGAATAGCCCATGCTGATTGATCTTCTTTTATCCCAAGAGCAATGTATGCAACTGGTCTTTCAGATTCTTTAGGTACCCATTTAGGGGTTATATATGCTGCCCATCCAATTGTTTCAAACAACTCTTTACATAGATTTCTATCATTTACAATAATAAAGAACAATGGTTGTAGATTTGCTCCCGATGGGGCTAATCGACCAACATCCACACATTGCGTTAAAATTGATTGTGGAATAGTTTTTTGAGAAAATCGTCTAACGCTTCTCCGTTGTCTTAATATTTCATATACCATTTCTGGTAAAGGTTTTTGATTCATACACATCCAACTTACTGCATCATAAAACTAATTTATGAATATTTTGAAAAATTTTTATTTATAGAAAAATTACATACATAACTTTAACAAAATATTTATAAACTTATATAAACTTCTTATAAATGGTCAAGGAGGCATGTTATGAAAATAAGAGTTATGTTGATAGTAGCTGTTATACTCTTTTCTTTTTTCAGTTCTACAGTAATAAGTCGAGGAAATATACTATTTAGCTCTTTTGAAAATACCTTAAACACAGTATCAGTTATGGATGTACCTGAGGTATTTGACTGGAGAGATCACAATGGATCTGATTGGACAACTCCAATACGAGATCAGCTTCAGGATCTTTGTGGAAGTTGCTGGGGGTTTGGCGCACTCGGTGGCCTTGAAGCAGCATATAAAATATGGATGAATGATCCCACTTTAGAAGTTGATTTTTCAGAACAATATTTATTATCCTGTTCACCAGGTGGTTGTAATGGATGGTATCTTTCTTGGGCCATCAAATGGATAGAAAACAATGGCATGATTTCAGAATCATGTTTTCCTTATCAAGCAAATGACACAATACCTTGTGAGGCGAAATGTGAAAACTGGCGAGAAGATTACTTTGGGATTACTTCATATCATAAAGTAGACTCAGAGGTTTCATCCATTCAAAATGCTTTACTAACATATGGCCCGCTTCCTGCATCCATGACCGTATATGAGGACTTTTATCCTGATTTTTCTGGGGGAGTATATGAATATAAAGAAGGCGATATTGTTTTTGGTCATTGTGTTACCATTGTTGGATACAACAATAATTGGGGGTCAAACAACGAAGGATATTGGATATGTAAGAATAGTTGGGGGACAGAATGGGGTGAACAGGGATGGTTTCGAATAGCATATGGACAATGCAACATTGAAAATGGCGTATATTATGTAACTGGTCCAAATTATCCACCTGAAATCCCTGAATTACCACTAGGGAATAACACCGGAGTACCTGGTCAAATATATCAATTTTCCACCACAACTGTTGATCATGAAGAAAACATGATTTTTTACCAATTTGATTGGGGTGATGGTGAATCAACTCGATGGATAGGTCCATATGCGTCCAATGAACCAATAGAAGTCAATCACTCATGGGTTACCAAAGGCACTTATGAAATCAGAGTCAAGGCCAAGGATCATCATGGATTAGAAAGCGACTGGTCTGAATCCCTAATCTTATCAGTACCAAAAAATACCCAATCAATATCTTCAGTACAGTACATAATAATGACCTTGCTTCGTTACACTTGATACTCTATTGAATCAAGCATAAATCATTCGAATTAATTAGCATTACTTTAAATGTGTAAAGAAGAACATCAATTAGTTATGAATGAGAAATAATCTCATGGAATCGTGCTCTGTTATAATATAACTTATGACCGAATAGATGTAATAAGAGCACGCGATCCTGTGTAGTTTCTTCTTTTCTATCCGCTTTTGGTAATTCTTTTCCATCCTCTAAGGGTTCTTTTTTTACCGTTTCTTTGTATCCAATTAAAGCATTTATTTTTTCATCAAGATCCTGTTCATCATACTCGTTCATCACTACTACCTCAATCCAATAGTTTTATTAATGAAAGTATTTTAATGTTCATGATACAATTGTCAAAATGATCAAATTCACTAAATTTTTTTTAATTTTATTAATTAATATAATAATTTTATTTTTGATGAGGAATTATTTAAAATTATACAATATTTCATCACTTTGATATTTTTCTTATTTAACAGTACTTCGGAAAGTAGTTTGCAATAGTATTTTTAATCCTTGATCCTTTTCTATTTTTGGGATGTAGGATGGGAAGTTCTCTTGAGGATATATTAAAAGAGGAAATTATAAAGACGCTGGAT
>Ga0180430_10000943_pt1 | contig 30055 bp, 21 predicted proteins | sample SS_ome_9_FD_132999 | JGI IMG/M metagenome (GOLD analysis project Ga0180430, IMG submission 132999) | Hypersaline lake sediment archaeal communities from the Salton Sea, California, USA - SS_1_S_2 metaG | ecosystem: Environmental > Aquatic > Non-marine Saline and Alkaline > Hypersaline >... | reverse complement strand
CTCGCTCACGCTCGGGGCTACGTTCCCTTGCGGGGCCCAAATACCGGGAGGAACGCCCCCTGCCACGCATCAGCTTTCCGCTCCCGGCTCACCACCCTCCCCTCGCTCACGCCCGGGGCTTCGTTCCCTTGCGGGGCCCAAATACCCGGAGGAAGGACCCCTGCCACGCATCAGCTTTCCGCTCCCGGCTCACCACCCTCCCCTCGCTCACGCTCGGGGCTACTTTTTGCCCGCCTCGCGACGGGCCGCCTCGCTCTTCAGTCGGAGGGCGTTCAGGCGAATGAAACCGGTCGCATCATCCTGGTTGTAGGCGTGCTCGGCCCCGCCTTCCATCGTCGCGACATCCTCGTCGTAGAGGCTCAGAGACGAACGTCGACCGGCGGTGATGATATTGCCCTTGTATAGCTTGAGCCGGACCTCACCCGAGACGGGTTCCTGCGACTTCGTCACGAGTGCCTGGAGCACTTCCCTCTCCGGGGCGAACCAGAATCCGTTGTAGACCAGTTCGGCATACTTGGGAACTAGCCCGTCGCGAATGTGCATCACCTCCCGATCCATGGTGAGACTCTCCATCTGCCGGTGCGCGGCCTGGAGAATGGTGCCACCCGGAGTCTCGTAGATGCCCCGGCTTTTCATTCCCACGAATCGATTCTCCACCATGTCGATCCGCCCGATACCATGACGCCCGCCCAACGTGTTGAGCGTCCGCATCACTCCGTATGGATTCAACAGGGTGTAGTCGCCCGAGCGACCCTGTTCGGACACATCCCCGAGTTCTTCCAGGGTCGTCTCCAGTCCGGCACACTGGAGGCCGATGCAATCCCCCTGGTCGAACAGCAACTGGACATACTCCGGTTCGTTCGGCGCCTCCTCCGGAGAAACGCTCAGCACATACATGTCCCGGTCGTCCTCACCCGAAGCATCATGCCAGGGATCCTCGAGCACTCCACTCTCGAAGCTGATGTGAAGGAGGTTGCGATCCATGCTGTAGGGCTTCTTGGCGGATGCCTGAACCGGGATCTCGTGTTCCGCGGCATACGAGATCATTTCCGCGCGACCAGGGAACTGATCGCGAAATCGCTGCTGCCGCCAGGGTGCGATCACCTCGAGTTCCGGCGCAAGAGAAGCGACCGACAGTTCGAAACGGACCTGGTCGTTTCCCTTTCCGGTCGCGCCATGGGCAATCGCATCGGCCCCATGTTCCTTCGCAACCCGAACCATCCCCTCGGAGATGCAGGGACGGGCGATCGATGTGCCGAGCAGGTACTGTCCCTCGTAGATCGCCTCCGCCTGGATCATGGGATAGATGAAGTCGCGGGCAAATGTCTCCTTGAGATCATCGATCACGCAGTGCGACGCACCGGTGCGGAGAGCCTTCTCCTCGAGTCCGTCGAGTTCCTCGCCCTGTCCCACGTCCGCACAATAGGCAATGACCTCGGCCTGGTAGGTGTCCCGCAACCAGGTCAGCAGGACCGAGGTATCGAGTCCGCCCGAGTAGGCAACAACGATTTTTCGGATTTCTTCGCTCATGATGTTCGGGCGCTCGGCGCCGCGGCGCACAGTCTATCCCCGGAGCCCGGCCTTGCAAACGGGTTTGCGTCGGGCGACCAGACTGCATGACCGTCTCCTCGACACGCTTCGTTCGCGACGCCGAGATCTTCTCGGCCGTGTTCGAGGACCTTCTCCCGTCGGCGGAAAATTACGTGTGGATCGCGACCGCCGACATCAAGGATCTCCACGTGCCGCGTGGATCGCGCCGGAAATTCGATTCCTTCCTCGCCCTGCTCGCCGATCTCGTCAATTCGGGAATCGAGATCCGGCTCATTCACGCGAAGGAACCCGGCCCCCGATTCCGCGAAGACTTCGACCGATTTCCCGAACTGATCCAGTCCGATCGATTCGAACGCGTGCTCTGTCCCCGCAATCACATGAAGAGTGTCGTCGTTGACGGGGAGCGTGCCTTCCTCGGTTCCGCCAACCTGACAGGTGCGGGGATGGGGGCCAAATCGGATCATCGCCGCAATTTCGAGATCGGGGTGCTTACCTCCGCACCCGATCTCGTCGACGGCGTCATGGAAACTTACGACGAGCTTTTCCGGGGAGAACACTGCCCGTCGTGCGAACGGAGGGACGTTTGCCCTGACCCGATCGTGTAGGAGATGGACAATCCGTTGCGGCAACCAGGGTGAGCGAGGAACCCCTCACAGCTCTCGTCCCGCCGGAATCGGCACCCTGAGCGGGGCGGGATTATTCGTTCAAGGGAGCAGTTCGACCCGCTCATGCTCGAGTTGGCGGCGGAGCGACTGCATCGCGTAGCGATAGCGGGATGCGGCGGTATTCGGCGAGATCTCGAGAGTCTTCCCGATCTGCTCGAAGGTCTGCTCACCCCAGATCTTGAGGGTGACCACCTCGCGGAACTTTTCCGGGAGACGAGACAACGCCACCTGGAGTGAGCGGGACTCGTCATCGTCCGGCAACTCGAACCACGAAACCGTTTCGCCGGTTTCCCGTACGTTCGTCTCCTCGCGCTTCCTTCTTCGATCGACGCTGCGAGCCAGGTCGATCGCGCAGCGCTTGATGTTGGTGTAGGCGAGACTCACGACGTGTTCGTCGGGCTCCCCACGATGCGTCCGCCAGGTCTTGACCAAAGCCGTCTGGAGAACGTCTTCCGCGTCGGCTTCGCATCGTGTCTGTTGCCTCGCGAAGAGCATGAGCCGGTCAGCATGTTCCAGGAGCCACTCTTCCCAGCGATTCGAAACAGATCGGTCATCCATCATATCCTGTGACGACGAAACGGAGCAAACGTTCGGAAAAATTCTGCACTTTCTTGTGAGTTTTCAACGGACCCAGCGAAGGATCGCGCCAAAGGGGAGGATTCCACCCCGGGCTGTCGCTTCGAAGACGCGCTGCCCGCACGGATTCGTGAGGAACGGGTGCATCGCGGCCGACATGCGCAGCCTCCTCCGGAAAGCCGACTTCAGTTCGAGTCCGGCTGCTTCGCGCGTTTCCCACCAACCCCACTCTCCCCTGCTGAATCGAACGAGAAACGGAGCGATTCGTGCCGCCCCTTCCAGGGCCATGCTCATACCGTGTCCGGTGAAGGGGCCGATCACGGAAAACCGGTCGCCCACGCGCAACTCACCCGATGCATGGCCCGGCTGTGGACCGAATCCGAAGGCATTGACGGCGACGCATGAATCCGGATCGACCGTCGCACCGGCCAGGCGGTCGGCGAGGCACTCCAGTCCACACGCACGCAGGTGTGCGTCGAGCGCCGTCGTCTTCGTGACAGCGAGATCGCGCCGCACCCGAAACAGGCCACAGACATTGACCTGATCTCCCTCGATCTCGCAGAGGCCGAGATACCCGTCGTTCCCGAGATGCATCTCCAGGTCGGACTCGAGATCGAGGTCGGCATAGTGGGCTTTCAGCCCGAGCCACTCGGAATCGCGCTGGGGCTCCCTCCCTGTCGCAACGACAACGCCCGGCTCGCCCTCGCGTTCCAGGCGAACCCGTTCGCCCTCCGCCACCTCGCCGCCCGTCTCACGGACCCGGTTCGCCAGTCTTCGGTCGAAGGTGTAACGCGAGATGCCCCGCGCGGGCGAGGGAAGCTCCGCCGCGTAAAACCGGCCCCTTCCGGAATACCATGCCGTGGAGCAAAGCGACGGAGCGTCGTCGAGAAGATCACGAATCCCGAGCTCGTCGAGAATCGCATCCGAAACGCCGGAAAGGAACTCGCCACAGACACGATGGCGGGGATAGTGACCCGCGTCGCTGACGCGCACCGGGACCTCTTCCCTCCGCAGCCGCACTGCGAGTGCCAGCCCCGCCAGTCCTCCGCCGACTATGTGAACCGGTTTCATTCTTCCGCCGGGAGCAGCGAAAAACGCCTCCCCTGGTATCGATACGCTCCGAGGAAGGTTTCCGTCGCTCCTCCACTCCAGTGCCGGTCTCCGTCGCAGAAGAGCGCAACCAATTCATCACCCCGAAACCCGGCCTCGATACTCACGATCATATCGTGACGTGTCACGTCGTTGACGAAGGGCGTCACGATACGGCCCTGTCTCAGGTGGAGCCTTCTCCGGGAGGGTTCGCAAGCGAGAACCGCATCGCAGCGTTCCCGGAGAAGCCTTCCCAGGGTGGATAGCTGATCATCCGTGAAGTGATGGAGAAAGAGATTGGCGACCACACCACGGCGTTCGCCGTTCGCGAACCGGTCCTGCCGAAAGAACGTAAAGAGATCGCCGCGTTTCCAGGGCCAGTGTTCCGGCCACATCAGGGGACGAGGAGCGAAATCCACCCCGGTCACTCGTATCCGCTCTCTCTCCTCCGGACGGAACTGCTCCGCCAATTGCCCAGCACCCGCTCCCAGTTCGATCCACTCGAGAATTCCGGCCTCGCGCATCTGCCGGGAAAGCCAACGGTAGTTCCCCATCAGCTGATTGATCCTCCGCAGATCGCGCCGGCTCCGTACCGCATCCGGATCGTCCGGATGCAGGTCGTCGAGAATCTCGGGCGTGAGGCGACGCTTCTTCAAGGTGGTGTAGTCACTTTCCGGGATCGGTCTTCGCGATGTCCCTCTCATACCGATCGCGAAGCGCGAGGAATTCCTCCACGACCCCCGGTTCGTCCTCCGCCCGGTTCACCGTTTCCCCCGGATCCTCCTCGAGATTCACGAGAAACAGTCCCCGGTCCCCGGCGGTGAAGGCGGCCACTCCCTCGGGGGTGACATTCTCCGAGACGCGACCAAGGAGTTTCCAGGCCCCCTGCCAGACCGCCCACTTCGCCTTCTCCGGATTACCACCGAGCCGCCAGTAGAAGGAGTCGTGGGGCGACGGGGCATTGTCGCGAATCACCCCCAACAACGACTTCCCGTCGATCACGTGCCCCTCCGGCAGGGCAATGCCCGCGGCCTCGGCCAGGGTGGGAAACCAGTCGATTCCGCTCGTGAACTGATCCCTCACCTCACCTTCGGGAAAGGTACCCGTCCAACTCACCACCGACGGCACGCGCAGTCCCCCCTCGAGGAGAGTGCCCTTGTGTCCCCGAAAGGGTCCCGCCGAGCCGCCACCACCGAAAGTGCGCTCTTCCACCGAGTGTCCGTGATCGGACTGGAACAGGATGATCGTCTCGTCACGAATTCCCAATTCGTCGAGATAGTCCACCACTGCCCCCACAATCTCGTCGGTCGTGGACATAAAGGCCGCATACTTGTCACGAGGATGGGGCAAGTCGCGATAGCGCTCCCGCCACTTGTCCGTGCCCTGCAACGGGTAGTGGGGCCAGTTGATGGCCCAGTAGAGAAAGAACGGCTTCTCGCTTTCCTCGGCGATGAAGCGCCTGGCCTCCTCGATCATGAGATCGCCGAAGTAGGCGCCATCGTGCCAGACCTCCTCGCCGTCGCGCCAGAGATCGTGACGATTCGGCCCGTTCCAGTAGAAGAAATGAGAATAGTTGTCGATGCAGCCGCCCATGTGTCCGAACGACGTCTCGAACCCCTGCCCGTTGGGCATCGTTTCGGGCGTGTACCCGAGGTGCCACTTCCCAACATGGCCCGTACGGTATCCGTGGTCGCGAAGCAACTCCGCCAGGGTGATCTGGGCCGCAGGCATACCGGGATTCCCTTGCGCCGACGACACATTGGCGGGAACACCGGCTCGCGGGGGAAAGCGTCCCGTCAGGAGACCCGCCCGCGACGCGGAACAGATCGCCGAGGGCGCCAGCATGCGCGTGAATCGCACCCCCGTTGCGGCGAGCGCATCGATGTGGGGCGTCTCGAGATCGTCCGATCCGTAGCAGTTCGCATCGACCGATCCCTGGTCATCGGTATAGATGACGAGAATATTCGGGGCATTCGGAGCCGCCGAGACCGGTCCGAACCAGCCCCATGCAAGCGAGGCGACGACATACACTGACAGAAATCTCATCCCCTCAGGATGCGCGGAATCAGCTGTTCCGGCAAGGGCGGAATCCGGTCGTCCCGCAATCTCGATTGACAGGAGGCAAGGAAATTCATCTCCTCGCCTCGATGAATCAGCGACACCTCTCCGTCTTCTGCGGCCTCCTACTGGTTTCGATAACGGGATTCCCGGTGGGTGCGCATCCGAATGTGCTCTTTCTTGCGATCGATGACCTGAACGACTGGACCGGCGCGCTCGGCGGACACCCGCAGGCCGTGAGCCCGAACCTGGACCGGCTCGCTTCCGAAGGAGTGCTCTTCACGAATGCCCACTGCGATGCGCCGGCCTGCAACCCCTCGAGGGCCGCGCTCATGACCGGCATCCGTCCCTCGACTTCCGGGGTCTATCACAACTCCGAACCCTGGCGGGAGAGCCCGATCCTCGCCGAAGCGCACACGATTCCCCAGTGGTTTCGCGCCAACGGATACTCCGTTCGCGCCAGCGGCAAGATCTTCCACGGGCGATTCCCGGATCCGCCCAGCTGGGACGAATACTGGCCCTCCCAGCAGAAGAACAAACCCACCGATCCGAAACCGGACGACTTGCCGGTCAACGGGATTCCCAGGACCTCGCATTTCGACTGGGGTCCCCACGCCGAAGGCAGGGAGGAAATGGGCGACTGGCAGGTTGCCGAGTGGGTGGCGGCGCGACTCGGAGAAGCGAGCGATCGCCCCTTCTTTCTCGCCTGCGGTTTCTTCCGCCCCCATCTTCCGTGGTTCGCCCCGCAGGAGTATTTCGACCAGTTTCCCCTCGACGAGATCCGCTTGCCGGAGACTCTCGGCGGCGACCTCGACGACATCCCCGCCGCCGGCATCGCAATGGCGAAACCGGAGGGCGATCACGCCAAGGTGGTGCGGCACGACCAGTGGAAGCTCGCGGTGCAAGGCTACCTCGCCAGCATCCGCTTCGTCGACGATTGTGTCGGCCACGTGATGGATGCGCTCGATCGAGGACCGCACGCGGATGACACCATCGTCGTACTCTGGAGCGACCACGGGTGGCATCTCGGTGAAAAGGAACACTGGAGGAAATTCGCCCTGTGGGAAGAGGCGACCCGGGTCCAGATGATCTGGCGTGTTCCGGGGGTCACATCGGCCGGAACTCGCTGCGAGGAGCCCGTCAACCTGCTCGACATCTACCCCACCCTGCTCGACCTCGCCGGGCTGCCCGCGAATCCCGCCGTCGAAGGGCTTTCTCTACGTCCGCAGCTTCTCGACACCGCGGCACCCCGGGCCCGCCCCGCCCTGACGACGCACGGCTTCGGTAATCACGCCATCCGTGACCGCCACTGGCGCTACATTCGTTACGACGACGGTTCGGAAGAGCTCTACGACCACCGGAACGATCCCCGCGAACACGTCAACCTCGCCGGAGACGCTTCCTCCGACGACGAAAAGGAGAGGCTGTCCGCCTGCCTCCCGGAGAACAACGCCGACCCCGTCCTCTCCCGGGCCCGCAAGACCAGGAAGAACCGATAAGCCTCGGCAGGCTCGAGGTCAGAAACTCCCGCGATTGATCATGTCGCGGTGGATGTTCTCCACTTGCTGCTGCTGTTGCATCCGCGTCGGCTGGTAGAACTCCGGCGTTGCACCACTGGTGCCGGAACTCGGAGTGGACGAGCACCCTCCCGTTGCAAGAAAGACCGGCACGAGCACAAAGAAACCGAGACATTTCATGATAGTGCCATCGTAGCTCATCAGGGCCCGGTTGCAACGCGTTGCGACCTTTTCCCGGCGCGACTATCTTGGCGGTAGGTTCCATGATCTATCTCGACAACAATGCCACCACGCGCATCGACCCCGCGGTCCGCGATGCGATGATCCCCTGGCTTGAGGAGGAGTACGGAAACCCTTCCGCGGGCTACCGGTTCGGCCGACGCGCGCGAGAAGCGGTGGACACGGCACGCGAGCAGGTCGCCGCACTCATCGGCTGTCATCCCGAGGAAATCATCTTCACCAGTGGCGGAACCGAGTCGATCGGTACTGCGATCCGTTCCGCCGTCTCCGCGCAGTCCGGCATCGCCTCGCTCGTCTCATCCACCGTCGAACACAGTGCTGTCCACGAGACCTTTCGGTATTTCGAATCCCTCGGTCACCGGCGGCTCGACGCACCGGTCGACAGTCTGGGCGCCCTCGATCTCGATGCATGGGACGGCCTCGTCGCGGAACCTGGAGTGACTTTCGCGAGCCTGATCTGGGCGAACAACGAGACCGGAGTCATTTCCGACGTCGAAGAGGCCGCCGACCGCTGCGCGGACCACGGCGTGTTTCTCCATGCGGATGCCGTCCAGGCCGCCGGCAAGATCCCGATTTCGGTCGAGACACTTCCGGTTCACGCCCTCTCCCTCTCGGCGCACAAGCTCCACGGCCCGAAGGGCGTCGGCGCGCTTTACATCGACCGCCATGTCGCTTTTCGGCCTCTCGCCCTCGGTGGAGGCCAGGAGGATGGGCGTCGCTCGGGTACCGAGAACGTCCCCGGTATCGTCGGCTTCGGTTGCGCGGCCCGACTCGCCGCCGAGCACCTCGACGAAGCAGAACGGATCGCCGGCCTGCGAGATGACTTCGAAAGCCGGGTCCTCGCTTCGGTCAAGGGCGTCGAAGTGAATGGCGACCCTCACCGCCGGCTTCCCAACACCACCAACCTCTACTTTCCCGGGATCGATGGGGAGGGACTTCTCATTCTCCTCGACGAGGCTGGCGTATGCTGTTCGCCCGGGTCTGCCTGCAGCACCGGATCGGTTCAACCGAGCCGGATCATTCTCGCGATGGGACACCACTCCGCCCGCGCCCGGAGCAGCGTCCGCTTCTCTCTCTCGAGACTGACCACCCGGGAGGAAATCGACGCCGCGGTTCTGGCGGTCACCACGGCCGCGAAGAAACTGCGCGTCACGATGCCGTCGGGAAGCCGCGTCGTTTCTACGAGCCGTTGAAAGCGGGACGTCACGCTGCAACACAGGCTTGGTGACGAATGATTAACGTTTGACCCGCGCATCGTTTGCGCGCAACCTACGCGCGCGCCAAAGCCAACGATACGATGCCAGCAAAAATCTACACGGACAAAGACGCGGACCTGGGAGTGTTGAAAGACAAGACCTGCGCCGTGATCGGATTCGGTTCCCAGGGACACGCCCACGCTCTCAACCTGAAAGACAGCGGGGTCAAGGTCATCATCGGACTCTACGCCAAGAGCAAGTCCCGCGAGGTCGCGGAAGAGTATGGCTTCGAGGTGATGGACACCGCGGACGCAGTCCAGGCGGCCGACGTGATCTTCGTCGCCACACCGGACACGAAAATCGCCGCCATCTACGAGAAGGACATCGCCCCGCATCTCGAGAAGGGAAAGACGCTCCTCTTCAGCCACGGCTTCGCGATCCACTTCGGCACGATCACTCCTCCCGAGAATGTGAACGTCATCATGGTCGCACCGAAGGGGCCCGGCCACATCGTCCGCCGCCAGTTCGTCGAAGGGAAGGGCGTGCCCTCCCTCATCGCGGTCCACCAGAATCCGGGACGCGACGCGCAGAAGATCGCACTCGCCTGGGCCAAGGGCATCGGCGGCACGAGGGCGGGCGTCTTCAAGACGGATTTCAAGGAGGAGACCGAGACCGATCTCTTCGGGGAGCAGACCGTGCTGTGCGGCGGGGTGAGCGCCCTCATCACCGCGGGCTACGAGGTTCTCGTCGAGGCGGGCTACCAGCCCGAGATGGCCTACTTCGAGTGTCTCCACGAGATGAAGCTCATCGTCGACCTGATCAACGAGTCGGGCATCTCCGGTATGCGCTTCTCCATCTCCGAGACGGCCGAATGGGGAGACCTTGCGGTCGGCCCGAAGATCATCGACGGGTCGGTGAAGAAGAAGATGGAGCGCGCCTTGAAGAACATCCAGAGCGGCAAGTTCGCCAAGGAGTGGATCAAGGAAAACGAAACCGGCCAGCTGGAACTCAAGCGCCTCCGCAAGGAAGGAGCCGCCCACGAGATCGAGAAAGTCGGCAAGCGCCTCCGCAAGACCATGCCCTGGCTCAAGCAACGCGACATCAAGGGTGCCCAGGCAGCCTACCATTGATTCACACGGCCTCGCGTAGCCGACACACGCGAATCTTCCAAGAGGGGTGCATCACGCGATGCCCCCTCTTTCTTTGCCCCGAAGCCGGTCACCGCTTTCGACGGTAATGGATCCAGATGTCTCCCTCCGGAGTGAGGCGACGGCGGATCCCAGCGGAGGTCCGGTTCCAGGTGACCTCCTCGCCATCCGCATACCGGAGCAGGACGGTTCCGGCCGAGGGGTATTCCACGACTTCATACGTGTGGGAAATCCTGGTTCCTCCCCGGGTCATCCGCACCTCGGTCGCGGTGATCTCGATCGTCGTATCTTCCATCTGATTGACGAGGATGCGGGACACCCCCTTCTGGACCCCACCAATCACGTCACCGAGAAATCCGCCCGGCTGTTCGGATTCACTCCTCGTACCGCCGAACGCTTCCATCGTCGCCTCTCGATCGACCTCCCACGTTCCCTCCAGCCATTGCCCGGTGCATCCGGAGAGGAAAAGGACAAGGCTGAGAACCGTCAGGAAGAGCACCGCATGCCGTATCATCGCTCTGAAAATAGGTCCTGCCGTGGACCGCTGTCAATCCGTGCGACGAGACGTCGTGAACAGATGAATTGCGGTTCCTAACCATCAAGATTTACAAGATAATCATTGAACGGATTCGACACCCGGGTGATAGTTACAGGCGCGTTCCGTTCTATTCGGAATTTTCGTAATTACCGCAAATCGATCGCTTTTCCTCTCCCCCGGCTTTCATGGCTGCGCCCTCCGCAAAAAGCACCCGCCGCTCCTCGTCCGCCGGGAAAAGAAAAGGCGCCTCGAAGAAAAAGCCGGCGGCCCGAAGCCGCGCCGCGCGGCCTGCGACGGATAGCAACAGCGGCTACGCCTGCCACGAGGGCATCGCCATCGCACTGGGCGGTCTCAGCGTCATGCTCTTCCTCGCGCTGATTTCCTACACTCCCCACGATCTGCCACCCGGCATCCCCTTCAGCAGTCAGTCGGGCGCCGGGGAAACGGTTCGAAACTTCATCGGACCCGTGGGAGCGATCACAGCGGGCTACGCCTTCTTCTTCTTCGGCGCCGCGAGCTATCTCATTCCCGCGGTGATGGCGTGGTGGACTTTTCAGGTTCTCACCGGGGGCCGCCCGTTTCACCCCCGCAATCTCTTCACCTTTGCGCTCCTGGTCGTCTCCGCCGCCTGCCTGATCGAATTCCAGGGTTGGTTCTTCCTCGACTGGCCGGATCGCTACAACCTTCCGAAAAGTGCGGGAGGAGTCACCGGATTCGCGGTCGGACACCAACTCGTCGAGAGGGCGCTCGGCCCGGTGGGTTCCCTGATCGTCTGTTCGATTCTGTATGCCGTCAGCCTGATCGTCATCACCGGGATTCACCCATTCCAGTTCGTCCTGTTGCTCAAGGATGGGATGGCCCAGGGTTGGAGCGACCTCTCCGTTCGGTGGGCCTCCCTCGTGGAGGAGCGCCGCACCCGCCGCGAGCAGGCTCTTCGCCTGGCCCGCGAAGAACATGGAAAAGCGCGAGCCAAGGACGGGAAGGCGAAAAAGACGAGCCGTGAGAAGAAGGAGGTTGCTCCCGCGAAGACACCGCCCGTCGAGGAGGAAATCGCGCCGGAACTCCCATTCGAGGCCACCCCACCTCCCGATCGCAAGATCATCGATGCCTCGCAGCGAAAGAACCGCAAGCTCTCCCGCGAGGAGGCGGCCCAATCCCTGTTCCCCGAGGGCAAGAAACCCGCATCCGGGGTGACCCTCTCGGGAGGCCATTTCGGCGATTACCAACTCCCTCCTCTGAGCCTTCTCCAATATGGGGAAGAGGACGAAACCACCGAGGCGGACGAGTCGCTCCTGATCGACATGCAGAACCGGATCGTCGGGACACTCGCCACCTTCGGCGTCGATGTCGAACCCGGCGACATCACCCGGGGTCCGACGATCACCCGCTACGAGCTCTATCCCGCCCCCGGCCTCCGGGTCAACAAGATCACGGCCCTGCAGGCGGATATCGCGAGGGCCACCCGGGCCGAGCGCATCAACATTCTCGCACCCGTGCCCGGAAAGGACACCGTCGGTATCGAGATCGCGAACTCCGACAAGGTGCCTGTCGTCCTGCGCGAACTCTTCGAGGACGAGGCATTTCGCGATTCGAAGGCGAAGCTCCCGCTCGCCCTCGGCAAGGACGTCTATGGCCGCACCATCGTCGGCGATCTGGCCCGCATGCCCCACCTTCTCGTGGCCGGTGCCACCGGTTCCGGGAAGAGCGTCTGCATCAACGGCATCATTGCCAGCCTGCTCTATCGCTTCACACCCGATGAGCTGCGATTCATCATGATCGATCCGAAGGTCGTCGAGATGCAACTCTACAACGAGCTACCGCACATGGTCGTTCCGGTCGTGACCGATTCCAAGAAGGTCCTCCTCGCCCTGCGCTGGGTGATCAACGAGATGGAGAAGCGTTACACCCTCTTCGCGAAGAAGGGCACACGCAATTTCGAAGGGTACAACGCCCTGCGCGCCAGGGAACTCGCAGCGGAGAAGGAAGAGCGCACGCTCGCGGGTGAAGAGAACCGTCCGGCTCCCGCGGACGCAGATCCCGGGCATCCGGACGTCGCGCCTCCTGTGGACGCCCCGGAGGATGCCCCGTTCCAGGACCTCGAACTCACCGCTCACTACGTCCGGATCGGGGACGAGCTGGAGCAGGAGACCGGCATTCCCGCCTCCACGGATGCGGCGCCTCCCCCCGCCCCGCCTTCGGACGACGAGGACATGCCCGAAAGCCTGCCCTACATCGTCGTCATCATCGACGAGTTGGCCGACCTGATGCAGACCGCTGCCGCGGACGTCGAAACCGCCATCGCACGCATCGCGCAGAAGGCCCGCGCCGCCGGCATTCACCTGATCGTCGCAACGCAGACACCGCGGGCCGACGTCGTGACCGGTATCATCAAGGCCAACATTCCCTCGCGCATCGCTTTCCAGGTTTCCTCGAAGACCGACAGCCGGATCATCCTCGACACCAACGGAGCGGAGAACCTCGTCGGCAAGGGAGACATGCTCTACCTGCCCCCGGGCAGTGCCACCCAGATTCGAGCCCAGGGCGCACTGATCACCGACGAGGAAGCCCAGGACCTCGTGTCGGCCTGCGCCGATCAGGCGTCGCCCCGGTTCGAGAACGAAGCGCAGGAGCACATCGAATCGGGGGGAGGAGAAGGGGAAGACGACGAGATCTCCGATGCCGACGAAGAACTCATCGAGAAGTGTCTCGAAGTCGTCTTCAGCGAGAAGAAGGCATCCACCTCTCTTCTCCAGCGCCGCCTCCGCCTCGGATACACGCGCGCAGCCCGCATGATCGACATTCTCGAGAGTCGGGGGATCATCGGTCCTGGAGAGGGCGCCAAGCCCCGGGAGATTCTGGTCGATCTTTCCGACGAACCGGTGTAAGTTCTAAAATTTTTGTGGCGAAACTGCAAAATTTTCGCCTGACCGCAGCGTCCCCTCGTCCCACCCGGTGACGTCCGCCCTCCGGTCCCGCATGGCAACCCTCGGTCAACAACTCAGCGCAGCGCGCAAAGGAATGGGCCTGTCCGTCGACGACATCGCCCACCGTACGCGTATTCACGCGAAGGTGATCCGGGGCCTGGAGGTCAACGATCTGTCGCGCTTCCCCAGCATCACCTACGCCAAGGGTTTCCTCAGGAAATACAGCGATTTTCTCGACATCGACGTGAGCGAGGAGATTCAGGCGCTCGAGAGTGGCGAGTCTGTCAGTCTGAAGAACTCCGCTCTCATGCAGGAGGTCCGCGATACCCTCGAGAACAACCACCAGCTGCGCCTCGAGCAACCCCGACGCTACCGTAGCAAGGTGGAGAAACCCGGCGGAGCGCCGGTGTTTCTCGGTTTCATCCTCGTCGTTCTCTTCCTCTCGATTGTGGTGTTCTACATTCTCGGGTACAACTCCGACTCGCCCGAGGAGATGCGATCCGAGATCACACGCCTTTCTCGAGCCACCGGACTGGTGCGGGGGGAGGATCCGCCCGTGAGAGAGGATTCCGATCCTGCCGGCCTCCCGCCGAATCCTCTCGCCCGGTCTTCCGTCGCCTCGGTCGCAGTCGCTCCTGCGGAGGATCCGGATGTCCGCCCTGACTCCTTGCTACCGGACTCCGACGCCGGTGCGCTCGGCCGGGAAGAGCGGGAACCATCCCAGCCCGCACGGGAGCAGCCGGTCTCGGCGACAGATGCATCCGGCGGGGACACGGCCACCGCCATGACTTCCATCAGCGAGTCAACATCCCCTCTCGTCAAACCCGAGGTGGACGTGTCCATCGACGAGAGCCCGCTCGAGGGCCAGGCCGAAGCGAATTCCTCGAACCGACCAGAGGGATTCGAACCGCGCCCCGAAATTCCCCGGATCGAGATCGAGGAACCCGCCGGTCCGGCGGTCACCCGTGCCGACATTCCGGCCCTTCCCCGCATCGTGTCGCCCGAGGCCGGGGCCAACGAACTGCCTGCCGAAGCGACGCCACCTCTGGCCTCGGACCCCGAGGCTCGGGAACGCGTCGCGCGGGAACGTCCCGCCGGCGAGCGACCTGCTGGAGAACGACCCGCCGTGCCCGCTCCACCCGTCTTCGACGATCCCACCGCCGTCCTGCGCGCGATCCCCGTCGCCGAGCGGATCGATTGAAGCCGGCTCGCCACGCGGCGATCACGGCCTTTTCAATCGCGAGGTCGGAACGGGTTTCCATTCCGGCCGAGGAACCATGACCGGCTTCGCGCAGTCGGTGAACGGACACGGCATTTCCGTTCCGAATTGATCCGGGGTTGCGGAGAGCTTTCGACTGCAGAACGGACACAGAAATTTCACGACCTCCGGTTCGGAATCGGGGGACGAACCCGCGAGATCCTCGGGACAGGGAACGACGAATTCACCCCCGCAGTCGGGACAATCCACCGTCTTGCGATAGAGTGACGGTTCCGCCGAGAGGTGGGACCCGCAATGGGGACATTCAAACTTCAGTGGCATGGCAAGGCGGTTCGATTTGAGGCCAGTTCCAGATCCTACACCGCGACCCCGCGAAACCGAAGCGGATTTTTCGCGCGAAGCCACCTGCCCTGACGTAGGATCCGGCATGCGGAAAATCGACGCCTACTGCGGAGGCCCCTTTCAGACCAACGGCTTTCTGGTCACGACCGAGTCGAAGCGCTATCTCTTCGATGCGCCCGAGGGAGTCGCCGAATGGGCCGCCCGCGAGGGAGAAGAACTCCACGGGCTTCTCCTGACCCACCAGCACCACGACCATGTCATCGGGGCCGCCGCGGTCGTCGAGCAATTCGATTGCCCCGTGTGGGCTCACTCGGAGCCATCCGACGATCTCACCCTCGCCTCCCGCCTTGAAGAGATGCTCGGGTTTCCCTGCCCGCTCGATTCGTATGCGATCGATCACCTCCTCGCCGGAGAGACCACCCTCGATCTCCCCGAACTCTCCCTTTCCCTCCTCGCCGTGCCCGGCCATTCGCCCGACAGCCTCTGCTTCCGCATCGAAGGACACCCCGTCCTGATCGGCGGCGATGTTCTCTTCGCCGGAGGAATCGGACGGACGGACTTTCCCCACGGCGACCACGACCTGCTCCTCTCCGGCATTCGCGAGAAACTCTGGCCCCTCGACGAAAACACCCAGGTCCTGCCCGGCCACGGACCGCCCACGACGATTGGGGAGGAAAAACGAAGCAATCCCTTCGTGGGGGTGTGAAGCCTTCGTGAGAGTGTGAAAGGAGCCAGGGGCGAGCATCCGGACGACGAATCCGCCTCGTTCGCTACGCGAGAAGGTCGCGCACCACCGTGCCGTGCACGTCGGTCAGTCGGAAGTGGCGTCCCTGGAACTTGTAGGTGAGCCGCTCGTGGTCGACCCCGAGCAGGTGCAGGATCGTGGCGTGGAAATCGTGAACGCTCACCGGATTCTCCACGATGTTGTAGCTGAAATCGTCGGTCCTCCCGTAGGTGATACCCGGCTTCACGCCGCCACCCGCCATCCAGACGGTGAAACACCGGGGATGGTGATCACGCCCGTAGTTCTGCGGAGCGAGATCGCCCTGACAATACACGGTACGTCCGAATTCCCCGCCCCACACGACGAGAGTATCCTCGAGCAGACCGCGGCGTTTCAGGTCGCGGATCAACCCGGCCGTCGCGCGATCCGTTTCCCGGCAGCGGGCACCCAGCTGGCGCGGCAGACCTCCGTGCGTATCCCACCCACGATGAAACAATTGGACGAAACGTGTCCCTCGCTCGACGAGACGGCGCGCCATGAGCACGTTGTACGCGTAGGTCCCCGGCTTGCGCGCCTCCTCTCCGTAGAGCTCGAATGTCGCCTCGGGCTCGCTCGAGACATCGGTGAGTTCCGGCACCGAGGACTGCATGCGGTAGGCCATCTCGTATTGCGCAATCCGTGCCTCGATCTCGGGATCTCCCACCGTCGCGAGCCGCTCGCGGTTGAGACGATTCACGTCGTCGAGCGTTTCCCGGCGCAGCCCGTCCGTCACCCCTTCCGGATTGTTGAGGTAGAGAACCGGATCCGAACCGGAGCGAAACCGGATTCCCTGGTGACGCGACGACAGGAATCCGGATCCCCAGAGACGATCATAGAGCGGCTGCCCTCCGCTGCCGGAGAGCATCGCGACGAAGGCGGGAAGATTCTCGTTGTCGCTGCCGAGACCGTAACTCACCCAGGATCCGATGCTCGGACGCCCCGCGATCTGGAACCCGGTCTGCAGGAAGGTGATCGCCGGGTCGTGATTGATCGCCTCGGAGTGCAGCGACTTCACGAAGGCGATTTCATCGGCCACCTCCCCGAGGTAGGGAAGCAGGTCGGAAAGCCACGCCCCACTCTGCCCATACTGCTCGAAACGGAAGATCGACCGGGCCACGGGGAAGGAGGCCTGGCCCGCCGTCATTCCGGTGAGACGTTGCCCGTTGAAGACCGAGTCGGGCACTTCCTGGCCATGGACCTCGTCGAGGTGGGGCTTGTAGTCGAAGAGATCCATCTGGGGCGGACCGCCCGACTGGAAAAGGTAGATGACCCGCTTGGCCTTCGGGGCGAACTGCGGGAAATGGCCCGGAGCCTGGTCCCCGCCGGCGCGAACCGTCCGGTCGCCGGTGGTCGCGCGAGCCGGGCCCGCTCCGAGCGAAGCGAGCGCGATACCACCCAACCCGCCCGCGGAATGCTGCAGGAAGGATCGGCGGGAGGCGAGGTAATCCCGGGCCAGGCACGCGGAAGCGATCGAACTGTCGTGTTTCATGGGGCGAATTCGGGGTCGCGCGGAAAAGGAGGAGGGCCCGACTGGAGCCCACGGCCCGTGCCGCGGCAGCCGCTTCTCCGTTTCCCATCAAGCTTACTCTCTCACGGAGGCCTCTTCCAGATTCAATATCACGTTTGCGAGGGCGGTGACGGCTCCCAGTTCGACCGGGTCGAGGTCGCCGGGCAACGGGGACTCTCCCACCCGGCCCATCCTCGCGGTGAGGGCGGAATCCCTCTCACACGCGGCCCGGTAGTCGGCCAGTCCCGCCACGAGGATCTCCTCCTCCGTTTCGTTCGGAAGCCGGGACAGCACGGTCCGGAAGGCAAACCGCACCCGGTCCGTGTCGGCGTTCCCCGCCTCTCTCAGGGTGCGTTCCCCCAGTCTTCTCGCCGCCTCGAAAAACGCGGTTTCGTTCAACAGGGTCAGGGCCTGGAGGGGTGTGTTCGTGCTCTTCGATCGCACCGAGCACCACTCCCGGTCGGCCGTGTCGAGCACCGCCATGGACGGGGGTGCGAGGGTGCGTTTCCAGTAGGTATAGAGACTTCGCCGGTAGAGATTCTCTCCCGAGTCCTGTTTGTAGGTGAAGTTGCTCGCCTCCTTCCAGAGCCGGGCGGGTTGATAGGGCTTCACCGAAGGGCCTCCCGGTTTCTCGACGAGCAATCCGCTCACGAAAAGGGCCTGGTCGCGGAGGAAATTCCCGGCCAGTTTGCAACGAGGAGCCCGCGCCAACAGGATGTTGTCCGGATCGGCCGCGAGATGCTCGGAACGCACGGCGGAAGACTGCCGGTAGGTCGCGCTCATCACGATGGTCTTGAGTGTGGCACGGATGTCCCACCCACTCTCGACGAAATCGACCGCGAGCCAATCGAGCAGGTCCGGGTGGCTGGGCGGACTCCCCTGCGTGCCGAAGTCCTCCGCCGTCTTCACCAATCCGCGGCCGAACAACATCTGCCAATAGCGATTGACGGTCACGCGAGCCGTGAGGGGATGATCCCCATCGACAAGCCAGCGTGCCAGCCCGAGGCGATCGTCCGGCTGGTTCTCCGACAGCGCGGAGAGGATCTCCGGCACGCCCGGCGAAACGGGTTCTCCCTTGTTGTGATACTCGCCCCGGATCCGAATCCGGGTCGGTTCCGTCACCGGCGCATCGTGCATCACCATGGTGGTCGGGAGGGAATCCTCGAAGGCGATCCGCCGCTTTTCCGCCTCCCTCGCCTGCGAGAAAGCGAGGCGCAAGTCGGGCGGAGCCGCACTCTCCAGGAACCCGTGTCGCAGCTTTTCCGCCTGGGCCTCGGATCGCTCGGAAGGCGCCATCGCGAGAATGTCGGCCACTGTCTCGGGAATCGCGAGCAGGCGCGCCTCGCCCGGGGTGAGAGTGTGTCCCCGGTAGAATCGCAGGTCGCTCACCCGGCCCTTCCACGGACCGGCGTGCTTGCTTCCCCCGACCCGCATCGCGACCCCGCTCTTCACCCCCATGGTGTTGGAGTTGGTGTTGTGGATCGTCCGTGTCGCCACCGGCCGTCCGTTCACCAGGATCCGCATACCGGCAGCCCGCTGCGTTCCATCGTTGGTGAGGGTCACGTGGACGGACTCGCCGGGAGTGAAACTTCGCTCCGTCTCGATCATGCCCACGCCGGCAATCCAGCGGGAGATGATCGCGAATCGCAACCGTCCTTCCCGGAACGCGACGAGGATGCCCTTGCGTGTCGTGTCGGCGGCTTCGTTCGACAGGACCGCTCCGCTCGCGACGGTTTCCGGGGTAAGACGGAACGCGATCGAGAATCGCTCCTGGCAGGTGAGCCCTGCGATCGTTCCATCGAGTTCGATCGGGCGACTTCCATCGGCCACGATCGGGGCGTCCCCACCAACGCGTCTCTCGAGCCCCTGTTCGAGAATGGTCCCCGGCACCACCGGATCCGTCCGCTCCCAGGCAGCGAGTGAGGCGTCGATGGTCGCGCTCAACCGTTCGAGACGGTCCCGGGCTTCCTCCGCCTCGGCGATTCTCTCGTCCCACTGCTTCCGTTGCTCGTCGGTGGGAGAGCGAATCCACGGTTCCGAGTTTCCGATCTTGATCGCCCGGCCCGACTCGGGAACCCGGTCGAAATAGGAGATGAGCTGGAAATACTCGCGCTGCGAAAGGGGATCGTACTTGTGGTCATGACAACGCGCACAGGCCATCGTCAATCCCATCCAGACGGTCGACGTCGTGTCGACCCGGTCGACCGCGTTCTCCAACAGGAACTCCTCGAGCACCAGCCCGGCTTCCGAATTGTAACGGTGATTGCGGTTGAACCCGGTCGCCACGAGTTGCCCATGCGTCGGATTCTCGAGGAGATCGCCGGCGAGTTGCTCGATCGTGAAACGGTCGAAGGGCATACCGGTCCGATAGGCCTCCAGCACCCAGTCCCTCCACCGCCACATGTCGCGCGGGCCGTCGTTCTGGTAGCCGTCGGTGTCGGCGTAGCGAGCCGCTTCGAGCCACTGCCAGGTCATCCGTTCGGCAAACCGCGGCGAGCGCAGGAGCCGGTCCACGACTCTCTCGTAGGCACCGGGCGAAACGTCGGCCAGGAAGTCCTCCACCTCCGCGAGAGTCGGGGGAACCCCGGTCAGGTCGAGGGTGACCCGCCGAATCAGGGTTTCCTTCGACGCCTCGGGTGAAGGCTCGAGGCCCTCGGCGGAGAGCCGGGCCTCCACGAAGCGATCGACCTCGTTGATGGCCCAGGCCGACGGGGAAGACGGAGGAGTTCGCTTTGCCGGAACCTCGAAGGCCCAGTGCTCCTGCCACGCCGCTCCCTGTTCGATCCAGCGCTTCAGGATCTCCCGGTCCTCTGCGGACAGCCGGCGCGAGGAATCGGGTGGCGGCATCATGGAGTCCGGATCCGTATCGTGAATGCGGGCGGTGAGTTCGCTCTCGTCCGGCTTGCCCGGAACGATCGCGGCGTAGCCACCGAGGTCGGCCCGCGCACCTTCCAGCGTATCGAGCCGAAGCCCCGCCTTGCGCTCCTGCTCGTCGGGCCCGTGGCAGAAGACGCAGTTGTCCGAGAGAATCGGACGAATATCGCGATTGAATTCGAGCGGCTCTTCCCCGGCCCGCACCGGAATGGAAAACAGGGAGCCGGCCAGGAAGGCGAAGAGAATGGCGAGAGAGTCCCTCATGCGCGTGAGGAGGGAGGTTCGATCGCAATCGCGCCGCGAGAAACGCGCGCAACCGCGCCTTCCCCCCTCAACGAGAAAACCAGAGGGAGACTCCCGGCGTACGGATCGAAACACTGGTGCGGCTCCTGTAGGTCGAGATCCCCCAGGGCAGCGGGTAGGAACGGCAATCATTCCCGTAGTAGCGCGCATAGGGCAGGGCGATCCAGTAGTCCCGCGGGCGGTAGGAGTGCTGAAACTGGATAACCGGGGCGAGCGGAGGCACCACGGTGGGATATGCGGCCGGCGGTTCGCGGGAAATCTCATCCGGTGCCGCGCGACCGGTATCTCCGTCCGCAGGGTAATCCGATCCATAGCCGAACCGCGGCCTGGGATGGTTCTCCTCCGTCTCGAGGGCGGGATGAACCATCCGGGATTCCTGCAACGGAACGACCTCGATCACCGGAGGCGCCGGGACCCGGAGTCCGATCACCGACTCAAGCTTCGTCTTCGACCTCCTGGCATCGAACACGGGAATCGACACGACACGTTCGCCTACGACGACCTTCTTTTCCACGATATCGGCCTGCATCGATGCCAGCGGCAGGAACACCACTCCCCCGGCCAACCACACCCAGCCGCGCCACAACCTCGCTCTCATGAGTTCATCATAGGAAGATTCGTCCCCACCGGCAAGGACTCTTCTCTCGCTACCACTCACACGTGAGGCGTTGCATCCGCCCGGCGCATCCGCTAAGGATGAGGGAGGGAACCCGCATCCGCCATGCGCCATACGGCCACACTCCACATCGTTCGTGCCACCTTCGTCATCCTCGCCACCCTGATCGGCGTTTCGATCGGGTCGGGGGAGTCGCTGGGAAGCGGGTGGATCGGCGGATCGGCCGGATTGCTCTTCGGTCTCTCCGTCGTCGCGATCGACATGGCCCTTCGCGGATTCAGCATCCGGGGATTTTCGACCGGCACGGCGGGCCTGCTCATCGGCCTGCTCTGCGCCTGGCTCGTCACCCGCATCGGGTTCTTCGGCGCCGGATGGCTGGAGCAGTTCGAACTGGCCAGCGACGTCTTCCACCTCGCCGTCTACCTCGGCTTCGGCTTCATCGGCGTCATGCTCGCCCTGCGCAGCAAGCGGGAGGAGTTTTCGCTGCTCATCCCCTACGTGCGCTTTCGCCAGGACTCGATCCAGGATCTGCCTACCCTCCTCGATTCCAACGTCATCATCGACGGCCGCGTGCCCGCCATCTGCGCCAGTGGCTTTCTCGGCGGAGCTCTCGTCGTGCCTCGCTTCGTCCTCGACGAGCTGCAGACCCTCGCCGATTCTTCCGACGACCGGAAACGGGCGAGAGGCCGCCGCGGTCTCGACTCCCTCAACCGGATGCGGAGCAATCCCCACCTCCAGATCGAGATCCAGGATTCCGACGTCCCCAGCGAGCATACGGTCGATGGGAAGCTCACCGCGCTCGCAGACGAGCTGGGGGCCCGCATCGTCACCAACGACGCGAACCTCGCCAAGGTGGCCCGGCTTCAGCGCGTCACCGTGCTCAATCTCAACGAGCTCGCCAATGCCCTGAAACCCGAGTTCGCACCCGGCGACGAATTCGACCTCGAGCTCGTCAAGGAGGGCAAGGACGACCACCAGGCCGTGGGCTACCTCTCCGACGGCACCATGATCGTGGTCAACCACGCCCGGGGGCACATCGGATCGACCCGCCGGATCACCGTGTCCGGCGCGATGCAGACCAACGCGGGACGCCTCATCTTCGCGGAACTGAAAGGCGAATCGCGGGAAGCCGCCGCAAGTCGCTGAACCTCGCGGGCCTTCCACGGATCGGGCCGCGGGTGTTCCACCGGGGATTCCCCGCTTGCCACCTGATGGCTTGGCGATACTTTCCCCGCCATGAACTCCCGCGAAATCCGGCAGTCCTTTCTCGATTTCTTCGAATCGAAGAAGCACACCATCGTGCCCTCGGCATCCCTCATGCCGACCGCGCCGAACCTGCTCTTCACCAATGCGGGCATGAACCAGTTCATCCCGTATTTCCTCGGGACCGAGGCGGCTCCCTATGATCCACCGCGCGCCGCCGATACCCAGAAGTGCATCCGGGCCGGGGGCAAGCACAACGACCTCGAAGACGTCGGCTACGACACCTACCACCACACGCTCTTCGAGATGCTGGGCAACTGGAGCTTCGGTAACTACTTCAAGGGAGAGGCGATCGCCTGGGCCTGGGAATTGCTCACCGGCGTGTGGAAATTTCCGCCCGAGCGCCTCTACGCCACCGTCTACCGTCCGGGCGAGGGCGATCCCGCCGAGTTCGATCAGGAGGCTTACGACCTCTGGGAGGCGATCTTCACCGAAGCCGGTCTCGATCCGGCGATCCATATCGTCGACGGCAACAAGAAAGACAACTTCTGGATGATGGGCGAGACCGGCCCCTGCGGCCCCTGCTCGGAGATCCACATGGACCTCACCGAGGCAGGCGACACGAAGGGATCGCTCGTGAACCAGGACGACGCCCGGTGTATCGAGGTGTGGAACCTCGTCTTCATCCAGTTCAATGCGAACGAGGACGGCACCTTCCGTCCCCTGCCGGCCTGCCACGTCGATACCGGGATGGGCTTCGAACGCGCCTGTTCCATCATCGAGGGCACGAAGGGCCTCACCGACTTCTCGAAGCTCCCCTCGAACTACGACACCGGCGTGTTCGCCCCGATCTTCGCGAAGCTCACCGAGCTCACCGGCAAGGAATATACCTCGACCGTGCCGAAGGACGGGGCACGCAGCGGCCTGACCGACCAGGAACAGATCGACGTGGCCTTTCGTGTCATCGGCGACCACCTGCGCACCGTGTCCTTCGCCGTCGCCGACGGGATCGAACCGGGCAACGCAGGGCGAAACTACGTCATCCGCAACGTCCTCCGCCGCGCGGTGCGTTTCGGCCGGGTACTCGGCTTCGACGCCGACTCGACCTTTCTCGTACAGCTCGTGCCCGCCCTCGTCGGCGAATTCGGCGACATCTTTCCCGAGCTGAAAAACCGGCGCGACAAGATCGAGGACATCCTGCGCACCGAGGAGGAGCAGTTCAACCGCACCCTCGACCGCGGACTCAAGCTCTTCGAGGACGCCGCCGCCCAGGTCGGAAAGGGCGAGCATTTCCCCGCGGCAACCGTGGTCAAGCTGTGGGAGACCTACGGCTTTCCCACCGATCTCACCGAACTCCTCCTCGACGAGCGCGAACTCGAGACGGACGAGGCCGAGGTCGCCCGGCTCGTCGATGCGCACCGCAACACCGGCTCCGAGGGCCAACAGTCCGAGGTCGTTTCCGCCGTCGACATCCACACCGATGTCGTCACCGAATTCGTGGGCTACGAGTCCGACGAGTGCGCCGCGAAGATCGTCGAGTGGGTGAAGAAGGACGGCGCCCACTTCGCCATCGTCGACCGGAGTCCGTTCTATGTCGAAAAGGGCGGCCAGGTCGGCGACACCGGCACGCTCACCGCGGGCGAGGACACGGTCCGGGTCACGGCCGTGCTCGGAATCGGAGACGCCGTGGCTCTCCAGGTCGAGAAGAAGCCGAAGAGCCGGGCGAAGAACGTGACCCTGCGCGTCGATCCCGACCGCCGGCGCGGGATCGAGCGGCACCACACCGCGACCCACCTCTTCCACTGGGCCCTCCACGAGGTCGTCAGTCCCGATGCCACCCAGCAGGGTTCGCTCGTCGCCGCCGACCGGCTGCGTTTCGACTTCAACGCCAAGGCGCTCGCCCCCGAGCAGATCGAGCGCATCGAATCCGAGGTGAATCGCTGTATCCACTCCGACGATCCCGTATCGACCGTCGAGATTCCGCACACCGACATTCGGGAGAATCCCGACATCATGCAATTCTTCGGCGACAAGTATGGCGACCTCGTACGCGTCGTCCAGATCGGGGGCCAGCCCACCGAACTCGACGGCTACTCGATGGAGCTGTGCGGAGGAACCCACGTCAAGACCACCGGCGAGATCGGGTTCTTCAAGATCCGCAGCGAGGGCGCCGTCGCCGCCGGCATTCGCCGGATCGAGGCCGTATGCGGAGGCGCGGCCAGCGAGCTCATCCTCGACCAGGCCGAAGCCACCGCGACCGAGACCACCGAAGCCGAGGCCAAGCTCGCGGCGGTAAATGAAAAGCTGGAGAGCATCGACGAAAAAACCGCCGAGGCCGAAGGGGACGGCAAGGCGCTCGAGGAGATCCGCAACCTCCTCGACGACGAGAAGCTCCTCGAGGCCGACGCCCGGCTGCAGAAGTTCCAGGCCTACCGCGACGAGGTGAAGGCTCTTGCGGTGAAGGCCGACAAGGCATGGAAGAAGGTGTCGGCCAAGGCCGCGGCCTCCCAGGCTGCCTCGTGGTATGCGGAGGAGCTCGAATCCCTCGAGGGCGACGCACCACTCCGTTTTGCCGGACAGTTGCCCGGCGATTCCCCCGCCCTCCTCCAGGAGGCGATGAACGCGGTCAAGGCGCGCCAGTTCCCCGGAGCCGCCGCGCTCGCCCTCGTCGAGGGAGAAAACCTTCACTTCGGCGTCATCGTGCATCCCGATCACACCGGCGAGATCAAGGCCGGCGACATCGTGCGCGAGGCCCTGGCGGAAGCCGGAGGCAAAGGCGGCGGCAAGCCGGCCATGGCGCGAGGTGCCGCTCCGGGCGGGGCAGCGCATGTCGACGCCGTGCTCACGAGGGCGCGGGAGCTGATGGGAGCGTGATGGCCGCAACCGACCCTGTTCGCTGGACGACCCTACCCGGTTGAGCAACCCTGTCGGGCCGGCGAGCCAACCCTGTTGGATGAGGTTTCCAGGCAGGAAACCGTAGGAAACCGGGCTCCGGGCGGTCCTTCGCCCGATCCATTCTCCGCTACCGTGTTCGGACCGAACAACGCCTGTCATGCGCGCGGGCTACCCGCTGCGCATGACAGGGGATCGTGCCCGGCACCCCCGCGCAACGCGGTGTCAGCGGACAAAGACCACGGCGGGACGAAACCCGACGCCGTCGACCCGAAAGCCTCCACTGTAGCTGTCACGGTTCGCCGACCGCGCATTGCGCCAGCTGGTGCACCAACAGCCGCCACGGCGCACCCGGTTGGGTCCACCGGTGAGGACCACCGGGTCGGTCACCGCCTTCTCGGGATACGGTCCATACAGATCGGAGCACCATTCCCAGAGGCTTCCGTGCATGTCGTAAAGTCCCCACGGATTGGGCTCCTTCTTTTCCACCTCGTGAGTGGTCAACATGCTGTTTCCCGAGTGCCACGCCATCTCGTCCACCTCTCCCGCGAAAGGCCCGTCCGTCCCCGCCCTGCACGCATATTCCCACTGCGCTTCAGTCGGCAGACTCCACTTCCATCCTTCGGGGAGCGGATGGCGCTCGTTCATCTCACCCATCCAATCCGTCGCATCCTCCCAGCTCACGAAGTAGACGGGAAAGTCCCTTCCCACCTCCGTGATCGAGCCGATGGACTTTCGCTTGCTTAATTCCCTCACGTCCATCCCCATCACGCTTTCCCACTGGCCCTGCGTGCACTCGGTCTTCGCCAACCAGAAGCCCCGCGTCAAGGTCACCTCGTGCCGGGTCTCGTCATCCCTCCGGTATTTCTCGTTTTCGGGACTCCCCATCAAAAACGTGCCAGGAGGACACCACACCATCTCGATCCCGCCGAACTCCCTGACCTCCCCGGCTTTGCCACCTTCGATGCTTCGCGCCGCCGGGAATTCATCCGGAGGGTCCGCTCTTTCGTGGTCCGCCTGGGCCGGATCAGCGTGCCGATCGGGACCTTCCGCGCGCCCGGCGACGCCGTTCGAGGCGGTATAGCCCTGTCGGCCGGGAATCCTGCCATCCTTCGGGACCCCATCGATTCCGATGCCGAGAGCCTCACGATCGCGAGCGAGGACGACCGGGGTGGTCACCGGCACCAGCGCCACGTCCAGAACGACGGAAAAAAGGCCGATCTGCGCAACAGGCACCAGAGGCGGACGAATCATGGGTTTGCGGTGCTTCGCCGGGTTACTCCGTGGGCTGAAAACGATGGCTCGCCGCCCGGGAGTTGTCCAGTGCCTTGGGAGGAGACTCACACGCGGATCCGCGTCCCGCAATAGGCGACGCGTTCACCGGGAGCCACCGCGGCGCGCCGCCCTCCCCTCGGCCGCCTCCGCCCCACATCGGATGGCGACCGGCCTCGGGTGGTCCGCCGGTCGTACGCTCATCAAACAACTCTCCGCCGAAAAACACCCGGCTCGCCACCCGAGCTCACTCCCCTGCCTCGACCACGCCGATCTCGGCGGCGGAGGCGAAGCTCTTTCCATTCACTTCGGACAGGACGGTGATCTTCAGGTAGCGACCGGTGACGGGTTTCTCCAGGTCGACCACCTGGGGTGCCTTGTCCTTGGTGAAGGTGGCGCTGGCCACGGGATCGCCGTCGAAGGCGCCCGTCGAGTCCGCAACGTGGAAAGTGGTCTCGGCGAAAGCCCCGTTGTATCCCGAATCCTGCCGCCCCAGGTAGCGAAATCCGGCGATTGTCCTCTCTTTCCCCAGGTCGATGACCAGTTCGTGAGGAGGCTCAGCAACGGTGCCGGTGAATCGTGAGTGCCAGAGCGTCGTGGGCCGGCCATCGACGGCATACTCCGCCTTGCGATCGTTCGCATGATTCTCGCTACTGAAGGCCACCACGGTCATCTCGCCGGGATCAATGAGACCGTCTTCGCGCAGACGATGCACCTTCGCCGGCTTCTTCTGCTGTTGCGGACGCGAGCTACCCCATTTCGCCCAGCGGTCGCGCTCGTGCCGCTCCCGGGATGGATCGGAATACGTGCCCGGACGAGCCGGGGTGTGGGAGGCGTCGGCAAAGGACTTCATCTTCTCCAGCACTTCGGGATGCGCCCCGGCGATCGAGGTCGTTTCACTGGGATCCGCCTCGAGGTCGTAGAGCTCCCACGGCTTGCCCTCGTTCGGTCGGATGGCCTTCCACCTGCCGAAGCGCACCGCGGTCTGTTTCCCGAACTCCCAGTAGAGCATCTCGTGGGTCTCCTGGACTTCGGTGCTTCCCAGGATGGTGGGAAGGATGGAGATGCCGTCGTTCTCGGGTGCCTCGGCACCCGTGAGCTCGGCCAGGGTGGCCATGATGTCATACTGTGCGAAGAGCAGGTCGCTGACCCGTCCCCCCTCGATCCGGCCCGGCCAACGCACGAGGAAGGGGATGCGCACCCCCCCCTGGTAGAGGTTGCCCTTTCCTCCGCGGAACTCGACACCCGTCTTCGGATCCACGTTCGGCCCGAAGAATCCCCGCGGATGGGCCTTGCTCTTGAAGCGATCCTGTCCGCCGTTGTCGCCCGTGAAGAAGACGATGGTGTTTCCCTCGAGTCCGAGTTCGGCGAGAAGATCAACCACGTCGCCGAGGTCGTTGTCGATCATGGTGACCATCGCGGCGTAGTTCTTCGCATCCTGCGAAAGCGACGGATCCTCGATCCACTCCTCGCCCGCATATTGCTCCCATGCCGGGTCGTCCGCGGGGATATCGTACATGCCATGCGGGGGCGTAATCGGAAGGTAGCAGAAGAAGGGGCGGTCTCGATTGTCGCGGATGAATTGCAACCCGGCCTCCATGATCTCGTAGTGCGAGTAGGTTTCGCCAGTGCGCCCGCCCTCGTTGCCGGGGAGCACGACCTCCTCGCTGTTGCGCACGAGATAGGGAGGAAAGAAGGAGTGCGCGTGCACCTGGTCGTAGTATCCAAAGAAAACATCGAAGCCGTGCTTCTCCGGGACGCCGGTCGAGTCGCGCCCTCCGGCCCCCCACTTGCCGAATCCGCCGGTGGCGTATCCCTTTTCCTTCAGCATCTCCCCGATCGTGACCTCGTCGGCGCGAAGCGGTGTTCCCCCGTCGTTGGCGCGGACGGACGCATGGCCGGCATGACGTCCGGTGAGCAGGCAGCCGCGCAGGGGCGCACACACGGGAGAGGCGGCGTGGGCGTGGGTGAAACGCACGCCCTCGGAGGCGAAACGATCGATCCGAGGGGTCTTGATGTAGGGATTGCCCATGTGGCCCAACTCGAAGTAGGCCAACTCGTCCGACATGATGTAGACGATGTTCGGCGGGCGCTCTTCCGCGATCAGGGGAATCGCGAAACCGGCGAGAACGAGGAGTAGGAGATTCCGGAAACTCATGGCACGGATTCTTCCCGCACCACCAAGCCGGGGCAATCCGAAAATCACTCCTCGTCGCGCAGCGCTCCACCCTCGAGGATCGCCGCCAGCTGGGCGAGGGCCCTTCCACGGTGGCTCATTGCGTGCTTCGTTTCGGAAGGGAGTTCTCCAAAAGTCTGCTCATGTCCCTCGGGGATGAACACCGGATCGTAGCCGAATCCATTCTCACCCTGCTCGTGCGGAGCGATCGTCCCCTCGACCGATCCCTCGCAGTGGGCGATCTGTACTCCCTCCTTCACGAGCGAAAGGACGCACCGGAATCGGGCGCGGGGTCGGGCGTGACGAAGCCCCCGGGCGTCGAGCTCTTCGAGAACCTTGCGGCGGTTGTCCGCATCGGTGGCACCCTCGCCCGCATATCGCGCCGAGTAGACGCCCGGAGCGAGGTCGAGTGCATCGACTTCCAGACCGGAATCGTCGGCCAGTACCACGGAGGAAGGCAGGTGCCGGGCGGCGGCGAGCGCCTTGATGTCGGCGTTCTCGAGGAAAGTGCCACCCGTTTCCTCGGCGGGCTCGATCTCGGGATGCGAGGTGAGATCCTCGATCTCGTCGAACCAGGAGCCGATGATCTCGCGGATTTCGCCGGTCTTGTGGGCGTTGTGGGTAGCGACGACGAGCTTCATTCCGCGGAGCCGAAGCGGGCCGAAGAGCCTTCACCCTCCGACCTGCTGGTGTGGCGTGACATCCTCCTCAGGGAAAGAGAATGCAGATCGGCGAAGGCACGTTGATGACATGGCCCCGCTGATAGGTGAGCTTGCCGGTCTCCGGATCGACCGCATGCACCGCGATGGTGTTGGAGTCGGCGCCGGCGGCGAGGAGCCAGTTGCCGGTCGGATCGAGGTTGATGTTCCGGGGAAACGCACCCCGAATCGGCTGCACCTGGACCACCTCCAGGGATCCGGAGTCCTTGTCGGCGTGGTAGACCGTGACGGAGTCGTGACCACGATTCGACGAGTAGACGAAGCGCCCCTCGGGATGGACGAGGATCTCGGCGGCGGAGTTGAAAGTTTCGCCGGCCTTGGCTTCCTCGCTGAGAGCGGGCGTGACCGAGAGCATCTCCGCCGTTCCCTCCTCCGCATCCCAGGCATAGGAAGTCACGGAAAGGGACAATTCGTTCAGGAGGAAGATGTAGTTGCCACATTTCGAGAAGCGCATGTGACGCGGACCGCCACCGGGCACGGATTCGGCGAAGCCGTGTTTTTCCACCGCGGGGGTCTCGGTGTCGACGCGGTAGATCACGATCCCGTCCATGCCGAGGTCGGGAACGAAGGCATAGTCCGCATCGGGTGAAAACCCCACCCAGTGCGGATGAGGAGCCTCCTGGCGCCGATCGACCACCCCGGATCCCCCCTCGTGCTCCGTCACCGT
>Ga0180430_10000941_pt1 | contig 30117 bp, 21 predicted proteins | sample SS_ome_9_FD_132999 | JGI IMG/M metagenome (GOLD analysis project Ga0180430, IMG submission 132999) | Hypersaline lake sediment archaeal communities from the Salton Sea, California, USA - SS_1_S_2 metaG | ecosystem: Environmental > Aquatic > Non-marine Saline and Alkaline > Hypersaline >... | reverse complement strand
GTGGACTATGACGGGAAGATGACAGACCTATTTTTGTGCGGATTTTTCAGATACCATGCACTGCGGCGGAAAGAAGAGATCGCAACCCGATCGATGAGTCATGACAAGGAGGAGGTCCAATGTCAACAAGGCGGCAGTTTTTGCAGCGCATGATGGTCGGCGGCGGCGCGGCGGTCGCATTGATGCACGACGACGCACTGGCCATCGTATCCGAGGCGGTGAGCGGTCTCAACCCCGACGACACGCCCGAGAGCCTGGCCGACAAGGAGTGGTTCTGGTCGCGCATCCAGTCGGCGTTCACCCTCGATCGGACCATCATCCACCTCAACAGCGGCGGCTGTTCGGCAAGCCCCAAGACGGTCCACGAGGCTTTCAAGCGCTATCTCGATTACTCGAACCAGGCGCCGTCCTATTACATGTGGCGCCATCTCCGCCCCAACAAGGAAGGGGTGCGGGCGCGTATCGCCAGGCAGTTCGGGTGCGACAAGGAAGAGATCGCCATCACACGCAACGCGAGCGAGGCGATGGAGAACGCCCAGTTCGGTGTCGAACTCGAAGCGGGCGACGAGGTCATCGCCACCACCCAGGCCTATGGCCGGATGCTCAGCACCTGGGAGCAGCGGGTGCGGCGCGACAAGATCGTCCTCAAGAAGGTGGTCGTTCCCGTGCCGCTCATGAGCGACGACGACTATGTGAACCGCGTCGAGGAGACGATCACCGACAGGACCAAGGTGATCATGGTCATGCACGTGATCAACCTCACCGGGCAGATCACGCCGGTGAAAAAGGTCTGCGAGATGGCCCACGCGCGAGGACTTCCGGTCATGTGCGACGGCGCCCACGCCTTTTCCCATTTTCCCTTCACCCACGCCGATCTCGAATGCGACTACTACGGCACGAGCCTGCACAAGTGGACCTACGCACCGATGGGTACGGGATTCCTCTACGTGCGCAAGGAGAAGATCGAGGAGACGTGGCCGCTCATGGCGGCCGATCCGGCCCTCGACAAGGACATCCGCAAGTTCGAGGAGATCGGCAGCCACCCGGCGGCCAACGTCAACGCCATCGCCGAGGCGCTCGTCTTCAACGAGGGGATCGGCATCGGGCGCAAGGCGGCGCGCTTCCGCTATCTGCACAGGCGGTGGATCGATCGTCTCCGCAAATACGAAAACGTGCGGTTCAGGACCAACATCGACGATGAGACGCAGTGGTGCGGGCTGATCAATGTCACCATCGACGGCGTTGACGTGGGCAAGCTCTGCGCCTATCTCCTCAGTGAATACAAGATCTACCTCATCTCCATCGGCCATCCGGAGTGCGAGGGGATCCGCGTCACGCCAAACGTCTACACCTTGCTTTCCGAGATCGACCTCTTCGGCGACGCCATGGAAAAGGTGGCGCGCGGCGAGGTACCCTCGGTGATGAAGAGCTGACGCCACGCCGGACAAGGAATCTTTCCTCATGGCGTCCGATCCCCTATAATGGGCGGGCCGTGACGTGTCTCTTTTCAGGGAGGAACAGATGCCCGGCGTCCCGGAAAATGCCACCGAACTGCTGCTCGCCGTCTCGAAGGGAGCTCAAGGCTCGTGGAGCAGGCTCCTCGCCGCCGTCTATCGCGAGTTGCACTCGATGGCTCACAACGCCATGCGCCACGAAAAGCCCGGTCAAACCCTGCAGACCACGGCGCTCGTTCACGAGGCCTACTTGCGCCTCGTTCCGGGGAAAGACGCACGATGGCAAAACCGCAGGCACTTCTTCGGAGCCGCCGCGCGCGCCATGCGCCAGATTCTGGCTGCCGAGGCTCGCAAGAAAAACGCGGCCAAACGGGGCAAGGGCCGCCGGCCTCTGTCAATCTTCGATTCGGAAATCGTCGCCCAGACTCCCGCCTCGCAAGGGCTCCCCTCTGAAGAAATCGACGCCCTCGACAGGGCGCTCGACAAACTCGGTGCCGACGAGCAGAACAGTCGGCTCTGTACGGTCGTGGAACTCCGCTTCTTCGTCGGATTGACCCTCGAGGAGACTGCCGATGTTCTCGATGTCTCGGTCGCCACGGTCAAGCGGGACTGGGACTTCACACGCGCCTGGCTCCACAGGCAGATGACCGACGGTGAGAAGATTCACGATGGCCAACCTGACACGGATCAGAGAACTCTTTGAGAAGGCCCTCGACCTCGATCGGGCGGAACGCTCCGCTTTCCTCGACGAGGCCTGCGGCGGCGACCCCTCACTGAGAACCGAGGTGGAAGCGCTCCTCGACAGCTTCGAGAAGAATCCCGATTTTCTCAGCAGGCCGGCCTGGGCGTCGTGCATCGAGTCCAACGCCGAAGGGGACCGACCCCTGGAAGATCTCGAACCGGAAGCGGAGCTCCCCTTCGAACGGCTCGGCGAATACCGCCTCATCAGGCGGCTCGGAGAGGGCGGAATGGGCGTGGTCTACCTCGCCGTGCAGGAGCCTCTGAACCGCCTCGTGGCGCTGAAGGTGATCCGGCCCGAACGGATCGGCGCCTTCGAGGCGGAGGCGAGGTTTCGGCGGGAGGTCCAATCGATCTCCGAGCTCAAACACGCCAACATCGTGACCGTTTTCGGAAGCGGCGAGGAGAAGGGCGTCCACTACTTCGCCATGGAGTTCGTTCCCGGCGAGGGGCTCGACCAGTTCCTCCGCAGGGTGCGCGAAGAGGGAGGGGCGATACCGCAGGATCAACTCCTCGGTTGGATCGCCCACATTGCGGGCGCCCTCGACAGCGCCCACCGGGCGGGCATCATCCACCGCGACGTGAAACCGTCCAACATCCGCGTCACACCCGAGGGCCACGCCATGCTCCTCGACTTCGGCGTGGCGCGCAACTCCGACCTCGCCTCGCTGACCCTGTCGGGCGAGTTCCGGGGCACGCCCAATTATGCCTCTCCCGAACAGGTCACCGCCAAGCGGACGTCGATCGACGGGCGGAGCGATATCTATTCTCTCGGCGTGACCCTCTACGAGGCGATCACGGGACGGGTCCCCTTCGAGGGCGAGACGACGCAGCAGGTTTTTTATCAGATCATCGAGGCCGAACCCGAACCGCCGCGGCGCATCGACCCGGCGATTTCGCGCGAACTGGAAACGGTGATCCTGAAAGCGATGGCCAAGAACCCGGCCGGGAGATACGAGACGGCGACCGATTTCGCCGATGATCTCGCCCGGCTCATCGCGCGCCGACCGGTCAAGGCGCGGCCGGCGGGATGGTTGACGCGGAGTACGCGCTGGATTCGGCGCCACCGGTTTGGATCCCTCTCCGCCGCGGCGGCCCTTCTGATCCTGATCGCCGCCTCTGTGGTCCACGTCATCCTCTCCGCACAGCAGGAAAAAGAGCTGCGGCGCGTCGAGGCGGAATTCGTGCCGATTCGCGAAGCGCTCCGCTGGCCCGATTTCGTCACCAGGACTCAAGCCTGGGGCTGGATCGTCGACGTCGATCCCGAAGCTCCCGGCGGTCACTTTCTCCAAGCCATCTACAACATCGGATTCATGGTCGATGCTCTCGACGAAGCCGCCGCCGGCTTGGACAGATGCATTGCCCTCTGTCCCCGACGGGCGGAACGCGCACTGGAAGAGGACGCCCGCTACCTGCTCGGTCTCGTCAAGTGCCATCTGGCGTCCGAGTCGGCCGATGGAGCCCAAAGAGATCTCCTTCTCGAAGAAGCGCACTCGGAGTTCCTCCAGATCGGTCCCTTCGATCCCCTCTCGGCGGAATGCTTCTTGTGGCGCGACGGGGAATGGAGCGACTATCTCTCGGGAGCGGTTCGGCCGGACCTGAAGAAGATCCGGATCAACGGGCAGCACAGTCTCGTACACCTCTTCCAGGGCTCGGCGATCCTGTGCGAGCTCTTTCGAGGAGGAACAAAACGGGACTTCGAGGAAGTCTTCAAACATCTCGGCGAGGTTCTCGAGAGCCGTCCGAAAAATGTGGCCGCCCTCATATTCATGGGTCGCGCCAATTTCTTCTTTGCCCGTTTCTTCAATTTTCTCGAGCTCACTGACGACGCACTCAAATATCTGGACCTGGCGGCCGAGACCGCCTCGGACCCGACCAACCTCTGGATCGTGACAAGCAAGGCTCAAACGCTGCTCCTGCGCGGCGACAACGACGGGGCTCTTCACATCCTCAAAAATGAAATCGATGAGGATTGGTACGCTTACCACAACATTCCCGGAACCCTGGGCAAGATCCACGCCCGCAAGAGGCTCTACGACGAGGCTCTCAATTTTTATTCCAAGGCGCTGTTGAGCGGAACTCTAAACGACTTTCATGTCCAGGCGGCCAAGGCGGAACTCCACATCTATCGCAGAGAGCCCGATCTGGCACTGGAATCGGTGCAGCATGCGCTCCTGAAGCTGGGAAAGAATTCTCAAATACCCACATCGGTCTATTCGGTCGTGGCCGCGATCCACCTCCAGCAGGACGATTACCGCACGGCGCTCGATTTCCTCGAGCTCTCCTGGAATCTGGGCGTCCACTCGCCGCGCGACTTGAGCCTGTCGGTCATGCTCCTCGCCACCTTTCCCGATGAGGAGAAACGGAGGGCCCTCGGCCTCGCCAACTACATGATCCGCAAGGCGGAAGACAACTCCGACCTCAAGGGGCGGCTCTCTCCAACCTGTCTCAGCGGAATAGGAGCCGAGCAACTTCTCCGGCGTCGTTATGGCAGCGCCGTCGATTATCTCGAGAAGGCGATCGATGGACGCAAGGTCTGGCCCAGGGTTGCCAGGGAGTACTACTGGAGCGAGAACGCCCGCGATCGGTATTTTCTCGCCATAGCCCATGGGCGACTCGCCCGGGAGGTCGAAGACGGGGCGGTTCACGAGCAGAAAGCCCGGAGCCACTACGAGATGGCCGAAGCCGATTTCGAGACAAGAATCCCCGCCATCGAAACCGCTCTCCTTCTCGAAAGGGTGCGCGCAATGGCCCGGGCTGTTCTGGCGATCGACGGTGGGGCGGACCCGAAGTAAATCCTCGGACCGTGAGGCCCGCTCGGACCGATAGGTCCGCTCGGACCGTTCGGTCCGCTCTCACCGAGGAATCGTTCCGCGGCTCCACTCGCGCAGCCTCTCGAGCCGCGCCGCACCGCGGGCGTGATAGGCATCGTCGAGTGTGGAGAAGTGCTCCTTCCAGAGGGCGTCGCGGGCCGACGTCCACCCCGGCCGCGGGGCGATAATTTTCATGTCGACCAGCTTTCGAAGGAGTTCGTCGGCAATCAGCCGGTGGCCGGCGATGGTGGGATGGACGTGGTCGAGAAGCCACTCGTCTCCCGGAATCCCGCCGTCGGAGTGCGCCTCGAAGAGCGCCCTCAGATCGACGAGGGGCACGTCGTGTTCGTCGGCCACGGAGAGGATCGCCTCGTGCATCGGCTCGATGATCCGCAGCGGACAGACATCTTCGTCCCTCGCCCGCTCGAACCATTTCTTCGCCTCGGCGAGACGGCCGAGCCGCGCGTAGCAGCCGCCGAGCTGATAGGCGAGACCGGCGTGGCGACCGTCGAGCGCCACCGCCTGCTCGAGAAGTTCGATCTTGCCGAAGGTGTCGGCACGATCGAGAGCGCGCGCCCGATGTCGGAGTTCGTCGACGCGCTCCGCCACGTGGGCGCCGAGGCCGGGAGCGGCTTCCGACTTGAAGGGCGCGCAGTGTCCGAGGTTGGAGACCGGATTGATGAGGATCACGCCCACACCGGCGCGGCGCGCCGTGCGCGCCATCGTCTCCACGTTGCGAAAAAAGTGCTCGATCGTGGCTTCACGCCCGGCGTCATCGCGGTGGTACGACGCGAGCCCCTGCGGCGCGTCGAGCCGCGTCTCGACAGCATCGGCCATCACCGTGGGTGAAGGAGCCTCGCCGTCCGATTCCGCTCCGCGCCGATTGGCCACCAACTCGTGGACGAGCGCATAGCTCCTGAGTTCGAGCAGTTGACGCTGGATCGACGACAGCCAGCGGGGCATCGCCTTGAGATGTCCGTAAGTCCTCTCCTCGAGAAACTCGTTGTGCCCCGTGTAGATGATGAAGAGGTCGGGCTCCCGTTCGAGAAGCTCGGCCACGATCGGCACGAGCCGGTAGCTGGCATAAGAGATCCCGCCGCAGTTGATGACCTCAAAGTTTCTCTCGGGCTCGGCGGCGCGCAGACCGAGGGCGAGCCACGTGGTGAAGGAGGTCTCCACCGAGTAAGGACGCCCCTGCACCGTCGATCCGCCGAGACAGAAAATGCGGAACGTCGATTCCCGCTTTCGGGCCGCGAAGGACTGGGGGCGAAAAGCGGCGAGCCGCTCGCCATTGGTCTCGTAATGCGAACCGGTCTCATCGAGAACGAAGAGTGGCGCCAGCTCCGCGAAGGAGACATAGGGATCGCCCTGAGCGACGGCGGGCGGCTCGAAAAAAATCCGCGCCGCCACCTCGACGAGACCGAGGAGGCAGAGGGCGGCGAAGAGACCGGCCGCTGAGCGAAAGACAAACCGCCGCAGGCGGCGCGACTTGGTCGACGCGCTCTGTTCCTCGGCTTCTCCTTTGGCCGCCGCCACGGGAGAACGTTCCTACTCGTGCCGCAGGGCGACGATCGGATCGACCCTGGCGGCCTTCATGGCCGGATAGAGGCCGAAAACGATGCCGATCGTCACGCTGATAAAGAGGGGAACGACGATCCCCGGAACGGTGACCACGGTGAGCATGCCCGAAAAAAAGGTGATCAGCACGGGGATCAGCGTCCCCACCCCGAGGCCGAGGAGCCCTCCCGTGGTGGAGAGGACGACCGTTTCGACGAGGAACTGGTAGATGATCTGCTTTCTCTTGGCGCCGATGGCGCGCCGGATGCCGATCTCGCGCGTCCGTTCGGTCACGGTGGCGAGCATGATGTTCATGATGCCGATCCCGCCCACGAGGAGGCTGATGCCGGCGATCGACCCGAGGACGATGTTGAAGGTCCGCTTCGTCGCTTCCGTCTGCCGGAGCAGGGTGAGGGGAACGCTCACCACGTAGTCCTTCTTTGCGTGAAACTTTTCGAGCATGCGATCGATGCCGGCCGCCACCGTTTCCACGTTCTCCGTCTTGTCGACCTTGACGATGATCTGGTGGAGCTCGACCCTCTCGCGCTCGCGCGAGCCGGCGGTGCGCTTCGAAAAGATGTCGCCGAAGTACTTGCGCGCCACCTCGACCGGAATGTAGGCGTCCACTTCCTGATCGGGAATCTGGATATTGCCCGCCTGCCCGCTCTCGCTCTTCACGATCCCGATGACCTCGAACTGGTCGCTGCCGATCCGGATCGTCTGGCCGATCGAGCTCTCCGTGGCGAGGATCTTTCGCGCCCCGAACTCGGTGAGGACCGCCACGGGCGACTGCTTCTCCAGATCGCTCGGCAAGAGGACGCGGCCGGCGATCACCTCGCGCGGAACGAGCTCGAACCAGTCGTGGGTCGTCCCCACGACGCGAAGCTCCATGCCCCGCGCGTTGAGGCGTGAGTCCTTGCGCGTGATCTTCACGGGCGCCGATTTCTCGATGTTCTCGAAGCTCACGGCGATCCGGCGCTGATCCTCATAGGTGAGTCCGTACATACTCATGTGGGAACGGGCCGACGACGACTGTTCGTCCTCGGCCGATTTCACCGACGAGATGAGGATGTTGTTGCTGCCCAGCTTGCGGATCCGCTCGAGCGCCTCCTGGCTCGCCCCCTCGCCGATGGAGAGCATGGCGACCACGCTCCCCACGCCGAAGACGACGCCCAGAATGGTCAGGAAAGAGCGCAGCTTGTGAAGGAGCAGATTCTCGATACCCGAGGAGACGTAACGCAGGACCTTAGTTTGAAGCATCGCCGTTCCCCTCGATTTTTTCGACCAGTCCGTCCTTCATGTAGAGCCTGCTCTCGGCGTGGGAGGCGATCGACGGCTCGTGGGTGACGATGACGATCGTCTTGCCCTCATCGTGCAGCCGATGAAGGATCTTGAGAATCTGCTCGCCCGTCGACGTGTCGAGGTTGCCTGTCGGCTCATCGGCGAAGATGAGGGCGGGATCGTTGGCGAGCGCTCTGGCGATGGCCACGCGCTGCATCTGGCCGCCCGAGAGCTCGGCCGGACGGTGGTTGAGCCTCTCCTCGAGGCCGACCATCGCGGCGAGTTCGCGGGCGCGGTCTGCGCTCTGGGCGGTGCTCCACCCCAGATAGTAGAGGGGCATCTCGATGTTCTTCTGAACGGTGAGCTGGGGGATGAGGTTAAAACTCTGAAAAACGAATCCCAGGTTGCGCAGGCGGATCTCGCTCAAGTCGTCGTCGCCGAGGCCGCTCACGTCCTTTCCCTCGAGACAGTAGGTGCCCGACGTGAGCCGGTCGAGGCAGCCGAGGATGTTCATCATCGTGCTCTTTCCCGAGCCGCTCGGACCCATGATCGCCCAAAAACTCCCCCGCTCGAAGGAGACGGTCACGCCGTCGAGAGCGCGGACCTCTTCGGCCCCCATGCGGTAGGTTTTTCGGGCATTGACGAGCCGGACCACTTGGTGGCTGTCGCTTGGCGGTGTCGGTTCAGACATTCGTGGACTGTTTCTTTGCGTCTTTTCCACTCCTGGCTTCCTTGGAGCGATCGCCCGGATTTGCAGGTTTCGAATCGGGCCTGTCGAGCCGCGGGCCGTCGGTCTCTCTCGACGGGTCGGTCTTTTTCGACCGCGAACCGGGATCGACGGCGGCCGGTTTCAGTGGAGGTGTGAGCAGGACCAGTTCGCCCTCGGCAAGTCCCTCGAGAACGTGAACCATCCTGTTGTTGTCGAGGCCGATCTCGACGGTCCGCTCCTCGGGGGTGCCATCGTTGACCACGTAAACGGTCGGCTTTCCGCCGACGCGCACGACGGCCTGGATCGGGACGAAGACGACATCGTCGTACTCCTCGACGATGATCTCCACCTTGCAGCTCATCCCCGTGCGCAGAGACGGGTCGTCCTCCTCGAGGTAGACGTCCGAGTTGTAGACCTTGAGATCGGGGTTCATCCACATGCTCTGCGCGTCGGGCAGAGGGGCGATCCGACCGACGCGTCCCGTGAACTTTCTGCCCTGGAGGGCGTCGACGGTGATGACCGCCGGAAGTCCCAGGCGGACCTTTTCGAGGCTCCCCTCGTGGATGTCGACCTCGGCCATCGATCCCGAGGCGACGGGGAGATAGATCAGCTCCTGCCGTTCGCGGACGTCGACGCCGATGTCGAGCGGTTCGCGGTTGTCGCGCCAGCCGCCTCTGCGTGCGGTGGTGGCATAGATCACCATCCCGTCGACGGGCGCGTGGATCTTGGCCTTCTCGATCTGGTCCTCGATCTTTGTCAGCTTGTCACGCTGGCGCTTGAACTCGAGCTCCTTGGCGGTCAGTTCGGCCTTGGCCTGGACCACGTCGGCCATCGCCTTGCGCTCCGTTCTCTCCAGCGCCAGATCGGCCTGGCGCACGTCGCTTTCGAGCTGGGCGATCTCACGCAGGTAGGTGAAGTCGAGAAGGAGCTTGGCGTTGTTCTGAGCCAGTTCGAGGTCGTTCTTGTTGCGGATCACGGCGAGCTGATCGGCGATGAGATCATTCTTGGAGATGTATTTCTTGTCGAAGAGTTTTTGCGACCAGATGAGATTCTCCTGGGCGCGGGTGAGCTCCTCCTCGCGGAGGGTGATCTCGTTTTCGGCGGCCTTTTTCTCGTTGGGAAAGAGTCCCTGCTTGTACTGGTCCAAATCCTGCTTGGCGAAGTCGAAGGTCAGCGCCGCCACGTCCTTGTCGGCGATCGCCTGGTTTTCGACGACGGCGAGGGTCTCCCGGGCGTTGATGTAGGCGGCTTCGGCGTTTTGAACGCGAATCTCCTGGTCGATGCAGTCGTCGTGGAGCCCGCTGGCATCGAGCTCGACGAGGAGGTCGCCCTTCTTGACCCACTTTCCCTCATCGATGAGCGAGATGATCGACGTCTGCCCCTCGACCTCGTTCTTGAGAATGACCTGCTCGCGCGATTTGATCGTTCCCGATTCGAGCACGCTGATCGTCAACGGCCCCTTGCGGGCCTCGAAGGTGGCTTGATCGAAGGCCGACTCCTTGTCGCCTCCCATCATCATAAAACCGAGCACGACGAGGAGGGCGATCACCATCAGGCCGGCGGCCCAGAGGGTTTTGTGAGAATTCCCTCGCGGCCGATCGCTCCTCTCCGTCCTCGACTCATGTTCTGAAAAATCGTCTTGGGCCATTTTCTATAATCCTCGGGCGCGATTTCGGGCGCTTCTCTGAACGTGCGGCGACGGGCCAGCTCGCCTTGTCACAACACCAAAAGAGTGTTCAGCTTACAGTATAATAATCGCCTGCTATCGAAACAATCTCATCTTTTATTGTCTCCTTTTGTAACTCATCGTAACTTTCTGTAACTCGTGGAGCGGAAGCGAGGTGCGGAGGGGCCGATTCGTCGGTCCGGGACGGGTTCGGAGAGTGTGGCGGATGGAATCCGCGCTGGCGGTTCATACCTCTCAGTTCGCGAGCGCCGCGAGCCGGCGAGCGCGATCGGCCGCCTTGGTTCCGGCCTTTTTTTCGGCGAATTTGGCGAGCTGGCGCAGGGCGGCCCCTTCGAGCCCTTCGGCGCTGACTTTCTTTTCGAGCTTGGCAAAGGTTTTGGCGGCGGCCATCTCGTTCTTCATGGCGGGCGAGGCGAGCTTTTTCGAGATCTCCTTGACCTGACTATCGAATTGCTCGAGGCCTCTGAATTGCTTCGAGAGTTCTTCGGCGAAGTCTTCGGCTTCCACGAGGTAGCCGTTGTCGACCATCCAGTTGAGGCGCGCCACCTTGGCAAAAAGACGGCCGGAGAAAACCTCCACGGCCGACGCGGCCGCCTCAGCATCGGGTCCCGTCGAATCGGCCACCTTGCGCGCGGCGGAGAGAGCGCTCGCGTATTTTCCTCGCGCGAAATCGGTCCAGGCCTTCTTGAGGGAACGGGGGACCCCGTCGGGCGCCTTCTTGGAGAGTTTGATCTCTTTCTTGATCGTCTCCTCGATCTGGGCCTTCATGGAAATGGGATTGCCCTTGAGCAGGACCTCGCCGTCGCAGGAGAGGAGCACGAAGTTGGGAAGGCCGCGCGCGCCGGTCCGGAAGGGTCTCTCCGTCGTCCAGATCGCCGGCCGGCCCATCCATTTGCGGGAGTAGGCGAGGGCCTCGACCTCGTCGAGCGACGCTCCCTGGCTCTCAACGAGCAGAACGGTCAACTCTTCGCCAAACTCCCCGGCGAGGGCGACCGAGTCGGGCACGGCGGAGTTGACGCAGGGCGGGCAGCGGTGGCCCCAGAATTCGACGAGGGCCGGCTTGCCGCGAAGGCTTTCGAGGCTGGCCAGTCCCATGCCGTTGAGAGTGGGCTCACTGAACTGGTGGCTCACGACATCTCCCACTTCGACCAGATCGCCCGCCGGGGGTAGAGCGGACGCGAGATTGCCTATGACGATTGAGATGAGCGCGGTCAGTGCCATCAGACTTTTCATTGCTGTCTTTTCCTCTTCGTGAACTTCTGAAGATCCCGTCCGTCGGAGAGCCGGGAATAATCGTTATTGATAGATGCGAAATCGGGACTGTCAAGCCGATTAGGACGGCCGTATCGTCTACCTTTTTCCCGCCGCAGCGCGAGATTGGTGCTATTCTTCATCTATCGCTTAGTGGAACCTTAAAAGGAAAGGAACCGGATCATGGCCGTCACTCAGAGACTCGGAACGAGATTTCTTATTCCGGCGATCGTTTTGGTTTGCGCTCTCGGCGCGCCTGGGATCGCCCTGGGGCAATCACCGCAAATCATCTGGAGCGAACAGGACCTGAGCGGCGGCATCCAGTCGGTCTCCTTCTCTCCCAACGGAAAATTTCTCGCTTACTCGGCGTCGGGGGACGTGGATATCCGGATCCGCCGCGCGACGGACGGTCTTCTGCTGCGCTCCTTCACGACCGGAACGGAGCCGCTGTCGGGTGTGGACCAGGTCGCCTTCGCGCCCACTGGATTGGCGCTCGCCTCCACGTGGAACATCACCGAGTCAAGCGGCGGATACACCTTTTTCTTCGGCGGCCTCGAACTCTGGTCGGCGTCGTCACCGCCGCCTCTCCAGACGGAAAGGCACTCCAACTACGCCACCTGTCTGGCGTGGGCGCCCGACGGCCAGAGCATCGTCTCGGGGAGCACCGACCGCACCGTGATCCTCTGGGATGCGACGACGGCTCAAAAGATTCGAAACTTCAATCACGGGGCGTGGATCCAGTCGGTGGCCTTTTCGCCCGACGGGACGCTCATCGCCTCGGGCGCGGCCGATAACATCATCAAGATCTGGGATGCCGAAACGGGCGATCTCGTGCGCACGCTCAGCGGCCACACCGATTATGTGAGAAGCCTCGAGTTTTCACCGGACGGCACGGTGATCGCCTCGGGTGCGGGCGGTTTCAATTCTCCCGATGATCACAGTATCAAGATCTGGCAGGTGTCGGACGGTGCGCTTCTCGACACGTTCCTCGGGCATGGCAACTGGGTCCTCGACCTCGACTTCGCCTTTGGCGGCGCGATCCTCGGCTCCGTCTCTCTCGATGGCACGATCCGATTCTGGAGAGTGGCCGACGGGACCGAACTCATTTCCTATACACCGGCGGGCGGTCTTCCCCTGTGTCTCGACGTGGCGCCCAACAACCAGACCTTTGCTTATGGGCTGAATAACGGCACTGTTGTTCACGCTAGGCCGTGATGAGGAATCGGCTGCTCGCCTTACGCAGGCGGGATAACAGAGCGCGGCCGTTGCTGGCGGCGGCTGCGTTGGTGGTCACGGTAAGATCGGTCGAATCTTTGGCGCGCCTGTACTGATAGCGGTAGATCAGCAGTGCGTCGGCGGCTTGGCGTTCTCGCGCGAAAAGCAAAAACTGCCGCACCCGTCGCATCCATCCAGAACCTCTCCGAGCGTCTCCCGCCCCCCCTCCTTATCCGAATCTCCGTGTTATTGACAATCTCTAGAACAACGGTATTCTGGGTGTTCGAGGAATCGACGGCCTGTCGGGGAACGAGCGTTGGCCGGGTATTCATGACAGAGGGACCCACCCGCCCCGGCTCACTGCCTCCAGGACTCCCACTTAGCGGTCTTGGGTATGACGGCTATTGGGGACGAGTGGTTACGCGCGTGGTGGATGTTGATAGGTATGCGCTGACCGCTCGGGATTGGAGTGGTTCTGGAAGCGTTTTTACTATTTTGGTTCCGGGTGCACTTGGCGTGCGAACGCTGACGGCTGCCGCGTAATGGAGATTTTGTCTAGAATAACTATTTATATCAACGAGATGACAAATATAGGTTCAATTAAGGCGCAATGCAGGTGGATTACAAAAACAGTAACCACTAAGCCCCCTATATATATTCCTCACGAGGAGTTCTCTTGGCATTGCGACTTATCTGCCCCAGAGCCATGTTATGTTGTTCTAATACTTCAGTATGACACCATACTCAAGTTCCAGAAATTTGATGCAGACTACGCACAGGACAATATCAGTATTCACTTGTCATTTTTTCCCTGTGCGTGGAACGAGTCTGATGATGTTCGGATAAGCTTATACCAGAATATTGATGTCGCCGGAGGGGGAATCGATTGGTTCGTAGTGAGCGATAACCTAAAAAAGAACCCCATCCAATTGGTTAAAACACTCGTTAATAATCGTACGACGATAGGTTTCAACCAAATGGTCACATTGGCGATTATAAATATAGATTTTGCTATTCGTGCAAAGTGCTTTCTCGTCTCGAAGTCTGATACGGAAAAGACGCATAGACGATGGCGAATGAAAGAACGTGTTCTTGAATCGTTGGAATACAGATATGCGTTTTTGGAAAAGGGTCGTTTGACCGGTAAATTAGATATTCGTGATTGACTATTTGAAACTAATGGAAATCTTGCAAGGCGCTTCAAACAGATCGTGCTTCGTGCGACCGCTGATCAGAAAGCCTTTAGACTGCACAATGAAGGTGCTTCCAATTGGCTATGTAATCGAACTCTCTTAAAACGGAAAGGAAATCAAAATGCCTACACCCTATCAAGCTATCAAGTTCGTGATGCTTGATTTTGGCGCTGGATGGGAAAGGATGATGTTATTCATCGGGTACTCTAGCGTTCGCTACACTGCAACCAAAAAAGACGGCTCGCGGCTAGCAGTTGTGTTCGAAGGTACTACGGGCGAGATGAGAACGTACATCTATCGCGTTCCGGCAGGACAAGAAGTATATGTGCTCGATCAAGTGATCCACATTCCCACACGCTGTGAGAAAGAGAAAGCCGGAAACAAAGCCATTCTCCGATAGAAAGCGCGGTATATCTGGAGTGATTGAAGTCTAACCTGCACCTTGACGCAGACGGGAAAAATACACGCCTGCTGCTCAGGTGCGCGTTATCCCCCTGAAGCAATCCCGCATACACCGTGTTTGACACAGAAGCCTTGACATCTCAAATACTTCAGAGTAGAATTCTGAGCTTATGAATCTCCTGGAGCTGCTCAAACGTCCCGAAGGCAAGACACTCGAATTCAAACGCGACCTTTCATCACCTGAGGGAGCGTTGCGTACGATCGTTGCCTTCGCGAATACGGCCGGTGGCACTTTACTGATCGGAGTCGAAGACCGCTCCAGGCATGTGCGCGGTGTCACCAAGCCATTGGACCTGGAAGAACGGCTGGCGAGTCTCATCAGCGATCGTATCGTGCCCAGGATTGTTCCGGAACTGGAGATACTCCCCTGGCGAAGGACTCACGTGCTTGCAGTGAAAGTCCACCCGAGCATGGCGCGCCCGCATCACTTTGTGCGGAAGGGGCATGATGATTGCGTTTACGTTCGCGTTGGATCGACAAACCGGCGCGCGGACCGAGAACTCATTGCCGAAATGCGGCGCAGTGCGCGGGCTTCGGGATTTGACGAAGAGCCAGTACCTGAAATGAACTCGGAAGCGATCGACTTCCGAGCTGCTTCCGAGTCGTTCGCCTCGTTCAGGAAACTCCGGCGCACGGACCTGGAGACCCTGCACTTGCTGACCCGTCATCAGGGCCGAAAGGTCCCCACCGTGGCAGGAATGCTCCTCTTCGGCCGGGAACGCGAGCGCTTGTTTCCTGATGCCTGGATCCAGGTCGGACGATTTCAGGGTACCACGCGGAGCCGCATCGCCGACCAGCGGGAGTTACGCGACTACCCGTTAAACGCCATCGCGGACGCAATCGCCTTCGTACAGAAGCACGCGCTCTTCGGTGCGGAGATCGGCGTACTGAGGCGAAAGGATCGCTGGTCCGTGCCACCTGTTGCCGTCCGGGAGGCTGTGATCAACGCTGTTGTTCACGCGGATTACTCTCAGCGGGGAGCGCCGACTCGTTTGTCGATTTTTGACGACCGCATCGAGGTGGAGAGCCCCGGCCTCTTACCTTTCGGGCTCACTATTGACGACCTCCAGCACGGTGTCTCGAAGCTCCGCAACCGCATCATCGGAAGGGTGTTTCATGCGCTCGGTCTCATCGAACAGTGGGGAAGCGGTATCGGACGCATGACCGATTCCTGTAAAGATGCCGGGCTTGCTCCGCCTATCCTTGAAGAGATCGGCACCCACTTCCGGGTGACGCTTTCTACGAAACGTGTTTCCGGTGCGGTTAGAGACAAGAAGGACCAAGCTATCCTCGATGTTATAGCGGTCGAAGAGGGCCGTCTGACGAGCGAGATTGCCAAGGCGATCGGTCTCTCGACCCGCGCCACGCGTACGCGACTCGCCCGGCTGGTCGAACTTGGGCTCGTGCGCGAGATCGGGACCAGCCCGCAGGACCCAAAACGAAAGTATTTTCGAGCTGAATGAGGGTTCGAGAACCCAGACGGTATTTTTCTCGCATCGATGTAACGATGCCTAACTCAGCATGCACCTGACGGGGCGCTATGCGTCCCGCAGGTGATGCGACCGTTGCCCCTGAGGATTGACCAAAATTGAATACACAAAAGATCATCCTGTTTGCGCTGCTACCCATCGTCTGGTGCCATCCGAATGCCACCGACGGGAAAGGCACAATCACCGCACAAGAGACGCCTGTGGACGTGGTGCGCTATGAGGATTTCGGAGCGCGGGGAGACGGTGAGACGGATGATCTCTCGGCGATTGCCCGAGCGCATGCCTTTGCCAACCAGCAGGGCTTGCCGGTTCAAGCGAACCCCAATGCGACCTACTACATCGGGGGCCAAGACAACACGGTGGTCATCCAGACGGACACCGACTTTGGAGCGGCCCGGTTCATCATCGATGACACGGGCGTGGAGAACCACAGGTCTCATGTGTTTTCAGTTCGTTCGGCGCTGAAAGCGGTGCAACCGGAGGGGATCGCATCTCTGAAGTCGGGTCAGCGCAAGCTGAAGGCCGCGCTACCCTATAGCTGTGTGGTCTGCGTCACAGATTCCAGCATCAAGCGCTACATCCGAAGGGGGTTGAACCAAAACACCGGCGCTTCGCAGACCGATGTGTTTCTTGTCGACAAGGATGGTAATGTCGATGTGAACACCCCCATCCTATGGGACTTCAATCAAGTGACCCGCATCGTCGCTTATCCGCTCGATCAGGAACCGCTGAAAATCACCGGCGGTCGTTTTACCACCATCGCCAATGGGGCGGAGTCGAAATACGCCTACTACTCGCGGGGAATTGCGATCAGGCGCTCCAATGTGCTTGTCTGCGACCTTGAGCATCGCATCACCGGCGAAGGTGATCATGGCGCACCGTACGGCGGATTTATCAACATCAGCGACTGCGCCAATGTGACGATTCGCGACACCACGCTGACCGGCCACAAGACCTACCGGACGATCGGCAGGGCGGGCAAGCCGGTGTCCATGGGCAGTTACGACATCCTGGTCACACGAGCCCTGAACGTGACATTTGTGAATTGCCGTCAGTTCGACGATATCAAGGACCGCACGCGCTGGGGGATCATGGGATCGAACTACTGCAAGAACCTCTTGTACGAACGGTGTGAGTTGTCGCGATTCGATGCCCACCAGGGCGTGGCGGGCGCGACGATTCGCGACTCGACCCTTGGCCACGCGGGCCTCAACGCCATCGGCAGTGGAAAGCTCATCGTGGAGAATACGACCGTTTACGGCACGAGTTTCATCAATCTGCGCAGTGACTACGGCAGCACGTGGCAGGGCGAGTTCGTCATTAAAAATTGCACCTTTGTACCCGCCTGCGGCAGGCCGGTCAGCGCCAGCCTGATCGGCGGTTCGAATGACGGGCAGCATGACTTTGGCTACACCTGCTACATGCCCGAGCGAATCAGCATCGACGGCCTGCATATCGATGACTCCCGGCACCCGAAGGGCTACCGAGGGCCAACCATCTTCGCAGACTTCAATCCACGCTTCACCGACGCCACCTACAGGGAAAAGTATCCTTACGTCAAAACTCGCGAAGTGATCCTCAACAACGTCTCCACGGCAAGCGGCAAACCGCTCCGCACCAGCAAGAACCCGATTATGTTCAAGGAAGTACTCGTGACGCACAATTGAAGGATCAACAACGCATTCGCGGCAACGAGCAAATAGCCGCGGAAGTTCCTGCGGGAGATTGGAGAGAGATCATGAGTACCATTAGCCTGCGGCTTCCGGAGTCCATTCACAAGAGAGTCAAAGAATTGGCAAAAAGTGAGGGTATTTCAATTAATCAGCTCATCAGCACGGCTTTGGCTGAAAAACTGTCTGCTCTCTTGACCAAAGAGTATCTCGAGGAGAGGGCAAAGAGAGGGAGTCGTAAAAAATTCGACAAAGCACTCTCAAAGGTTAAGGAAAAAGGTCCACAGCCCTAGGACAAGCTCGACTGAAATTGCCAACGCCCTCCTGGCGGACCAACTTTCGTCCGGCCGCCAAGCGCGAGGACGTCAAACGACCAATCTCACTCACCCCCACTTTCCGTATGCAGCATCACCCCCCCGAAGGGATAAAAATATCCACCCGCGGCCCACCCCTGGTTCGCGTCGAAAAAGAAAACATCCCAAAGATGGTACTCCCCTTCGGGAACGCTTTGCGGCATCCACGTGCTCCCACCGTCGATCGTGCGAAGCATCACTCCCCGGTAGGGTGAATAGTCGACCCCGACCGCCCAGCCCGTCTGCGCGTCGACAAAGTGGACACCTTCGAGATTACCGCCCGTTCCGGGATTCTGCGGCGACCAGGTCGCTCCGCTGTCGGTCGTGTGCAGAATCGTTCCCGATCCACCCACGCACCATCCCGTGAGAGGATCGACGAAGAAGATGCTCTTCAAATCCTCGGACGTGCCGGTCTGCTGCTCGTTCCAGGTGCTTCCCCCATTGGTTGTGTGAAAGATCGCACCGGTCGCACCCGCCGCCCAGCCGTTCTGTGCATCGGTAAAATAGACGGAGAAGAAGGGCCTGTCGTAAAATCCCAGGTACTGTCCCGACCAGGTCGCCCCGCCGTCGGTCGTGTGCTCGATCACGCGCCGGTGATTGCTGCCGAAGAGATCGACGAATCCTCCCACCGCCCACCCGTGGTCGGCATCGACAAAGTGAACGCCGTGCAGCTCGTAGCCGTTGTGGCATTCCTGTACGGTCCAGCTCTCACCGCCGTCGCCGGTGTGCAGGATCGTTCCCCCGAGCGACCAGCCGTGCCCCACAACCCAGCCCGTCTGTGCGTCGACGAAGCAGACATCGTTGTACTGGTGCGGGTAGGGCTGCTGGTCGTCCTGGTGGCTCCACGTGTCTCCGCCGTCGGAGGTGTGGATGATCTCCCGGTAGTCGGAGACCGCCCATCCGTTCTCGGTGTCGGGAAATGACAAGCCCCTCAGTTCCTGCGACGTGGCAGGCGACTGTGCGTACCAACCGCCATCGGAGAGTTTTTCGAAAGGAAAACTGTCGTTTCCCCAGACATCGCCGGGAAAGAGCCCGGCGACGGCGATGTAGTCGTAGCTCCCCCCGGGGGCACTGCCGGGAACAGACTGCGAAAGAGTGCCGCTCGCCGTCCATCCACCCGGAAGCCGCAAGGCGACAGGACCGAGCACCGGGCCGTAGAGGTAACCGCTCGGCAACCGGGCCATTGTCCACACGTGAAGGTTCAGTTCCGTGGCCTCGTTGTTGGTGACCGAGAGGGTGTAGTCAAAATTCCCGCCCGCCGCGGGGATCGTGACGGGTGGATTGTAGGGAACGAGAGTGACGGTCACATCGCCGCCTCTCGTCGCCCTCATTTCCCCCGGATCGCACTGCGAGGGCGCCGCCGCGCTCCGCGCGGTCAAAAGAGGGGCAAGATCGATCTCGGACGACAGCGCCGGGCGCGTCTCGGCCGCAAGAGACAGTGCCGATGCCAGCACGAATACCGCAAATAGAATGATTGAACTGCGCATGATTGGCTCCCTCCTCGGAAAGGACAGGATCTGCCCTCCCTATTCAAAGGAATGAATCTACAGAGTCTGCCTGATCAGAATCTAATAGCCTTCGAATCGTGCTGCGGCAAGATCGATCGCAGCCTTTTCGAATCGTTCATTCCGTTGCCGGGCCGGGGCGGTCAGGGCTCGATCGCAACAGCCACCGCATTGGACGCAAAGTCGAGGGGCACTGTGACCGCCCAGGCAAAGTGCACCGTCCGGCCCACAAAATAGGGATTGATCGGACCGAGCGTGTCGAGCCGCGCCGCGCCCCCTCCGGCTCCGTTGAGTCTCCCGTAGAAATCGACAAAAACCGCCCCGTTGAGATGGGAGAGAACGAAATCGGTGAACCAGTCGCGGTTGAGCGGAATCGTGGCGAACCCGCCGGGAAGGAGCGTCCCCGGAACGGTGCCGTCCAGCCCCGCAAGAAGGAGATAGTTCCTGCCCGACAGACCGGCGCCGCCGGCGAGCGCGAAGTCGACCTGTCCGCCCGCGGCGGCGGAGAGCGAGGTGGTGTCGGTCTGCAGCGCCGGATCCTTCAGTCCGTTTTCGTAGACCAGAACGCCCGAGGAGAGGGCGGTGGCAAAGATCTCCGTCCCCCGCGCGGTGAGGCTTCCGATTCCGTCGGGCAGATCGACATAGTCGAGCTCGATCGGATTTGTCCGATCGGAGACATCAAAGAGATAGAGCTCCTCGTCGCGGGTGACGTAGGCAAAGTCGCCATCCACGTCGACGTGATAGGGGTGGAACCAGCCCGACGGGTTGTACTTGGTTACAAGAGTCGGCGCCGTGGGATCGGAGACATCGAGAATCAGAAAACCGCCCGTCCACGAAGTGGACGTCACGTAGGCATAATCTCCCTGCACGCGCAGATCCCACACCCAGGGCGCGTCATAGTGGCCGGCCCGAAAGGGATTGGCCGGATCGGACACGTCCACGATCCACACTCCGCCGTCATGGTTGGCCACGAAGAGGTGGTCGCCCGAGAGGTCGAGCTCCCAGATCATGTCGACCGTCTGGAGCGATCCGACCTCGACGGGATTGGCGGGATCGATGAGATCGATCACCTTGACCCAGTCGGTCTGATTGACGATTCCGTCGACCACATAGGCATAGCGCCCATCCTCGGAAATCTCGACGCGCCAGGCGTCGAAGGTCTCGAGCGCGCCGATCTCGAAGGGCGCGGCCGGATCGTGAACATCGACGATGCGCAGACCGCCCGTCCAGTCGGCGAGGTAGGCGATGTTGCGCGCCACCTTGAGGTCCCGCACCTGGTCGGGTGTGTCGAACCGGCCGATCAGCGCGGTGTCGAGAGGATCGGCCATATCGACGATCAGGAGGCCGTCCTCGTCGGCGGCGATATAGGCGACGTCGCCGTGGATCACGGCGTCCCACGAAACGGAAAAAGTATCAAACCACCCCAGTTCGACCGGGGCGGAGGGGTCGGCCACATCGTAGATCTTCAAGCCAAGCCTCCCGCAGGCGACGTAGGCCATTCCCCCGGAGGCGGCGATCTTGCGCGCCCCGCTTCCCGTGTCGGCCAGACTCAGCACCTGGGGCGCCGACGGCGTGGTCACGTCGAGGACGTGGAGGCCGTCGCTCGTTCCCACGAAGGCGAGGCTGCCGTCGACCACCACATCGCTCACGCCGCCGAGGCTGACCGTGCTCAACGTTGGAAATCCGTAGGCCACATCGAGAATGTAGAGCCCCCCGCCGGCCCCGACGTAGACCTCGTTGCCGTGGGCGTAGACGGTGCTGCACGACAGGTAGCGGTAACCGCCCGAGTGGAGCGAGCCATCGGGATGAATGTTGAATTGCTGAAAGTTCGGCCCCGCCGCGTAGGCATAACCGCCCGCCACGGTCACGTCGCGCGACGGATTGCCCCCCACGCCGTTGAATCCCTCGTCGACGGGGTTGGCCGGGTCCTGCACGTTGATCCAGTGCACATAGCCCCACTGGCAGACCACGTAGGCGTAGTCGTCCCAGAGCACGACGCTCGTCACCGGCGTTTCCACATCGAAGTACAACACCTCGACCTGGCTGAGCCGTTCGGGAGCGGCGCCCGATTCGATGTGCCAGATCTCGAATCCACCCTCGCCGGCGGCGATGAAGAGCAGATCCCTCACCGCGTCGTAGGCCAGCTCGTGAACGAATCCGCGCGTCCGGATCGAGTCGGAAAGAAGGACCGGATTGGAGGGATCGGCCACGTCGAGCACGAGCACCGCCCCGCCCGTTCCGACAAAGACGAGGTCCCGCTCATCGTCGAGCGCAATCGCATCGGCATTGCCGAAAGGCCAGCTTCCCGCATAAGTTAGATCGGTCGAGCTCGTCCCCCCCGCGATGCAGATCGCCTGCAGGATCAACAAGAAAACGAGCGTCATCAGTCGCTTCGATGTCAAGGGAACCATGAAATCCTCCTCGAGAAGGTGGCCGGTCTCATTCGGTAAGGTCACTGTTCTAATAGCCCCTAGGCGGCGGAGCCCTGCGTTCTGACAGAAAATTCGCCGCTTCCGCCGATCGTCTCAGGGGCTCTCGCCCTGCAGTTTCCGGAGCTCCTCGCCGAACCGGGCCGCTTCGTCCCGTCGATCGGTTGCGGTGTAGAGCTTGATGAGGCTCGCGAGGACCTGTTCGAGATATTCGGGCCGCGGTGTTTCCATGGCGGCAAAAGTCTCGCGGGCGCCGAGGAGCGCCTCCTCGCCTTCGGCGTGGCGGCCGAGTTCGACGAGGCACTCGGCCCAGAGGGCGCGCGCACGCGCTGTGGCGGGATGTTCCAGGCCGTAGGTCGTTGCCGCGGTGCGGGCGTTCTCGCCAAAAAATTCCTCGGCGCTCTCCCATCGGCCCACGTGGGTGAGGATCTGGCCGAGCCGGGTGAGGCTCGCCTGGAGCATGTGGTGGTCCGGGCCGTAGACGGTGCGCCGGATGGCGATCGCTTCGCGGAAGAGTGTTTCGGCGCCGTCGAAATCGTTCTGGAACCAGCGCGCCTGGGCGATGTTCCAGAGAGCGCTCGCCCCCTCGGCGGTCTCGCGGCCGATGAGCGCTTCGCAGACGGCGAGCGCCTTGGTGTACCACTGCTCGGCGTCGGCGAAGAGGCGCTTCTCCCGTTCGATGTGCCCCATAAGATTGTAGAGCTCGGCCAGCTTGGGGTGCTCGTCGCCGTAGACCTTTTTGTGATCGCCGATCGCCTCGGCGATGGTCTTTTCGGCGCCCTCGAGGTCGCGGAGATTGAAGAGCGCGTTCCCCCGGTTGAGAAGCACCCCGCTGCGAAAGAGCCCGAGTCTCTCGGGATCGCTGTCGATGATCGCCACCGCCCGGGCGAGCAGCTTCTCGCCGTCGTCGATCTGGCCGCACGAGATGAGCAGGCTCGACCACTGGATGAGAACGGTCAACGTGCGCCGGGGATCGGCGGCGGTGTGGGCGGCGTAGATTTCGTGCGCCTCGCCGTAGAGCTCGTGGGCCTCTTCGAATCGGAACTGGGCCTGGCGGAGCTCGGCGAGGCTCAGCAGGCAGTCGGCCGTCTTCGGGTCGCTCTCGCCATAGTGGGCGCGGCTCGTGGCGAGCGCCTCTTCGAGAGCCGCTTCGGCCTCGTCGAATCGGCGCTGATCGGTCAACACCGTGGCGAGATCGCGCTGGAGGGCGGCGATCGCCGGAGCGTGGTCTCCCGGAATCGATTGCAGCGCGCCGATGGCGCGGCGGTTCTGCCTTTCGGCGAGATCGAAGTGTCCGAGATGATAGTAGGCGTCTCCGAGAACCCGCCGGATCTCGGCTTCCTGCTCGGGCTGATCGCCGAACCGCCCGTCGATGGTGCGCGCCGCCGAGTCGAGGACCTGCCGCACGGTGAGCGACGGATCGGGCGACACCATCGGATCGGAGGAGGCGATCATCTCCTGGAGAAAGCCGCGCACGGCGTCGGCCTTCTGCGCCTCGATCAGCGCCCGATCCCGGCTCGAACGCGCCTCCTTTTCGGCCTCCGCCGTCCGCTTGTAGAGCAGGCCCATGGCCACGGCCGAGACGAGAGCGGACACAAAAAGGAGCGCGGCCAGGGCGGCGGCCGTCTTGTGGCGCGCCACGGTTTTTCGCAGCACGTACCACGGACGATCGCGCTTGGCGGCGATCGGCTCTCCGCCCACGTAGCGTTCCACATCCCTGGCCAGCTCGGCCACGTTCTGGTACCGGCGGGCGGGATCCTTGGCCAGGCAGCGGAGCACGATCGTCTCCAGGTCGTCGTCGATCGTGCTCCGGATCGTGCGCGGCCGGGGCGGAGCGGCGGTGGCGATCTCGTTGAGCGTGCGGCGCAGGTTGCCCGAAAGGCGATGAGGCAGCCGGTCGGTGAGAAGCTGATAGAGGATCACGCCGAGGGAATAGACATCGGTCCGGCTGTCGAGCCCTTCGTCGGGGGGATCGATCTGCTCCGGACTCGCCCAGGCGAGGGAACCGAGAAATTCCCCCGTGCGGCTCACCGAAGAGGCGAGGGGCCCTTCGGCGTCCATCTCGTCGGCCAGCTTGGCAATGCCGAAATCGAGGATGTGCGGCTGCCCCTTGGCGTCGATGAGAATGTTGTTCGGCTTGAGATCGCGATGGATGATTCCGTGCTGGTGGGCGTGATGGACCGCCTCGCAGATCGCGGCGAAGAGGGAGAGGAGATCGGTCTCCTCGCGCGAATCGCGGAGAGACTCATTGTCGACCGGAACGCCGTCGACATACTCCATCACGAAATAGAGCCGCCCGTCGGCGGTCGTCCCCCTGTCGAAGGTGCGCACGATCCCCGGATGGCGCAGCGCCACGGCGAGCTCGATCTCCCTGTTGAAGCGCTGCTGCGTCTCGTCGGGCGCCGCCGCGCCGTCGAGAAGGAGCTTGATCGCCACCGTCTGCCGCGTGGAGCTCTGAATCGCGCGGTAGATGATCCCCTGGCCGCCGCGGCGGATCTCGACGAGCTGCTCGTAGCCGGGGATCTCGGGGAGCTGCCCCCAGTGCTTTCCCGTCTCCTTGAGCTCACCGAGGAGTTCGTCGGGATCGGCAAACCAGTTCGATTCTCGGTTCATGAAAATTCTCGGTTCATGAAAAGAGGTCAACCCTCCTCTTCGATCTGCTTTGCGATCAGCGCGCTCAGGCGCTTGAGTATCCTCGACTTGGCCTGATAGACCTGGTCGACCGACAGCCCCAGTTCGGCGGCCGTTTCCGAGGCGGGCCGCCCGTTTACGGCGTACTGCGCAAAAGCCATCCTGTCCTGTTCGCTAAACTCCGACTCGAGCCGCCTCATGGCGTGGCGCACATGGTACTGGCGCCATTCCTCTTCCCACCAGGCCTCGACGGTGGGGTCGGCGGCGGCACTGTCGACTTCTTCTCCAGTGAGCTCTAGGGCCGGGGCGCCCTTCTTCTGACGGAGAATCCGAAAAACCGTGTGGACCGCCACCGTTTTCAGGTAGGAGCGGAACTTTCCCTTGGCGGGATCGTACTGAAACTTGCCCACCGATTTGGCGAGGGAGAGCAGGATCTCCTGCGTGGCGTCGTCGCAGTCCGCCGCTTGCAGTCCGTAGCGGTGCGTGAATCCCCGGAGAAGATCGGCGTACCGGTCGTGGAACTCGCGCCAGGCGGCGGGATCGACACCCTCGGCGAGCCGGGCCAGCAAGGTGGCATGGGTCGTGTTTTCCATGGCAATCTAATAGACTACCTCAGAATTCCGCTCCTCGAACCCAATACCTCAAGAATTTTCCATAGAAATCTGTCAGACTCGCCGTGGGCGGCGCTAGAGAGAGATGCAAGAGCTGCCGAAGTTTTCCACAATCGAAGGAGATCTCTCATGAGGATCGCGATCGTTGCGAGCGTTTTTTTCTCTGTTGCCGCCATCGCCCTGGGTCAGACGACGCTCTACGTTCCCGACGATCACGCCACGATCCAGGCCGCCATCGGCGCGGCGGCCAATGGCGACACCATCGTCGTTCGACCGGGAACTTATGTGGAGAACATCGACTTTGCCGGCAAGGCGGTCACCGTGATCGGCGAGAAGGGGCCGGAGCGCACGATCGTCGACGGAAACAAGACAGACCGGTGCTTCATCTTTCAGAGCGGCGAGGGACGGAACTCGGTCCTCGAGGGATTCACGATCACCAACGGCGATGCGCAGGGCGGCAACGGCGGAGGGATCGACTGCACGCTGGAAAGCGGACCGACGATCACCAATTGCATCATCGCCGGCAATCGCGCCGCCGCTCTCGGCGGCGGGATCGCGTGCCGCGGTTTCAGTCACGCCAAGATCACGGGGTGCACCTTCATCAACAACGTTTCCGAGGGCGCCTACGAGGGGAGCCAGGGCGGCGGCCTGTCGTGCTTTATTCTCTCAAACGCGATCGTCACCGATTGCGTTTTCATCAACAACGAATCGCAGTGGGGCGGCGGCCTCGACTGCAGCGGCAGCTACCCGGTGATCACCAACTGTGTTTTCCGGGGCAACGAGGCCTACATCGGCGGCGGGGCGATCTTTTGCAGCGCGGCCGACCCGACGATCACAAATTGCACCATCGTCGACAACAACGCCGCCATCGGCGGCGGGCTGGTCACGGCCGGCGCCGTTCTTCCCAGCTACCCGGCGCTGGCCAACAGCATCTTGTGGAACAATTCGCCCGAGGAGATCTACATCGGGATCGGCGACGTGACCGTCGACTTCTGCGACGTGCAGGGCGGCTGGCCGGGAACGGGCAATATCGACGAGACCCCCTCTTTTGTCGACCTCGACAGCGGTGACTTTCATCTCAACTGGTATTCGCCCTGCCGCGACGCGGGCTACAACGGGGCCGTGTCTGCGACGGCCGACTACGAGGGTGATCGGCGCATCGCGCTCGGCCGCGTCGACATGGGCGCTGACGAGTATTACTATCACCTCTATCACAAGGGCGATGTGATTCCCGGCGCGTCGATCAGTCTGCGCGTCATCGGCTATCCCGATGCGCCCGTGCTGCTCGCCCTCGGTTCGGGCCTGTTGAGCACGCCGATCAGCACCGAGCACGGCGACCTCTGGCTCGCCTGGCCGCCTCTCTGGCAGGGCACTGTGGGCATTGTGGCCCCCAACGGTCTCTTGAGTTTTCCCGCCACCGTTCCGGCGGGGTGGACGCCGGGCGCGGAGTTCACGCTTCAGGCACTCGTCGGGCCCTGGGGTGGCCCGTTGGCGCAGCTCACCAACGCCGAGACTCTGGTGGTCGAGTGATCCTTGGCGGTCGAATAATCGATCCGGGCTCGGCAGCCCTCGGCCTTGCTCGATTTCTCGCCCGGGCCGTTCTGCGAATTTCCTTCAGATGCACATTCCTTCATGTATAATGGCTTGTTCAAGGGAATAACCCTAACCAAGTCCACGAAGGAGGTACACGATGAGGCTTCTCGCTATTTCGGCGGCTTTGATCGTCATCCACTCCCTGGCCGTCTCGGCCACCATCTACGTTCCTGACGACTATTCCACGATTCAGGAGGCAATTGACGCATCTTCCAACGGCGAGACCATCATCGTCCGGCCGGGGACGTATGTGGAAAATATCGACTTCAAGGGTAAGGCCATCTCGGTTCGGAGCGAACAAGGAGCCGCTGTCACGACGATCGACGGGAGTCAGGCGGAGAGCGTGGTGATGTTTCGGAGTAGGGAGGGGCCGGACTCGATCTTGGCCGGATTCACTCTGGCCAATGGGGAAGGACAATTGCAATGGTGGCCAGATTTCACCGGCGGAGGCATCACGTGCGATTACTATTCCTCACCGACCATCACGAACAACGTGATCTCGGGGAACTCTGCGGCCTTCGGCTGCGGCATCTACTGCAACGATCATTCCTCACCGACCATCACGAACAACATTATCTCGGATAACTTGCCGACCCTTGCCGGGGGCGGCATCTACTGCAGCTATTCTTCGTCCCCGACTATCGCGAACAACACCATTTCGGGGCACAACGGTGGCGGGATCTATTGCTTCAGTAACTCCTCCCCGACCATCATGAACAACGTTATCTCAGGGAATTCCTCCTACCGCTACGGAGGAGCCATCGCCTGTCAATACAAGTCCTCCCCATCCATCACGAACAACACGATCACGGGAAACTCGGCTTGGGACGGTGGCGGCGCGATTGCATGCTTTGACATTTGCTCCCCAACCATCACGAACACAATCCTGTGGAAAAACAGCGCATCGTCGGGGAAGGAAATCTGGGTAGGAGGCTCATCAAACCCTTCTACCCTATCAATCTGCCATTCCGATATCGAAGGTGGTCAATCCTCCTGCTGGATGGCTCCCAACTGCACCCTGGACTGGGGCGCCGGTATGATCGATGCTGATCCTCTTTTTGCTCACGAAGGTAAACTCGACTTCCATCTCACGTGGCAGTCACCGTGTCGCGAAGCGGGCGATAATGCCTCCACCACAATGCCGACCGACTTTGAAGGCGATCCGCGCATCAGCCTTAACACGGCGGATATCGGTGCCGATGAGTTCTATTACCATCTCTATCATGATGGTGTTTTTGGGATCGGTCTATCCGTCGACATCAAAGTTGTGGGAGCGCCGACAATACCTGTCCTTCTCGGTCTGGGAGCAGGAATTCAGGATCCTCCCCAGTCCACTCAATACGGTGACCTCTTTTTACTATTACCGCTCGTCAACTACTGGCAGTTGGGAAACATTCCCGGCAATGGCATCTTGACAATCCCTGTCACGGTACCGGTTTCCTGGAATCCTGGCCAACAGTACCCATTTCAGGCTCTGGTGGGACCGTTGGGAAATCCCGGATCAGTTCTGACCAATCTGATGGCGCCTGTGATACTGAAGAGCACCGTTTACGTCCCTGATGACAGACCGACCATTCAGCAGGGGATCGATCATGTCGCCGATGGCGGTGTGGTCATTGTCAGACCAGGGACGTACGTGGAGAACATCAGCTTCCGCGGTAAGGCAATTACAGTCACGAGTGAGCAGGGCGCGGCCGCCACCATCATCGAAGGAAATCAGGAAGGCCCGGTGGTGTCGTTCGTGTCGAATGAGGAAAACGACTCCGTATTGGACGGGTTTACAATCACAAATGGCTACTCGTCTCATGGTGGTGGAGTCAAATGTTACGATTGCAGCTCACCCACCATCATCAATAACAGGATTACGGGAAATGTTGGTCCTGGGATCGGCTGCAACACACGCGCTGCTCCCATCATCTCTAAAAACATCATTTCAGAAAATAGTCGCGGGATCGACTGTGATGGAGCGAAGGTGACGATTAGCGACAATATTATCTCGTCGCATACTTCCAACTACGGTGCCGGAATTTTCTGCAACGCTTCAGATTTAGTGATCACCAATAACGTCATCGCGAACAATACCGCCTCAAAATGTGGCGGTGGAATTTATTGCGACAACTCCACTATTAATTTGACTAATAACACGATCATGGGAAATTCGGCCGGCCGGGAGGGCGGTGGAATACTGTGCAAGACCTTTTCTTCCTTGGCGATCACCAACACGATAATGTGGAACAACAGTGCACCCGTTGGAGAGGAGGCATGGATAGGAACGTCATCGGAGCCGTCCACTCTCACCATCGACTATTCCGACTTGGAAGGGGGGCAGTCCTCGGTCTATGTCGAGTCCGGATGCACCCTGAACTGGGGTACCGGTATGATCGACGCAGCCCCCCTCTTCGCCCCCGGCCCTATGGGTGATTACTACCTCAGTCAGATTGCCGCGGGACAGGCCCAAGACAGTCCATGCGTGGATACCGGCGATCCCGGGTCAACGATGATCATCGGCACCACACGAACGGACGAGGTTCAGGACTCAGGCGTCGTGGATATGGGATTTCATTATCGGCTGCCCTAGAAACGCACTCTCCCACCGATTCAGGATTACTGACTGATCGTCACGTGGATCGCGTTCGAACCGGAAATCGCACCGAGCGCGTCGACGGCGGCGACCTGGAAGAAAAAGTCCAATCCCACATAGCCCGGGTTCGGGGGGACCTCGATCGGCAGCGTCAGGGTGCCCGACGGGTCAGCGCTCCATTTGAGAAGCTTGGAGTATTGCACGAGGAGGACCAGGTTGGGCAGCGCCTGGTGATCGGGCGCGCTTCCCAGGGCGAAATAGGCCGGGTAGTTGGGCTTGAGGTTCGAGGCGACAAAGGTCACCGTCGTGCCGATCGCACCGCTACCCGTGGCGCCGAGGGTCAGCGTGTGAGCGGTGGGATCGAGCTGATCGTAAGCCCTGATTCCGATCGCCGCGTCGTTGACCGCATCGGGGGTCGGCACCGGAAAGGTGACCATCAATGTGCCGCCGTCCTCGAGAAGCCCCGTCGAGATGTCGGCCTCCTGGGGCCCGAAGGTGACCATGTCGAGCAGGGTCACGCCGTCGGTGTCGTAGAAGCCGATCTCCTCTCCGTCGGCGGAGAGCTTGAAGTCGGCATGGAGCGGCCCCTCGGCAAGATCCTCGTCGGCCCAGATGAGCAGCGTCTCGCCGGCGCCGATGGTGATGCCGGCCGGGATCTGCCACTTCATCGGCTCGCTGAAGGTGTCGGTCATGTACATCCCCGACAGGTCGACGGTGGCGGCGCTCGAATTGTAGAGCTCGACGTAGTCCTCAAAACTTCCGTTGGGATCCTGGATGATGCTGTTGTTCTTGGCGAGGAACTCGTTGATGACCACGGGGCCCGTGGCGCTCCACTGGAAGGTGAGAATCAGAGGATCCAACTCCGACCGCACCGGCGAAAAACTCTGGGCGAGG
>Ga0180430_10000938_pt1 | contig 30189 bp, 28 predicted proteins | sample SS_ome_9_FD_132999 | JGI IMG/M metagenome (GOLD analysis project Ga0180430, IMG submission 132999) | Hypersaline lake sediment archaeal communities from the Salton Sea, California, USA - SS_1_S_2 metaG | ecosystem: Environmental > Aquatic > Non-marine Saline and Alkaline > Hypersaline >... | reverse complement strand
GCTGTCTCGTACTGTATCCATAATCAATCTCCATTGGTTAATGAAAGTTGAAGCAACTGGAGGCCAGATAACCCTATTGTAGACGAGAGATGGTAATCCTGCAATGCTCCCTCACCCTCTGAAACCTCACCCCTATAGATGCAAGGTCCATGCCAAAATATAGTCAATTTTTTTTATTTCCAATAATGATCGATCTGATTAAAAAAACGGCGGAAATAAATTCCGCCGTTGATTTTTTCTTTCTTGGTGTTGATTTGATTTACTCGGGCTTTTCTTTCAGTTCTTTCCGATCAAATTCCAGGGAACAATCAATGCATTGAGCGTGTTTTTTATTAGCCTGCACCAACAATCCCCCACAATTTGGGCATGGAATTGGAAGCGGTTTCTTCCAGGACGAAAAATCACAATCTGGGTAGTTTTCACAGCCGTAAAATATTCTTCCTTTTTTAGTCTTTCGTTCGATGAGGTCACCGCCATCCTTAGGACAGGTCACGCCGATGCGTTCCACCCATCGTTCTGTATGCTTGCAATCTGGTCTGTTGGAGCAGCCAATATAAAGCCCATAGCGCCCAAAACGCTGGACTAACTCACCACCGCATTCGGGGCACTGCCGTCCTACCGGGATATATTTGGGTTCGATTTTAGGCATTTCAGCTCTGGCATATTCCAGCTGGTCAGAAAATGGCCCATAAAACTCTCTTACGCTTTCCTGCCACTTCTCTTCTCCAGAAGCTACTCGATCCAATTCCCGTTCCATCTCTGCTGTAAACCCAACGTCAACAATTGATGAGAAATATTCTGATACCAGGTCATTCACAATGAATCCGGTTTCGGTCGGGATCAGGCGCCTGCCATCTTTTACAACATACCCTCGATCCACCAGCTTTCCCATAATTGGCGCGTATGTGGAAGGCCGGCCGATACCGTTTTCTTCCAGAGTACGAACCAGAGAAGCCTCTGAGAATCGGGCTGGCGGTTTTGTAAAATGCTGATCTGGAAGCAGGCGAATAAGGCGTTGAGTTTGTCCTTCTACCAGACTTTCTGGTATGCTCTCCAGGTCTTTTTCAGCTTGGGAATTCTTCCCGTTGCTGCGATCATAAACTTTTAGGAAGCCCGGGAATTTGATCCTTGAACCAGAAGCCCGGAAAACATATGCATGTTCAGTTCCATCTGCGCCAACAATTACGCTCAGCGTATCATATACAGCAGAGGACATTTGTGAAGCCAGGAAGCGTTTCCAGATCAATTTATACAGCCTGTACTGATCATTCTTTAAATAACTCTTGATGGACTTCGGTGTCCTGCCAATTGAAGTGGGACGAATAGCTTCATGCGCTTCCTGGGCCCGTTTTGCTTTGGTAGCATATTGAGGTATCTTGTCAGGAATATAATCGTCACCATAATTCTTTTGAACAAAAGTGCGAGCACTTTGCTGGGCAGAATCGGATACATTGGTGGAATCCGTTCTCATATAGGTTATCAAACCTGTTTCTCCACCGTTGCCAACATCAATACCCTGATACAACTGCTGAGAAACAGCCATTGTCTTCTTGGCAGAAAAACCAAGCTGGCGGGCAGCGTCCTGCTGCATAGTAGTCGTGATAAATGGTGGGTAAGGTTTCCTTTCCCGCGTACCACGGCGGATCTTTCTCGCTTCGAAATGCGCTTTTTCCAGATCAGTGATGATCGGGTCTAATTCAGTTTGAGAACCAATCTGTAATTTTTTACCATCAATATGAGTCAGGTTTGCCTGAAATGTTTCCTCATTTTCAGCGGTTTCCGGGCTGAGCTCTGCAGCAACTGTCCAATATTCGTCTGGAACAAAAGCTTCAATTTCCCTTTCACGGTCAACGATCAATCTCAAAGAAACAGACTGCACCCGGCCAGCTGTAAGTCCTCCCCGCACTTTTTCCCACAGAATAGGACTGATCTGGAATCCAACCAGCCGATCCACGATCCTCCTGCCTTGTTGGGCATTGACCAGTTTCATATCCAGGGTCTCAGGCTGTTCAAAGGCCTGTTCAATAGCTGCCCGGGTAATCTCAGTGAAAACGACCCTCTTAGTGAGCTCAGGTTCCAGCTCTGCAGCTTCAATTAAATGCCAGGCGATGGCTTCCCCTTCCCGGTCCAAATCGGTAGCAAGAAAGATCTCTTCTGCCTCCGCTCCCAATTTTTTGATTTCCTTAACGATCTTTCTCTTATCATTCGGGACGCGGTAGGTAGGTTCAAAATTATCATCAATATCGATCGACAGTTTGGATTTCAAAAGATCCCTGACATGTCCAAATGAAGCGACAACTTTATATTCATCACCCAGATATCGCCCTATTGTCCGGGCTTTGGCGGGTGATTCGACAATGACCAATTTCCCTTTGCGGGGTTTGGGTTCTTTTGCTTTCCTCTTAGTATTTTCCGGAGGCGTCATCCCTTTGTGGGCTTCTGTTTTACCCATCCGGAACATTTTTGTTCCGCAAACCGAACAGACACCACTGGTAGCAGGTGTACCGGTCTTTGTGAATACTGCTTCAGCAGAAACCATCTCTCGTTTTTCTTTACACTTCACACAATAAGCTTCCAAAACCAACCTCCAAAAAAAGGATCTTAATCAAATCAGGTCTGTTCGACCGTCTTCCTTGAGCCTTTTCACTACCTGGCGAACATCTTGAGCCTGGTCGCGTTTGCAAACCAATAAGATATCACCAGTATCTACAATAATCAAATCTTCCGCTCCAATCGTTACCACCACCCGGGAAGATTTCTCTCCATACACCAATGTGTCTTTTGTTTCCAGAGCAATATGCTCAATTTCATTGATTATGTTGCCCTGCGCGTCTTTGGGTAATAAGTCAAAGATCGCTTCCCAGCTTCCAACATCATTCCATTCCAAATCCTGGGCCGGGATTACTGCTACTTTCTCCGCGTTTTCCATAATGCCAAAATCTATCGTTTGTGGCTTGATCTCTGGCCAAATCTTCCGTATAGTCTGTTCTTGCTCTGCTGTTCCCCAAGCTTCCTTTATAAGAGATAGCTGTGAAGAAAGCTCAGGCATCTGCTGGGCAATTTCCTTTAATATCACATCTGTCCGCCAGATGAACATGCCTGAATTCCAGGCATACTCCCCACTCTTATACATCCTTTCTGCTTCAGGCAGTTCTGGTTTCTCAGTAAATTCCTGGACCTTATAAACATCCAGCTCCAGATACTTTCCAAGTACATCACCCTGGCGGGTATATCCATATCCCGTTGCCGGGAAAGTCGGTGTGATACCCAGAGTAACCAGGTAGTTCTCACCAGCAACCTGATCAGATGCCTGCAAGATCTGGTGGAAAAGCTTTAAATTACCAATGATATGGTCAGCTGTCAAGACAGCCATCACAGAATTCGGATCCTTCTTATTCAAAACTACCGCTGCATAACCAACAACAGAAGCCGTTCCCCGCGGCATTGTTTCCAAAAGAAAATTCTCTGCGGGAATCTCCGGGCATTGTACCTGGAGCCCGGGGGCCTGGTCTTCCACTGTCACAACCAGAATCCTTTCAGGAGGCAACAGGCCTTTCAGCCGATCAACAGCTACCTGAAACAAGGTTTTCTCCTGTCCTAATTTCAACATTTGTTTGGGGCGACTCTGCCGCGACAAGGGCCATAATCTGGTACCGCCGCCGCCTGCCATGATAACAGCATAAAAATTCTCAATCATGTCAACTTCCTTCTTTGTTCAGGTTGATCTTACTACGATAGTCTAACATCATATCCCGAACTGCCACATATTTCATTCCGAACGTTTTTCTAACCATACCCTTGAGTTCCATCAATGCCAGGGTAGAAGTCACTTCTTCAATTGGCAGGCTGACCAGTGTGCTAATATCATCTACGTGCTGGGGTTCATCTCCTACCGCCTGGAACAAGAGCGCTTCCCGGGGATCGCTTGGTAGGGTCTTTTGAACTGTTCGCTGTTCAGAGACCAATTTCATATTCAACTGATCTAGCACATCCTGTACAGAGAGCAATGGATGCGCACCCTGCTTGATCAATAAATTCGCACCTTTACTTCCAGGTGAGGTGATTTTGCCTGGAACTGCAAACACCTCTTTTCCCTGTTCGGCTGCATAACCGGCTGTTATCAGAGCACCGCTTTTCTTTCCTGCCTCAATCACGACAATAATTTTGGATATACCTGATATGATCCTGTTCCTTGGCGGGAAATTAGATCCATCAGGTGGAGTCCCTGGCGGGTAATCGCTGATAAGCGCTCCCTTATTAACAATCCGCTCTGCCAGCTTTTTATGTTCCGGTGGATAGATTTGGTCTATCCCGCTTCCCAGGACAGCCAGGGTCCGCCCCCCCGCATCCAGTGCTGCCTGATGAGCAATTCCATCAATCCCTCGCGCCAGTCCGCTGACCACAGTGATGCCATACCCAGCCAGCACCCGGGCCAGGTCCGCGGTGATCTGCCGTCCATAATCACTGAATCTCCGGGTACCCACAATAGCAACCCCCCAGATATCTTCTTCAACCAATTCCCCGTGTATGTAGATCACAAAAGGCGATTGGGGGATCAGGCGCAAGCGCTCAGGATAATTCGGGTGATCCCAATAATAAACCTTGATGCCGGTGTTCCGAATCTTTTCAACAAGGTGATCAAGATCGATTCCATCCCTGATCTGGACCATCTGTTGTGTTAGTTTTTCGTTCAGTCCTGCCGCAGCAAGCTGATATGATCTGGCTTTCCAGGCAGAACTAATATCTCCGAAATGGGCCAATAGTTTTTCCAGGCGGACCGGACCGATTCCTCTGACAAGGTTAAACCCAACCCAATATTTGGTTTGATCTTCCATCATTGCCCCCAAGATACTACCTGAAAAGACTCATTATCCCAAGCCGCGCTCAGAATACCATAATTTTTTAATCCATGTCAAGAGAGTATTACTACAAACACAAATTACAACCAACGATTAAATGAAAAGGAACAATCCTGATAAGATCTGCCAGCACTCCTTAATTCCCCCTGAAAACTCAACCTAATAATCCAGCAAACCCGGGATGATATGCACCAGAATCCGGAATTTATCCTGATCGATATCAAGCACTACATCCTCAATAGCGGGAAGAAGCAATTCCTTGCCTTCTGGTGATTCCACCAGGTAAACATCATTCGCACCAGTGATGAGAATCTCTTTTAGTTTCCCCAGCTTTTCTCCCTCATCCGTGTAAACTTCCATGCCAACCAGCTGGTGAGCGAAGTACTCTCCCTCCGGCAATTCTGGCATATCCTTACTTTTCATATATACCATAATGTTGCGGAAGATTTCAACAGCTGTGCGGTCCGGCAATTCTTTGAGAGACACCAGCATGTCCCCTCCATGCCAACGGATATCCTTTACTGTATAGGCCCGGTATCTTTCCCCCGCATAGATAACCTGTCCAGGAGAGATCAATTCGGGAAAATCAGTCAGCACAGTCATGCGGATCTCCCCCCGTATGCCATGAGGTCGTCGAAACTTCCCAATAAGGACAAACACAGGTTCATCCGAAGGGGACGAACCTGTGCTGGTATTTGAGTTCTGATTTGAGGTCATTGTGGTTCTACAATATCCAGATTCACTTTCTTACCAATTCCTGAAGCAGGCACATTCAGCAATGTTCTGATGGCATTAGCTACCCTGCCACTTTTGCCAATGACCCGGCCCATGTCCTCACGAGCAACTTCCAGTTGGAAATTGATACTATCTCGATGTCGCTGATGAGACACCTTCACCTGCGTAGGATCTTCAACAAGTGAACGCGCAATATATGTGATTAGATCGATCAATGTAAACCTCCGCAAACAAGTCTGAAGGAATCTTATTCCTGTACGCCAGTTAATCCTTGATCAACTTGGTGATATCAGACTTCAGGATTGCGCCGTCTTTTCCAGTTCCTTCGACTGTCGAAATGTCAATTCCGGCTTCTTCAGCAATTTTCTTGGCAGCGTCAGTGATCTTGACTTCTGCTGCCGGTTCCGCTTCTACTTCCGGCTCTGGTTCAGGCTCTGGTTCTGGTTCAGGTTCCGGCTCGGTTTCTGGTTCCGGTTCGGTCTCAACCTCTTCAGCAGCGGGTTCTTCCTCTGGGGTTTCTTCCACTACTTCATCTTCTTCTGCAGCGGCTTCTTCTTCCGCTTCGGGTTCTTCCTCAGGTATCTCTTCCGCCACTTCTTCTGCTTCAGGAGCAGCTTCTACCTCTTCTTCTACCTCAGCAGCGACTTCTTCCACTACCTCTTCTGCCTCTGGAGCAGCTTCTTCCACTACTTCTTCAGCTTCGGCGGCGGCTTCTTCCACCACTTCTTCAACCGGTTCTTCTTTTTTCTTCGGTTTCCTGGCTGCGATCAGGTCATCCCGACGAGTTCGGGGATCCTGATTGCGTTCGTTTTCGATCTGTTTGCCTTCTGCAACCAGAACCTCTACATCTTCACCATCTTTGAAACGCTGGTAGCGGTCCATCAGGCCAATGGTGCGGAAGATCTGTTTTACAGAATCTGAAGGCTGGGCGCCTACACTCAGCCAGTAATAAATCCGATCTTCTTTCACCCGAATTGTAGCGGGTTCAGTCCTGGGGTTGTAATCTCCCAAAATTTCTATGAATCGGCCATCGCGGGGGGCTTCTCTATCGGCAGCCACAAGACGATGTGTGGGCTGACCTTTTCCACCAGCACGGCGCAGTCTAATTCGAACCATAACTTGTACTCCTTAAGTTTTCTCCAACATATTCCACTGTGCGCTTGGCACAGCGGAGACTATTATACATTAAAAAACCATATTGTTAAGAAAATCCAGGCAGATTCCTCAGCCCTGATTTCTTAAGGTCCTTGAACATCTTCCTTGCATCCCGATACTGTTTAATCAGTTGATTCACATCATAAACCTGTGTACCGGATCCAGCTGCAATGCGTTTTCTCCGGCTGGCGTTCAGAATTTTTGGGTTCTGCCTTTCCTCAGGTGTCATAGAGTATATGATCGCCTGGGTTGCCTTCACCCGTTTCTCCGCCTCCCGGGGGTCTATCGATTGGGACATTTTACCAAACTCACCAGGCATCATGCCCAAAATCTTTCCGATCGGTCCCATTTTCAAAACCTGGGATATCTGGTTGGAAAAGTCTTCCAGGGTGAATTCCCCGGACAATAATCTTTCGGTCTGTTGTTGAGCAGTTTCCAGATCGATACTTTCCTCTGCTCGTTCAATCAGGCCGATCACATCTCCCATACCCAGAATTCGGGATGCCAATCGAGAGGGGTCATAGCTTTCCAGGGCATCCAGGCTCTCACCAGTTCCCAGAAACTTAATTGGCACACCCGTCACTGAACGGATCGAGATAGCTGAGCCGCCTCGGGCATCGCCATCCATTTTGCTCATGATCAAACCGGTGACAGGGACTGCATCGCTGAATCCCTTGGCGATATTTACCGCTTCCTGTCCGATCATGGCATCTACAACCAACAGGATCTCATCTGGATTTGCTGCATCCCGGATTGAGCCGAGCTCGACCATCAAGCTTTCATCAATTTGGGATCGTCCAGCCGTGTCCAGGATGATCACTGTGCTTCCTGTTTCTTCCGCCTCATTGCGTGCTTTCTGTGCTAGCTGGGCGGGGTTCAGGCTCAGATCAGACAGAACCGGAATGGATAAACCTTCTCCGAGAGTCTGAAGCTGATCTACGGCTGCTGGCCGGTAGGGGTCGGCCGCAACAAGCAGTACCTGTTCTCCACGTTTCTTTAATAACCGTCCGAGTTTTCCAGCTGCAGTGGTTTTTCCAGAACCCTGTAAACCAGCCAGCAAAATCACCAGGGGGGAGGTAGGTGATTGATTGAGAGGTGCTGGTTCTCCCAGGGTGGCGATCAATTCCTCATGGACAACTTTGACAACCTGCTGCCCTGGATTGAGTGCCTTGGAAACTTCCTGCCCAACTGCTCTTTCTTTCACCCGGGACACAAATTCCCGAACTACGCCGTAATGAACATCCGCGTCCAGCAAGGCCAGGCGGATCTCACGCATTGCGCTGTCGACGTCGCTTTCAGAGAGTTTTCCCCGGCGACGCAAGTTGTGGAATATTTCATCCAGGCGGTTGGTCAGCTGCTCAAACATAAACGTGTGTTGCTAAAAAATACAAAAAAAACAGCGGATGAAAGGCTCAAAAAACAGAGCCATCCGCAGAGGAACATTGTAGCCCCCAGGGATAGTTCAGTCAAGGGGAATAAAGGGCTGTTGCATTGCCTCACAGTTTCAGCTATGGTAAAATCTCTCCGCTCGGAGAACCTTTAAATAAGGAGGGATGGCCGAGTGGACGAAGGCGGTTGTCTTGAAAACAACTGTGGGTGCAAGCCCACCGGGGGTTCGAATCCCTCTCCCTCCGCTTCACAACCCTCCTCCGGGGAGGTGCCAGAGTGGTTGATTGGGGCCGCCTGCTAAGCGGTTGTCGGGTTTAAAGCTCGATCGTGGGTTCGAATCCCACCCTCCCCGCCAGAATAATATACCCTCGTAGCTCAGTGGATAGAGCACTTGCTTGCGGAGTAAGGGGTCGCGTGTTCGAATCACGCCGAGGGTGCCATAAACTTAAGAGCGGATTATTCCGCTCTTTTTAGATAGGATGATCGATCGATGAATAAAGAACCTCAAATCTTGCTGACCAATGATGACGGTATACTCAGTCCCGGTTTATGGGCAGCTGCTGAAGCCCTGGATGAACTTGGATTTGTTTCGGTGATCGCACCCCGCGACCAGTCTTCTGGCATGGGCCGGAGCTATCCCAGCCACTATGATGGAAAAATGACAGCGGAAAAATTGGTCGTGAATGGGAAAGAATGGACCGTTCATGCCCTGGGCGGAACACCTGCCATGGCAGTGTTGTATGGAATTTTCTATTTGATCGAAGACAAACCAGATTTGATCGTCTCGGGTATCAATTACGGTTTGAATGTGGGAAACGGAGTCACAATATCTGGCACCGTAGGAGCAGCCCTGGAAGGATCAGCAGCTGGCATACCCTCTCTGGCTATCTCCCTCGAAACCGATAAAGAGTATCACGAATCCTACTCAAGGGATATCGATTTCCAAACGGCTGGCCATTTCACAAAATTCTTCGCCAATCGACTTTTGTCAAATGAAATGCCCCCTGATGTCGATGTCCTGAAGGTCGAAATACCCAGTGACGCAACCCCAGAAACCCCCTGGCAAACAACCCGTTTATCACCAATGAGTTTCTATACTCCAACGGCTCCAAAAGATATTGCCGAAGCAGGACTAAAAGGCATTGGATATGATCTCGCCCCTGATTTTGATCAAAACCCTTCAGGGACGGATTCCCATGCCGTCATCAATCAAAGGGCTGTCTCTGTGACACCCCTCAGCCTGGATCTAACCTCTCGGGTAGATCTGCAAAAATTAAAAGATATCCTGGAATAAAAGACTGGCCGGATTTACTTTCCGAATTCTCCGATCTCTTCCAGCCAACCATCAAAGAATGTCACCATCAGATCATGCCGCTTCTCAGCCAGGTAGCGACCAGTTCTTGTATACAACCGATCCTTGAGATGGCGCAATTTATAAAGATATTCGTGAGAAACTGATTGGGCTTCGCCCGGCGCCAATTCGCCCGTTGAAAGGTAATGATCCGAGGGCGGAGCGTAAACATCCATTCCCGCTCGAACGGCATATGAAACTGCCCGGGCAATGCCAACTGCGCCAATTGCATCAATTTTATCTGCATCAAAAAGCACTTTCGCTTCTAAAGTTTGAGGTTCTTCTTCCTGGTTGCGAAAACGATGCGCTCTGATACAGTGCAAAACTGCCTGGATCTCATCTTCCTCCCAGCCTTCCTTAATAAGGATCTTTTCAGCGAAGTCCGCAGCCGCCAGATGATGATTCTTACGAAGGTCCACATCGCCTTCAACATCATGGAGCAGCGCCGCAGCTCTGATGATCTTCAGATCGGCTTTTTCCTCTTTCCCGATCTTTTCGCATAAACGATACACCCTTAACACATGCGAAAAACCATGCACCGGATCATCATCCGGGTAATATTCCCGGGCTTGTTCAATACTTAGCATGAATGGTCTCCCGATCAGAATTGTGGATCAGCCATGGAAAGAATTACTGCAACCCAATTCCAGGCATCACATATTGAGTAATAAATAGATAGACAGCTACAGCCAACCCAACCATAATGGCCAATGTGAGTATTTTTTTTGTTACCTTAAGAAAAACTCGCAGGACAAATATACCCACAGCCGCGATAGCTATCCAAATAAAAAGTGAATTATCCAAAAAATCCACTATGCCTCCTCTCCTATGTAAAACTGACCCTTTTTTACCACGGAAGCAACCAGATTTGTGCCAAATCGATAACCGATATGACGGTAATCCGGAATATCCAAAACAAGCAGATCTGCTTGTTTTCCAGGCTCAAGGGATCCTAGTATTTCATCCATTCCAATTGCTGCAGCAGCATTGATCGTAGCTGCAGCTATCGCCTGGTTTGGTGTCAATTTCATATACCGGCAGGCCAGGGCTGCTGCAAACTGCATGCTCTCGCACCAGGCAGTTCCGGGATTGATATCTGTGGCTATTGCCAATAAACCACCAGCTTTCAAGATCTCTTTCGCAGGAGTGTAATCCGGCTCAGCCAACCCGAAAGGAGTACACGGTAAAGCAACTGCTGCTGTGCCTGATTTTCCAAGAGCCTGGATATCCTCCGAGGAAGTGACTACCAGGTGATCAGCTGAAGCCGAACCCAATTCAGCCGCCAGACTGGCTCCACCCAGATTCTCAAATTCATCAGCGTGGATCTTGGTGGGAAAACCCAGATCCCTGGCTGCTTCCAGAATCTGCCGACTCTGTGCCAGATCGAACGCACCCCGCTCACAAAACACATCTACATAGGGAAGCGGTTTATCGGTCTGAGCAGGCCACCATTCAGCCAGGACTGGGATCAGTTCCTGTGATAACAAGTCCGCGTAGCCGCCAGGATCCCCTCTATATTCCGGGGGAACAGCGTGAGCGCCAAGATAGGTGATGACAATATCTGGTACTTCCTCCAGGTCCAATTCCAATAACGCCAGAAGCATGGCATGCTCGGTTTCCTGGTTCAAACCATAGCCGGACTTTGCCTCCAGGGTGGTTGTACCGTGCTCAAACATGCTCCGGATTCGCTGCCGGGTTTGCTCCTTCAGATCTTCCAGGCTAGCATCTCGCGTAGCCCTCACGGTTGAGACAATTCCACCGCCTTCCTCAAGGATTTCCAGGTAGGTTTTTCCTGCCAGGCGTTTTTCAAATTCTCCTGATCGGTCTCCCGCCCAGATGACATGAGTGTGAGGATCGACAAAACCAGGCATAACTACCCTGCCGTGGGCATCCCATTTTTCTTCATCGGGATATTTTGCCAGCAGTTCTTCTGAAGTCCCGGTTTCAAGGATGCTTTCTCCCCTGAGCAGCACCGCGCCATCCGGGATCTGGCCCAGATCTCCCAAACGGTCTCCTCGTTGGGGTCCGCCAGCCAATGTAAGTACTTGTGAAGCAGAATGAATTAGCATATATACCGCACTTTAATTCTTGATAACACAAATTGTATCACTACCATCTGATTTACCTTTCATCTGGTTTACAAACTCCAGGAAGGGTTCTTTTTTGTGCAATTATTATATAGAATGGAGTAACGATGAGCCCAGGTTTATGTTCTAAGTTATGTCCAAACGATCTTTACTAATCTTAAAAAGAAAATTTAGAATCTTAACAAATTGGTATTTGCTATTATTCCCCTTTCACGATATAATGGCAATCCAATCCGGCTAAAAACAGCCGCTTTTCCTGCAGGATAATCTTCATGACAGAAAAACCTAACCGAAAGACAAAAATTCTCTGGGCAGGAAGAAGAAGAGCAGATATACCTTCTTTTGTGCCAGAGCTAGAAGCCAAAGGTTACAAGGTCACTTTTGTCAGCACGGGAAAAGATGCCCTCCAACAATTAACCAAACGAAAACCTGATGTCATGGTGGTAGATGCCGCATCCATGCGCACAACTGGGTCCAGGATCTGTAAATCCGTACAGGCCAAGTATCCCTCAGTTCCGATCATCCTCGTCAACGCTCCCGACAACCTCCCTACGAACGAGATCGTTGCCGAAGTGCAGCTTGTTCATCCTTTCACCATCCGTAAATTGGAGAATCGCATCATCCCCTTCGCTCCCAGTGATGGCAATAACATCATCCAGGTAGGCCCGATCAAACTGGATATTGAGCGCCAGGTCATCCGCTGCAATAAAAAAGAAGAACATGTCACACCACGAATGATCGAGCTGCTTAAGATGCTCATCAAGAACAAGGGAAAAGTGCTGGAAAGGGAACTGTTATTCAGCAAGATCTGGAAAACAGACTATACCGAGGATACCCGCTCTCTGGACGTCCATATCAACTGGCTCAGGAAAATCATCGAAAAGGATCCAAAAAAACCAACCCTGCTGGTCACTGTCCGCGGTAAGGGGTATAAGTTAGATCTTTAGGATTATTTTCCATTAGAGATTTGCTATTGCCCCGTTTTCTATGGGGGCTTTTTATTTAATCACCTGTTGGATCTGCTCACCATTGATCAGAACAATCCGGACACAGATGGAATTCCCAATATCTGGCAAGATCATCGAGGACGCCAGATCGCCTTTCCGTAAAGGCCTGACAGCTTGATATCGGCTGTGGAAAATCTCCCCCTTCCAGTCTGGATCTACCTCCCAATAATCGACTTTTGGAACTAATTCTGGTGGGAGCTGGATAATCCCATCTTCAATTGAGATTCCTGGAAAACTGATTTCCTCCAGGGTTTTCCGAGGAATTTCTAGTAATTCCTCTTCCCGCTGCAGGAAAACTGGCAGTGGGTGTTTTTCCATCCCTAACTCATTTTTGCCGACCTCCTGATTCTTCAAGACCAATCTAGAGCGGGAAGTAATTAGCGCTCTATTCTGAAGGTCAGATAAAATGAATCTGCGGTTCAACTGCTGGGCAACAGCAGCTGTGGTTCCCGCTCCTCCAAAGAAATCTGCCACAAGATCGCCAGGGTTCGTCGAAGCCAGGATGATCCGTTCCAACAAGCGCTCTGGTTTCTGTGTTGGATATCCAGTTCTTTCCTGATGGAGTCTGGCAACTACAGGGAAATACCACCAGTCTTCAGGGACTTTTCCTCTTTCCAGATCAGGCATTTTTCCGAATCCGGCTTTCTTTGAAGATTTAAATGTTTCTACTGTATTTGATGCGTACGGGACCCGGACATCATCAACATTAAAGACATAATCATCAGTTTTGGTATAGAACAGGATCATGTCATGCTTACGATTGAACGCTGACCGTATAGGAGAGGGGCCATGGTAGGTCCATATGATCTCATTCCGGAAATTCTCATATCCGAAGATCTCATCGAGCAGAACCCTGGCATAGGAATTCGCATGCCAATCCAAATGAAGATACAGTGATCCGGATGGTGCCAATAAGCGATGCATTAATTTCAAGCGGGGGTAAAGCATATCCAGATAAGATTCCAGATCATCCCATTGATCTGCATATCCATCAGCCAACTGCCACTCTTCCGGTTTGCGCGAATCCTCTCCCCGACCAATCCGGGCCCTATACCCTTTATTTGTAAAGAAAGGTGGATCGACATAGATCAGGTCCAGTCTGCCTTCATACTCCCCCATCAAAGCGTTCATGACCCGAAGATTATCACCCTGGATCAATCTGTTTTCTGCCCTTGCGGGGATTTTTTCATCGGATCCCAGATACAGAATAGATTCCGTGATCAAATTACCGCCCGGTCTCATATCTTCGGTTTTAGATTGCCAATCTAATTTCGGCATAAGGATTTACCAATTACTGAGTTTCAGATGATTTTAAATATACTACCCTGCGGGTTCAGAAATAGATAATCAACTGCGCAGGGTATTGTTCCTGTATTTATTTTACCTGACTTGTTTTACCTCGAGAGGAATAATCCTGATCAAATCCTTCCAGAGCATACTGCAAGTGATTGGTGTTGATCTACATCACGCGGGGAGCTTCTATTCCCAGAAGATCCAACCCGTTTTTCAAGGCCTTCCTGGATGCTTCAACCAGCTGCAGTCGAAAATCGCGCACTTCAGGTTCAGCGTTAAGCACCGGAGCCTCCCTGTAAAAAGCATTGAACGATCTCGCGATCTCGTAGATAGCCTGGGTAATATGAAGAGGCTTCATATCCCTGGCGGCGTTTTGGACTGCTGTCGGGAACTGGGACAGGTTCTCTATCAATGTCACTTCGCTGGGTTCCAAAGCAAACCCTGGTTCAATGACCTCAACCGGAATCGTGGGAGCTTTTTTAAGGATGCTGTTGGCCCTGACATGCGCGTATTGGATATAGGGAGCAGCCTGGCCATTGAAATCAAGAGCGGTCTCCCAATCAAAGGTCACAATGCGGGTGGATTCACGATCCACCATAGGGAACTTGATAGCTCCCAGCCCAACTGCTCTGGCTATATCCCGTTTTTGATCCTCGGAGAGGTCAGGGTTCTTTTCCTGCACCACATCATAAGCCCGTGCCTGGGCTTCGCGGATCAAATCCTCCAACCTTACAACCGTACCTTCTCTGGACGCCATGACCACATTCCCGGGAAGATTCACAATTTCGTACGCCAGATGTTCGCAGTTCTTAGCCCATTCATAGCCGGCTATTTCCAGGGTTTTCCACACTTGTTGGAAATGCAGGGACTGCCTCACATCAACAACGTATATAGATCGATCAGGTAAATACTCCTCATGTTTCAATTTTGCCAGTGCCAGGTCCTCGGTCGAATATAAAGCTGTCCCGTCAGACCTGAGAACAACCAGAACGCGATACTTTTCCTTTTCAAGGCCGAGCAGGTCATCGATGCGAACGATGACTGCGTCATCCGGCCGCAGATCCTGGGCAATGCCCCGCTTGATCAGATCGTCAACCATCTCTTTGCCCTGGAACTCAACTTCACTGTTGGAGTAATAGCGGTCGTAATGGATATCCAACACCTCATAAAGATCTTCAAAGCCCTGCACCGACCAGCTGCGGGTCTCTTTCCATAATTCGACTAATTCTGGATCCTGCTGATCCCAGCGGGCATATAATTCTCTGATCTCACTTTCAAGTTCAGGGTCCTCTTCTAACCGCCGGCTTGCTTCCGCATAAAGATCCCCCATCCACTGCGTGGCATCTTGGGGAGGTTTCTCTCCTTGGTGGAAATTCTGGTAATTCCAGAGCCATTTGATGACATGCAGGCCCATATCTCCATAATAGTTAACTCGAACAACTTTATATCCGGCAAAATCCAGGATCCGGCTGATCACATCACCCAGTATCGTGCTTCGCAAATGACCAACGTGGAAGGCTTTATGGGTATTGAGGTTCGAGAATTCCACCATCAGGGTTTGATCCTTTTCCTCACCCTGGCCGAAATTTCCAGACTGGATAACGCTCTTGATCACCCTGGCGCTGAAAACACCAGAATCAAAATATAAATTCAAATACCCAGCCTTATTCTCGATCCGCGGGAAGTACTCCTGTATGGTGATCTTCTCAGCGACCAATTCTGCAATCTCCGCCGCACGCTGAGGAACGTTCTTCACCTTGCCACTTTTGGCTTCCAAAGCTGCGACCTTAAAGAAGGAAGTCGCAATACCCCATTCACCAGAAAATGGAATTGGTGCCCAGCCAAGATCTTCTGGCACGGGAATGTCAGCTTCCTGGAGGATCTTCTTAATTTGTCCTTCTAGGTCTTGTTTCTCTTTCTGGAACATAAGATTCTCTTGAATTTAGTTTGGGAATTGGATTTTATTATTGCACCGAAATTATAACATGTGGGGTTAATCAGGTTGCGGAATCCTCTTGATAATATGAACGGCCAGAGATCAGAAGTGATTTTTTCTCTGCTTGGCTTCAGTATCCCGCATCCTCCTAATAGCCAGGCAATTTATCGCCTTGAATCAAAAAAGGGCTGTCCATCATTACTGGAGCAGCCCTGATTGATGTTTCTTAATGAAAATTTAGGCAGCTTTTTCCAGGACCGCCAGACGGGTCATCAAACGGCTCTTTCTGCGTGAAGCGTTATTCTTATGAATGACGCCTTTGGCAGCGGCTTTGTCCAATGCCTGAACAGCATCGGCAGTTGCAGCTTGTGCGTTTTCAAGATTTCCTTCCTCAATAGCCAGGAAAGCTTTTCTGATCATGGTGCGAGCTTTGCTCTTATAGGAACGATTCCGCAAGCGGTTCTTTTCGTTCTGTCTTTCTCGTTTTTGTGATGATTTTAATCCCAAGGGTATTCCTCCAATCATTTCTTTCTGTTTCGAAGGAACATTTTAAGGTACAGAGGTCAATTTGTCCAGTCCTTTGGTTGAGTATCTTCAGGGCAGATCATCTGAAGAATCATCCAATGGTCAATTTCCGACTGCACCATTTTACTTGATCTGAAAATTATGTAACTAATCATTTTCCAGTGTGTTAAACAGACTATATGCCCAGATATCATAGATTTTGAGCATATCAAAGCCATTTTTATTGACTAACGAACATTTATTTTGTATAATACAAACACATTCAATCATTTCCGGGGTTTCCCTCATGCTAAATAGAGAACGAAAAAACAGCATCCTGGAATATATCGCTGAAAACGGCACTATCAAAATCCAGGAAATCTGTCAGATGTTCGGTATTTCAGAGATGACCGCCCGAAGAGATCTGAATGATCTCGACCGGAAAGGCCTGCTTCGCCGCATTCACGGTGGAGCGGTAGCCAACCTGGGGCGCAGTTACGAACCCCCTTTCCAAATCAGATCAACCAAGAACGAAAAAAAGAAAAAGCTCATTGGAGAAAAAGCAGCTGAACTCATCTACGATGGGGACAGCATTTCCCTTGATGTTGGGACGACTACCCTGGAAGTCGCCCGAACACTTTCAGAAAAACACAATCTGACCGTAGTCACGAATTGTTTGCAGATCGCTAACTTGCTGGTAGGAACGCTGAGCCTCGAAGTCGATACCCGGTTGATCATCACCGGGGGCATTGTCAGGCCTCGTGAGCTGTCAATGATCGGCAATATTCCAGAAGGTGTATATAGCAACTATCACACAGACAAGGCCTTTATCGGTATCGGCGGCATCAGCCTTGAAAATGGCCTGACCGAGTACAACATCGAGGATTCTCAAATCAAAAAAGTTCTGCTTCAAAACTCTCTAGAGAAGATCATTGTGGCCGACAGCAGCAAATTTGGTGTGACAACTTTCAATACTGTCGCTGACCTGGATTCGGTCGATACCATCGTCACCGATTCAGACGCACCGCCCCATATTGTTGAAGCCCTCATGAATTTAGGCATTGATGTCATTATCGCCGATAGCACAACCCAATAAGGAGAAAATATGGAACTGAATTTCGATCCCCAAAACACAACTGCCCATAAGGTCCAGTCTGACAAAATTGACACCTATGTTGTATTTAGAGAATTCATTCCCAAACCTCCTCACGAAGAAGAACATCTCCGTCATATCCTGCGCTTCTATATCGCCCGGGCAATGTTAAAACAGGAGATCAACGATATTTTCATTTTGCCCGATATCGATGCCGGAGGAGACTCACTGAAAGTCGACTTGCTTGGCATCAAGGCCGGCAAGGTCACGCTGGCAATTTGTGAACCGGATTCCATCACAGAAGAGACTGAGGACTTGCTAGATAAACTCAAAGATCTCGATGATGTTGAGATTGTTGTGGTTCACTCCCAATACGGAAAACCAGGTAACGTTGAGACCAAATTCGCCGCTCAAATTGACAGCGGCAAGATCAGGATCCTGGCGGTTGTCCCGCCTCCTTTCGACGACACATATGAATACGATATCTGGATGTTTGACCTCACTTTCCGGGATTTATTTGCGGGAGACTAATTCATGGCTGACCAACCCCTCACTGGCAAAACGTATACGATCGTGGTCTCCTGCGGAACAGCAATCGCCACATCTACACATGTAGCGTTAAAACTCAAGGAATTGCTTGCGGAGCACAACTTGTTAATCCATACCATTCAGTGCCGAGTCGCAGAAGTAACAGACTATGCAGATCATGCCGATCTTGTAGTCACTACTGCCCAGATACCTTATGAGCTCGATGTGCCTGTTATCAATGGATTACCCTTCTTAACAGGACTCGGAATAAAGGAGGTGATCGAGGAAATCGTTGAGAAGTTGACCCATCAGGACAAGAATTAATTTTTTTACCAAATTTCAAAGGAGAAAAGTATGGAAGTCATTCAGTCAATATTTAATTTTTTGACAGGCTTGGGTTCAGCTGTCATGCTCCCCATTATCATCTTCATTCTTGGATTGATACTGGGGCAAAAAGTCCAGAAGGCCCTGGTATCATCCGTTACCGTTGGTGTGGGTTTTATCGGTCTAGGACTGGTCATTAACTTGCTTTTCGAAGCCCTCGGACCTGCTACCGGACGACTTGTCGAATATACTGGAATTCAGCTCACATCCCTAGATGTTGGTTGGGGGGTTGCTGCAGCAATCGCCTTTGGCACTTCGGTCGGTTCCCTGGTTTTCATTGTTGCCCTCGGTGTCAACCTGATCATGCTTCTGCTTAACTGGACCAAGACTCTCAACGTCGACATGTGGAACTACTGGCACTATGCCTTCACCGGCTCGCTGGTATACCTCGTTTCAGGAGGATCATTGGTACTGGGATTGATAGCAGCGGCCATTCACGCAGCAGTTGCCCTGCTGATCGGTGACTGGACCGCGAAAGACGTTCAGGGCTTCTTCAAGATCCCCGGCGTGTCTATTCCTCAAGGATGGGCCGTCACCAGTGTGCCCATCATCAAGGGTTTGGACTGGATCGTGGAGAAAATCCCCGGATTACGGGACATCAATTGGGATTCCGAGACCCTGGAAAAGAAACTGGGTGTGTTTGGTAAACCGATTATGCTTGGCCTGATCCTTGGTCTGCTTTTCGGTATCATCGCTTACGGTTTCTTCCCCGGAGATTTGACCTTCAACGAAATACTGGTCAAGGTTCTGCTCCTCGCAGTTCAGATGGCTGCAATCATGCTTCTCATCCCACGCATCATCGCAATCTTCATGGAAGGGCTCACCCCCTTGTCCGAATCAGCCCGCGCTTTCATGCAGAAGAGATTTGAAGGCCGCGAGTTCTACATTGGTTTGGACTCCGCCATCTTGATCGGCCACCCAATCACCATCTCTGCGGCGATCATCCTCATCCCCATCACCCTGCTTCTGGCCGCCATTCTGCCCGGCAACACCACACTGCCGGCAGCTGACCTGGCCGCGACAGCATTCTTCATCGCCATGGTACCCCCGCTGACCAAGGGCAATTTCTTCCGCTCCTTGCTCTACGGAACCATCATCATGGTTATGGTACTTTACATCTCCTCAGCCTTCGCTCCGCTGCTGACTCAAATCGCAGCTGACATCGGCTTTGGTATCCCCGAAGGCGCAGTTCAGATCACCGGCCTTTCCGGCGGAAACTGGATCGCCTGGATCCTCACCACCATCAGCAAACTGATTTTTGGTGGCTAAGATTCCAATACTTTCTGAGAAGGGCAATTGCCCTTCTCAGATTAGCAATTATTGATATTTATTTAAAAGGAAATAATGAGTACATATAACTGGAATCTACTAGAGGATCTATGTGCCATCCATGCCGTCTCCGGGAGGGAGGACCGGGCCGTGAAATTCATCCGGGATTTTGTCACTCCCCTTGCTGATGAAGTCACTGTTGACCGATTGGGAAATGTTGTAGCGACCATCAAAGGAACCAAGTATCCGGAATACAAATTGATGCTTCAAGCCCATATGGATGAGCTCGGTTTGATCGTCCGGTCTATCACCGATGACGGATTCCTGTTATTCGAAAGAGTGGGTGGTGTGCCTGAAAAATCTCTTCTGGGCCAACGATTGGACGTCCTGACTGATGCAGATGAATTGATCCCTGCCTATGTCGGCCCCAAATCCCACCATACAACATCCAAAGATGAGAAATTCGTTGTACCCAAGGTACATGATATGTTCCTCGATCTGGGGCTGGAATCAAAAGAAGCTGTCAAGAAGGCTGGTATACAGGTTGGGGATCCTGTCACCTATCATCCCAATTATCACAGGATCGGAAATGGGTTGATCATCAGCAAAGCTTTGGATAACCGGGCAAGCATTTTTATACTTCTGGATCTACTGCAGCGATTCAGCAAGAAACGTCCTGAATCGACAGTGGTCTTCGCATTCACCGTTCTGGAAGAATTCAGCATCCGTGGTTCTCTGCCTACAGTAAACCTGACCAAACCTGACGCGATCATCTCCCTGGATATCACAGTCGCTCCTGACACGCCGGTTGATGATCCGATCCATCCAGTAGTCATGGGTGGAGGCCCGGCTATTAAAATGATGGACTTCCACGGCCGGGGAACCCTTGGCGGCATGTTCTCATCCCCCAAACTGCGCCGGTTCATGGAATCATGCGCTGAGAAGATCGACGTTCCGCTTCAGCGGGAAGTGATCGTGGGCGTGATCACAGACCCTGCATTTCAGCTTTACCTTGGTGATCAGGGCAATGTCATTGCCGGTTTATCGATCCCCCACCGCTATTCCCACTCTTCGATCTCTGCCTGCCACGAAGTGGATATTGGCCAAACGATCGAACTTCTAGACAAAGTAAGCAGGGGATTTACTCCTGATCTGGATCTATCACGCGGATGAAACAGGGAGGTTTATCTTTATGAGTAATTGGTTACGAAATGTTTTTCACGTGGACAAACCGATCATCGCCATGGTCCATATGAGGGCGATGCCGGGAGATCCCGGTTATGACAAAGAAAAAGGCCTGGAATGGATCTATGAACTGGCCAGGGCAGATATGATCGCATTGCAAAACGGGGGTGTTGATGCGGTGATGTTCTCCAATGAATTCAGTCTGCCCTATCTGACTGAAGTAGAACCTATCACCACTGCCACAATGGCTGCTCTGGTAACGCAGCTGAAATCCGAGTTGGAGATTCCCTTCGGTGTGAACGTGCTCTGGGATCCAGTGGCATCGATCGATCTGGCTGTAGCAACAGGCGCGAAATTTGTACGTGAGATATTTACTGGTGTCTACGGAAGCGATTTTGGGGTATGGAACACGAACAGCGGAAAAGTGATCCGGCATCAGGTTGCTGTCGGCGGACAGGATGTCCGACTGTTATTCAACATTGTGCCAGAATCGGCTGCTTATCTTGGTGACCGGGATATCGCAGATATTGCCCGCTCAACAGTTTTCAATAATGAACCCGATGGGATCTGCGTTTCAGGCCTAACCGCAGGCTCAGAAACTTCTACGCAGACATTAAAGATCGTCAAAGAAGCCATCCCGGATACATTTGTCTTCGCCAATACTGGAGTTAACCAGGATAATGTGGCTGATCAACTGGCAATCGCTGATGGGGCCATCATTGGCACTGCCTTCAAAGAAGGTGGCTCGACCTGGAATCCGGTCTCGGAAAAAAGGGTCAAAGAGCTTATGGCGAAAATTAAAGGTCTCCGCTAGACAGGCCACAATGGCAGATTTTAAACTATCTCCCTCCCTGGCGTCCGCTTCAATGCTAGACCTGAAAAGGACTGTTCTGGAACTGGCAGATGCTGGTGCTAATTATATTCATTTTGATATCGAAGACGGCAGCTTTGCCCCTATCATGACCCTGGGGACAAAGATCCTGGCCGATATGCGGCCAGTGACGGATCTCCCCTTTGATGTGCATCTGATGATGGTCAATCCAGATTGGCTCATCCCTGAATTGATCCATGATGGGGCTGACCGCATCGCAGTCCATTATGAGGCCTGCCCCTATCCCAGAAAAACACTGCGCCTGATCGTTGAAGGAGGTGGGACTGCCGGCCTTGCTTTCAACCCTGCCACACCTATCCCTGATCTGGAATATCTTGCACCTTATTTATCATTCCTGGTAATTCTCACAACAGAACCTGAAGGACCGGACTGCCCCTTTCTACCCGCTGTACTCGACAAGGTCCAAAACGGGAAAAGGGATCCCTACTTAAAAGGATTGGAATGGGTTATCGATGGGGGTGTGAATATTGAGAACATCCAGAAAGTGATCCGGGCTGGCGCTGATACAGTCGTTGTTGGCCGCGCTGCCTTCCGGGGTGGGACCATCACTGAGAATATCACCAGTTTAAGATCACAGGGATAACTCCCGGGCATCCGCCAAAAAAGCGCATATCAAGCTCTATCCCCTTCAAGTAATTTCTCAAACATGTTATGATGAAAACCCCAGGTCAGCCAGGTGGTTGCGCCCCCTCCGGGGGGCGAGGAAAGTCCGCACTCCATCGAGCATGATGCCGGATAACGTCCGGGGCGGAGAGATCTGCCGGATCGGGCCACAGAAACAAACCGCTCCTCCGGGAGTAAGGGTGAAATGGTGGTGTAAGAGACCACCGGTGCAGGCAGTAATGCCTGCAGCCGGGCAACCCCCATCAGGAGCAAGGCCAAACAGGAATGAACTCCTTCGGGAGGGGAAGCTGCTCGTTTCCTTTGAATTCCAGGTAGGCTGCACCGAGGCGCACTGAGAAGCGCGCCCCAGACAGATGATCACCTCAGTGTATTAAAGGGAGGAAGCCCTCCGGGGTGTAAACCGGATCTACACCAGACAGAATGCGGCTTATAAGCTGGCCTGGGATTTATTCCCCCACTTCACCTGATTTTGCTTCCATATCCAATCTGGACCTCGCTATATCAAAACCTTCAAAAGTGGTTGGCTGGACAAGCGTGACCCAGTCTCTCACAGCAAAATACTGATTGGGTGTATAGAGAGGGGCAATTGGATGACTTCCATCCTCTCCAAAGAAGGCTTCCTCGATTTCCCAGTAAAGCTCTCTTCGGTCCGATGGTGTGGTTTCTATTCGGGCCTGCTCGATCAGATTATCAATTTCAGAACATTCCCGATGGGTTCCCAGAGAATTATCAATCTCACAGGAGAGCAGGGTGCCCACCCAGTTTTCCTGGTCTGGAAAATCGCTTCCCCAGCCGGTAATGATCATGTCCCAGTCATCCCAATTCTCTCCAGCTTCCATAATCTCTATCAGAGAACCTTGAAAATCAATTGTTCCTTCAGGACAACCCAGGGAATCTTCCCAGAATCGGGCAATTTCCTCGCTGTAAGCATTGGCTATTCCAGAAAAGGCGTAAAACTTGATGGGAGGAATGCCTTCACAACCAGGGTATCCTGCCAGTTCCAATTTTTTCTGGGCAAACTCAGGATCATAGCCCACACCAATCTGATCGACCGGGGGCGCGCCAAATACTCCCGGCGGTGCGAGATGGATCATCGGGGTTCCTCCGAAATTGATCACTTCATTAAGAAATATATTCCGGTCAAGAGCCGCAGAAAACGCCTGGCGGAGATAGAGATCCCTGAAAGCTGGATTGTCATGATTGAATAACGCGTAGAAGACAGCTTGAGTATTATAGACCTGGGTCTTGTCAGGAAAACTTTCGAGGTGGCCCTCCAGCAAATCAAAGGGAAGTTCAGAATAATCGATCATCCCATCCAGCCAGAGCTGATAGGATTCCTCCCCACTGGACACCAAGGTCATCTCTACTGTACCAATATTCCCCTCCCCTTGTAGGGCATCCGGCAGGAGCTGGTTGCGAAGCAGCCTGACCTGCTCCCCGGAAACCCATTCATCGATCACAAAAGGACCGGAGCTGGGCATGAACCCCGGATTGGTCCAGGCATCGCCATATTTATCAATTGCCCAGTATGGCACGGCAACCAGGGTCGGGTTCGTGGTTTTGGTCAGGAAAGAAGCGGAGGGTTCAATCAAACGGATGATTAATTCTGTATCCGATACCGCCTCTACCCCGAAAGCATCCAGCATCTCCTGGGGGATATTCTCCGGATCCGGATATTCCAAGATATCCCGGCAGCCCACAACATTCGTCAGGATCTGCATATAAAAATTCTCAACTCCCGGTGTGCAGATGCGCTTGAAGGCATATTCGAAGTCTGCTGCAGAGACAAAAAGGGCATTTCCCTCTCCATCAACCACCTGGACAGTATCGTCGCCCAGGGCATGCTGCACCCAAGGGATATCCGGATGGAGGGTGAAGGTGTAAATCATACCATCCGGGCTTACGCTCCAGGAAGCGGCTGCTGCTGGTTCAACTTCCGCAGTTTCAGGATTGAATCTGGTCAAGCCTAAGAATAAACTTTTGGTAATTTCCAGGGCCGCGCCATCCGCCAGATGGGGATCCAGCGTGGTGATATCGTCTACTGCGATCAAGGATGCGTCCAACACAGCTGAGAAGTCCGGAGTGGGTGTCGTCTCCAGCGGATCATCACCGGCAGTATCTGTTTCCATCGTTGTTGCTGGATCAGTTTCCACTGCGGTGATTTGTGTGGGTTCAGCTTCTGGCTTTCCCCTCAGAAACTGCCAACCTGCCAGGCCCAGGACCGCGAACAGTACCAGTCCCGTCACCAGGTAGAAAGCCATTTTCCGGGGTGTCTTTTTTTGTTCTTTTGATACCACAGCACTGGCCGCCCCGCCGCTGATCCGGATTGATCCATCACTACTGTCAAGATTGGCCCTGACGCTTTCCACCAGCCGGTCCAGATGAGCTTGCCAATTGGGTTCATAAGCGTCCAGCCAATGACGGGATGAGAGATGCAGGCTCAGAGCCCCAGAGGGATTATGTGGTTCGATCCGGAAAGGCAGGATGGTTTTTCCCTGATCGATGGCAAAATTGATCTCGTCGATTACTCGCTGAGAACGATTAGCCGTCTCTGAAAAGACCAGCACCATCAGGGAGCATTCCCGAATGGCTTTGGTGATCGAGTCCGCCCAATCCGCTCCAGGTGCAATGTCCCGCGGGGCATACCAGCAGCGGATCCCGGCCTGCTCATGGGCAGCTACCACCGCATCTGCAATGGCCTTCTCCATCGACGAATAACTGACAAAAACGTCAAATTCATTATGTATCTCATCCTGAACTGGCATTGAATTCAATCCTTTGCGGGTGCGATTATGCCTGGAACAAAAATCTTTTAGGATTCCTTATTACTCACGAACGGATCATCAGATTATAATTATATTGGTTAATTAACCGATTTTGACCTACAAAAATATTAGCCTGCAGCCTGAAGTGAATCTGGTCAGGCCTGGATAAATATGGATTGGCAACAATAATATGATAGATCTTCAGAAATATTCAAATCATTTCTTCGATCAATTAGAAGTATTCGAAGACCTGGAAAGGGGCCATAATTACAAAGCCTATCTACAGCAGGCAGTGTTAGAGTTTCTGGAAAACGAAACAAAAGAAACCGCATTTGCAGTCTATCGCACATTCTTTGACAGCTACCGTATCACGCTAGAAGGCGAATCCAATCCCTTCATCGACCTGCTGGACGTGCTGCTCAGTTACGAGGAAAGGGCCGCTACACTGATCGATAAGCAGCGGGATCACTATGTGCATTCTGTGAATGTTTTCATTCTCGGTCTGTCAATCTATTCTCAAAATGCTACCTTCCGGGCTGCCTTCGATGGCACAAACCTGGACAAGTCCGAATACCCCCATTCCTATGACACAAAACATGAGGAATTCTTCTACCGCTGGGGGATAGCATCCCTGTTTCACGATGTTGGGTATCCGGTGGAGATCATTGGCAAACAACTCAACAAATTCATCAGTTTTGCAACTGAAGTTGATCAACAGGGAGAGGTGAAAACCCACCTTGAGTTTGATGATTTTACCCAATTCAATTCCATCGCTGAGATTTTACCGAAGGGGGATTTTACCAGGTCCTACTGTGAAAAATATCCAGTATGCGATGCCCTGAATATGCTCAACCCCAATGATCTGTTAGCCCATAAGCTGCACCTATCCCTGGGAGTTGATCTTCAGGAGATCAAAACCGCCCTGGATGGATTCCCTCAGGTCATGGCTGCGCATGGATTCATCGATCACGGCTATTACAGCGCGATCATCGTCCTGCGCTGGTACGGTTATCTCATTCAAAGCTGCGGATATAAACCTGAATATTTCTTCTATCCCATTCTCGACAGCGCCAGCGCCATCCTGCTCCACAACTATTACAAGAACGTGCTGTTAAAGGCACCCTTCAACAAGGATCCTCTCTCACCCAATGAGCATCCTATTGCTTTCTTGCTGATCCTGTGTGATGAGCTGCAGGAATGGAATAGGACGCCATACGGTATCCTGGACAAGAAGCGCAACCTGGCTGAGGACGCATCAATCACGATCAAAGAAAAATATCTGGAAGTAATTTATATAGATAAAGACACCCCCTTGCCAGAGAAATTTGCCTCAGACAAAGAGGCCACCCTCGCAAAGCTGCTGGATATGAACGCTCTATTCCCAGAGGGATACACTGTAAAGTGTGAAATGAACCAGGCTGTAACTGCTCCAAATAGGCGAATCGTCCCTGAATCTTCCGTCAGCCCCCGCCAACTGCTGGGTGACCTTGAAAAATTAGCAGAAGCGATTCACGACCTTTATAATCAAAAGCAGCTTGAACGCAACCCAGATAAACCTCTCGCCCATCCTACATTCTCCGATCTACCAGACGCCCTGAAATACTCCAATTTACGGCAAGCCCAGGGCATTGAAAAGAAACTGGATCTCATCGGGTGGAAAATGCGCCCTGCTGGATCCGCTGGGGAGGTCATCACGGACATTCCTGAAGAGATCATCGAGTACCTGGCAAAGTACGAACATGACGAATGGACCCGCGAACGGCTTGGTTATGGTTGGTCCTTTGGGGAAGAGAAAGATGTTGAAAATAAGGTCAGCCCCTATCTTATCCCTTATGAAGATCTCAGCGAGGAGATCAAGGAACTGGATCGGGATACGGTCCGCAATATCCCTGCCCTGCTTGCCAAGATAGGAATGGCCATATATACAAAAGGAGATGGTGCTGCAGCACCAGAGAACAGGCCCATTATGGCAAGAAGATTGCCGGAAACGTATAAAGACTGAAGAAATCTCCGGGGCTTTATTGGATATTCACATAGCTATTTTGGAGAAAACCTCTACCCAAGGGAGAACTCAATGAAACGTGGAAGACTGCTGCGAAATCTATGGGCAGATTACAGCTGGTTCATCATCCTGTTCCTTGGTACAGCTTCACTTATTCTTGGCTATATTGGTTTTTGGAAAAATGGACAAGCCCTTGAAGAAGGGCGAACCATCCTGGATAACCTATACCTGACCTTGGGATTAATCTCTTTGAACACTGGCGCCGTATCCCCACCTATAAGCTGGGAGCTGCAGATCGCCCGATTTCTTGTCCCAGCTGTAACTGCTTATACGGCATTCCTGGCATTTACTACAATTTTCATCCAGCAGACGGACCGGGTCCGGCTCTGGTTCATCCAGGACCATGTTGTGATTTGCGGCCTTGGTAGAAAGGGCTTCAAACTAGCAAATCAATTCCTGGCACAGGGAAATCGTGTAGTGGTGATCGAAATCGATGATGATAATGAATGGATCGAAAATATCCGCTCCGCCGGCGCAGTTGTCATCCAAGGGGATGCAGCAGACAAGGAACTGCTCAAGAAGACAAAAATCAACCAGGCTAGTTGCCTGATTGGAGTTGCAGGTGATGATGGAGTAAATGCAGAAATCGCTGTCAGCGCAGAGCAAATCAGCAAAATCAGAAAAGACGGCGTCCTGACTTGCATCATTCATATCTACGATCCCCAACTTTGGCGCCTACTTCGCGAGAAAGAGCTGGATATGCGGGAGAACTCTAACTTTCGTCTGGAATTATTCAATATTTTTGATCAAGGGGCTCACTTAATGGTCCAGATAAACCCACCATGGGAAGATTTAGATCCTGAGATTACCCCTCATGTCCTGATTGTCGGTTTAGGTAAAATGGGCTCACGAGTCATCATAGAATTGGCCCGAGGTTGGCAACTCAAACAGATCGATCCTCTCCGAAAGATCAATATTACACTGGTAGATATCGAGTCAGAAAAAAAACTTGGGATGTTGATGAATCAATATCCACGCCTGAACAACCTGGCCTCATTCACCTCCATGGATATAGATATTCTATCCGGTGATTTTGGCAAGTTAGCAATAAACCAAATCGGTGATTCTGACTCTCCATTTACGATTGCATACATCTGTCTGGATGATGAGACTCTAAGTTTGCAAACCGGTCTACGGCTCAACCACCAATTTCGCAAATACCAGGTGTCATTCGTCATGCGCATGAGTGAAAGCGGCGGGTTGGCGAAGCTAATCGATAAAAAGACTGGTGAGGGAAATACATTTGCCAACCTGAGAGTGTTTGACCTGCTGGACCAGACCTGTACAGTTGATCTTCTGCAGCGCGGCACACATGAGATTCTGGCTCGCAACCTGCATGAAGTCTACCTGGAAGGCCTGCGCCAGAGAGGCACATCAGATGAAAGTGATCCTGCTCAGGCCACCTGGGAAGCATTAACTGAAGACTTAAAAGAGAATAACCGCCAGCTGGCGGATCGCATTCCTGACATGTTGGCAAAAATTGGCTACCGCATCGCTCCCCTGACAGATTGGGATGCAGAGAAACTCCAGTTTAAGGAAAATCAGGTTACTTTGATGGCCCGGATGGAACACCAGAGCTGGATGGATAGGAAAAAGCAAGAAGGCTGGCGATATGGACCAGAAAAAGATCCTCGCAAAAAAACCAACCCCAGCCTGCTTCTTTGGGAAGAGCTCCCGGAAGGAGAACAGGGAAAAAACCGAGAATTCATCCTTGGCCTACCCCGCCTGCTAGCCCAGGCCGGTTTCCAGGTCGAGAGCGATTAGCTAATTATCTATCAGGGACAATGAAGGTTATTTTCCTTCGATGTATCTGTCCCTTGAATTATCCAGCATACGATGTATGACCAATATCAGTTCGCCACCCCGGATTAAATATCCTTATGTTAACAAGATATGAATAACTCGGTCTAGTTGGGTTTCCGCAGCTCTTCGAGAATTCCAATATAAAATGATCCGTTTGGAAAGTCACTCTCTGGTACCGACTGTAAACCGGTGTCTCCTGTTGAACTCCGCAGCTCCAACTGCCAGCTAGAATACTGTTTGGCATTGCTAGAAAAATCCAGACTTCCTTCTAACTTCTCGTATTCAGCTGAATTCTGAAACCGATTCTCGACTGGATTCCAACTGCTTCTGGCGGTGATATAAACCTGGTACTCCCCGTCCGGGATATCTGTGGGAGTGGTCATTTCTCCGGATCGGATATAAGTCCAGATTCCTGTCTGGTCATCTGCTGGGCGATCCGTGTCGACCAGAATTGCCACCGCGTCAGCGCTTCCCATATCGGCCGCTCCAATTCTATGAGATATCGTGGAGATATATTCCACTCAGATATGAGTCGAAAACGGATTCCTCTCATCAAAATCCGGTTGAGAGACCTCTCTGTTTTAATCAAACCGTAAGCCAAGTCATTGACCTACCCTTCAGGGGGAGGTCTCTTTATTGGGCCTGTTCCCTCAGGCAACCAGGGATGATATCCAAGCTTTGACCTTGAAGCAGCGAGATCCTGAACAAATTGCTCACCACAGTGGCTCAAATCCTCCTCATTCAGGTAGTATGATTTATTCAAATATACTGTAACTTTATCACTTATTACTGCACCTTCCCCCTTATCGATAATGAACTGCAAATCCCAATGGGTAGTATACCAATACATTTCATTAATCTTATTAATCGTAAATTCCCGGTCGCTGATTTCTTCTGGCCAGTAGGTAGAGAGGATATAGCTGTGGATGACCCAGTCTACATAAGTCAGTGCAGCTATCTGGTAGCAAAGCAACTGGGCTTGATCTTCATTGGTGAGAACTTCAACTGGCCAGGGAGTTGCTGGAGGCAGGCTGGTTTGCATTTGGTCATCAGGACTTGAATCAGGTAAAGCATCCTCAGCTCCAGATTGGTCACCCTGCTCAATTACTACTGCTGTTGGTGCCGCCGCGGTCTGGGTGTTGTACAAATCACTGGCAACCTGGGTCGTGGTAGCAAGCAGAGCTTGTTGTGAGGATTCGCAACCGCAAAAAAATAACAGGATCATTACCAAAAATAAAAACGGCGCATCAAACCCTCCTCATGAACTC
>Ga0180430_10000937_pt1 | contig 30204 bp, 16 predicted proteins | sample SS_ome_9_FD_132999 | JGI IMG/M metagenome (GOLD analysis project Ga0180430, IMG submission 132999) | Hypersaline lake sediment archaeal communities from the Salton Sea, California, USA - SS_1_S_2 metaG | ecosystem: Environmental > Aquatic > Non-marine Saline and Alkaline > Hypersaline >... | reverse complement strand
TGAACGCTGAGCTGGACATCCTTGTGCTCTGCAAAGAGACCGGCAAGGTTCTGGCCGTCTACGAGGCCAAGTGCAACGTGTACGACATCACGGCTGCATACTGCCGCTTTCTCACCAAGACTCTTCTGTGGCTGCAAACCCAATCCGAGAAGGGCGGACCTTCCGCCAAATGGTTCAAGGCTTTCCAAGGATTTTCCATCGAGCAGTTTCACTTTATTGCCATGCGCCCGGACGAGAACAGAACGCCCGACACCTTCATTCCTGTCAGCGCCAACCGCTTACTGAAGGTGCACTTCTTCAACAACCCGATGAACGATCCCTTCCACCCGGAGAGCTTGACCGATCAGGCCATCCGAAAGCTCATGAGCAAGATCACCAACAAGGATGCTCCCCATCTCACCTTTGCTCAGGTTGAGAAGATCTGCAAGGATCGTATCCACTATCCTTGAGCAACCCTATGTAAATAAACCGTATAAATAACGATTTTGACAACTTGTCTTTCTTTCCTTCTTCTCTCTTTGTTTACACCGGGTGGAACTCGAGAAGAACGGAAAGCCCGCTAAAAATCTCACCAAACGAAAAAATTATGACGTCATAATTTTCCCAGGAACCCGAAAAATTGTGACGTACCAATTTTCTCTGCTGAACACAAATTTGTGTTCGAAAAAAAAAACAAAAAAAAATTTTGCTGTTGGACGTAACCTACTTTTTTTTACTTTAGTTTTTTTTTACTTTTTACTCTCTTGTAAGAAATGCAATTGATTGAGCAACTTGTTGGGGCAATTAGCAAGGAATTGGGTAAGTTGGAGGATGTTCACGAAAGAGGCTTTGCGACTTTTGAGTTTGAAAAGCTCGTGAAAGAGCTTTGCCGTGAGGTGGAAAGGCGGGCGAGAAACAACTTGCTTACCAGGGAATCTGCGGAGAGAATCATGGGAATCTTTCTCCAGATGGTGGATGGCTTCATCAGATGGTGTCCTGACAACCTTGCCTATGTGATCGACATGCTGGGCTGCCTTTCATACGGACACTCTATTTACTTCTTCACGGCGATGGAAGACGATGCGGATTTGAGGTTCCCTGGTGTGCTGAAGCTGATCTACGCCAACGAGACTCTGGGCGGCCGCTTCAACGAGTTTATGGCAACCTCTTGTGAAAGTGTGGCACTTTTCCAAGCTTCTTGGCAAATTCGGGGCGAAATGAACGCCAAGGTGATCGAACGCCTTGAACAAGAGGTTGCAACTCTCGCTGCACGCAGGCAGGAGCTGGAGATGGAGCTTGCGGACGAAACTCGAGCCGATGCACCTGCACAACTGAAGTTTGCTCAAGACTCTATCCGTTCTGCCACTACCGAGATGATCAATGGCCTGAACTCTCTGAAAAGGGCAATCGATGGACGTGTTGGCGTGCTGGAGAACGCACGAGACAGGGGTTTGGATATTTTGGAGAAGAGAAAAGAGCAGATCAAAGGCTTCACCAAGAGAAAGCGTTCTCGCTCTTCTTCTTCCAGCTCTTCCAAGGCGCAGAAAACCTCTTCTCTCTTGAGCGTCTCTTCCAACTCTTCCAAGAAGAAGCAACGGCCTCCCAAGCGATCGGCTGCTGTCACCGCTGAGGTGAAGAACGCTTTCTCTGCCTACAAGGAGAACAAGCGCAAGGAGAAGGAGGAAGAGGAAGTTGTCTTTGTGAGTGATGATGAAGTGGAGGAAACCCTCTCCAACCAAGTGGAGGAGATCGAGGAGTTCTCTGATGACGAAGCCCATTGTGAGGAAAAGCAAGGGCAACTGGAAGAGGAGCAAGACTCGGAGAACGAGCAAGAGGTGGAAGAAGAAGAGTCTGCCAAGCCATCCGAGAGCTCTGCTGAAGAGGAGGAGGAAGAAGAAGAGAAAGAGCCTACCAAGCCATCCGAGAGCGCTGCTGAGGAGGAAGAAGAAGAGAAAGAGTCAGAGGCTGAGCCTAGTGAGGCAGACGAGCAAGAAGACTCTGATCCTGACTCTGACGACGGCGCACTGCTCTCCGAATCGGAAGACGACCAGCCTCCTCAATCTCAAGGCTTGGCTGATGCATTCAAGAAGCTCTCCGAGAGTATGGACGATGTTCCAGACATTTAAACAGAAAATAAAATGATTTTCGCCCACTTAACCCTTGTTGTTCTTTACTTGTCGAAAAAAATGGAGGAAGAGGACGGCGATCGTCATTACAGTGAAAGTTATCAAGTGCTGGCTGTCGGATGTAACGAACAGATCCGTACAGAAAGCAGGATCATTGTTCTCGTGGTGCGTAAGGTGGATGGAGCCAGAATTCGCTTGGAGGTGTTGGATTGTCACCACGAGTCCAAGCAACTGCCTGAACTGGCCAAAGCATGTGATGTTCTGGTGCTCTACTATGCCCACCTGGAGGAGATGAGACGATACATGCTGGCCATCTTCCCCCACCTTTCCACGCTGGCCAGAGTAGTTCGCGTGTGCTTGAACCCGAGCAGCAATGTGGAGCGGGCTTCCTACTACTTTCCCATGAAAGAGCCAAGCAATTTCTTTGCGGAGATGGACAATGGGGAGAGCGAGGTGATCAGCCAGGTGTTCTGGCAAGAGGTTTCTCTGGGGCGGGACTATCGGAACATGGAGACCACGGACATGGAGGGAAAACACCAAATTAAATTTACGCCAGGAGAGGTGGAGATAACGCCCCCCGAGAACCCCTCCCGTTGTTCCACTGTGTGCAAGATTATGTGAGACGATCAAAGGTTTATTAAAGTGATACAATTTATTGTGGGAGAGAAAAGGCGGTAGGGTTCACCACGTTTCGCCGGTTGAGCATCTGTTGTCCCATCCTGCTCTGTTTGGGAACTTCATCATCATCAGTTGTGAAACCTTCATCACCAGTGTCTTCTCCTTCCACATCCGTACCAGAGGCCTCGGTACCGCTTGTCATGTCACCATCTTGTGCGTAGTAGACCTGGTTTTCTGGAGAAATAACTTGCTTGCGGATGGTGTATGCGCAGCCCTTGGTGCAGTTGAGTACGCCCACATCCCAAGCATCAGCGTAAGCAGCAATGGAGTCGGCCAGAGCGCGGGATCCCTTGTCCGGCCACACAGTTGCGATGATCAGGTTGCCGGCCATGTAGAGAAGGTAGACAAAGGTCACCACGTGGATCAACAGGGACCAGAGGTTCCACACGTACACGGCGCACAGGACGACATTGACCAGGGCTAACATGCAGCTGAGGGCGGTGATGAACGCCGACACCCACACCAGGCCAGGACCAAACAGGGAAGCAATTTGGAGAGCGAAAGTGAACAGCCAGAACACGTAGAGAGCGTGAACGACCACGCCCTCGCTGTCGTCCCAGTCCTTGCACGAGTAGCTGATCCAGGCAGCCATGGCAGTCGCGTTCAACAGGATGAACTCGATCAGCAAACGGGTGTAGACCGAGGGGAAGTAGCCACGTTCAGCTTTCAGGCCTCTGTAGTACTTTTGCAAGAACCACAGGAACGCCGCCACGCCTATCAGGTAGAAAAAGTAGTTGAAGCCAAGCCACCCGGCAAAGTCATTGAGGGCGCTTGTCAAAGTAAAGTCCGGAAAGTCGCACATATCGAGGGAACGTGGAATTTACTTGTTTGCACGAGTGGCCTATGTGCGCTCTTTTATTGAATGAAGCCAAATTAAATGAAATTGTCTCTTGTCTTGCGGAACAGGTCAATCGCCTGGCCCAGCTTGCTGTACACAGCCGAGATCAGGGCAGGAAACATGTAATCGGGCACTTGGCAGTAAAGCTCTTCCGCAATCTTGTATCGAGCAGTCAGGTGATCGATTACCTGGGGGTTCTCCTGTTTGGCAGTTTGCGCCATCCCGTTCACAAAGTGCGCCACAATTCGGGCCATCTTCCAGCGAGGATGAATGTACACTGTCCGGTCAGTGATCTTGGGAGCGCGCACGTGGAAGAAGTTGTTGGTCACGATCATCCAGAGCTGTCGGCTCGTACAATGCTTTTCGCAATCCTCCGACAAAGTGTCAACGATGTCCCAGAACTCGTAGAGGTTCTTGGAGGACAATTGGCCAAATGTCTCCTCAAAGGCGCGGAAGTTCCGGCCAAGAGCCCAAGTCTCGGGCGCCTGGTGGACAATCGAATCAATACAGGTCGATAGAAGCAGCACCGAGGTGGGAACAGGGTGTACGCTGTCCGAGGAGATGTTTGCTGGCTCCTCATTGTCGTTCATGGGCAAAATCAGCGATCTCTGTCCCGGCTCTTCACTTTCTTGTCCATCCAAATCCTCCTGAACGATCAGGCGAAAGGCCTTGGTTTTCGTAAAGTTCACTCGCTCGGTAACGATCTCGTCCTCCTTGGGCTGGGCGTACTCCACAAAGAATTGGAGGTGGGCACGGACCATTCGATCCACCATGCCCATCTCTCCTCCTTCAGTGGAGGGGTTCTCCCTCAAGAAGCGAGAGAGCCCTTCACTGTGCAGAAGCCATTGGTAGAGGAACCAGAGGGTGTTGGGACGGTCCGTCCGCACATAGATCCAAGAGGGAAGTGAATTCGATGATGAGGCCATTTGTAATTCTTTTATTTTTGCAGTTCAGGCAAGTGGGCAAGTGGGGTTTAATTGATTTTTTTCGCTCGTCTCCGGCGGACCCTCTCTCCAATCGTCTCCCCATACACTTCCTCTTCCTTCTCCACCACCTTGGCTTTATACGGTGTTTCTTCTTCCTCTTCTTCCTTCTTTTCAATCGGTTCTTCTTCAGTAGGTTCTTCTTCCGCAGTTTCTTGCTCTCTGGGATCAAAGGTGGGCAGGCCCTTGAGGCGACGGTACCCTTGTCCGAGGAGAATGCGCAGCCAGTAGCCATGCATGCACCAGAGCACGGCATTCAGCGAGATAACAAAGGGAGCCATGGGAAGGGGGTTCTGGTAGGCAGCCACGTAGGTCACGTAGGGGAACAAGACCAAGCGGAAGAGCGCAAAGGAAAACACTGCCAGGCAATAGCCAATCGTCTCGAATACCCGGTTGCCGTTCCGTCCTGCCATGGTCATCAGGGAGAGGGGAGGGTCGCAGAGGTCATGGAGGAGAAGGATGCTCATGCAAGCGTGCGCGTAACCTCCAATGGCGGAAGAGAGTACAATGGTTGCTGTGATCACGTGGTGAACGGTCATGGTGAGCGCGTCTTTCTTCCGAGGTTGAAACCACACCAAAAACGACATGGCAAAGTACCCTCCAATCTGAAGACCGCACAAGCACATGGAAAGGGGACTGGGAAACTCTTCTCCACGCTCGTAACGGAAGCCGTTGACCAACCATTCCAGTTGTTCTGGAAGAAACACTAGGCTGCTTACGGAGAGAGCGCCATAGTAGATCAGGTTGACCAGATCCTCGCGATCACGGACCCTTCGAAGGTAATCTTGATCACGGGTGACTGTCCATCGGGTCAATACGAGAAAGGGAATGGTGTAAATGAGGGTGCCCACGACGGCCCCCTTGGCCAATAGAATTTGTGCTGCCAGGGCCAACATGATTTCTCGGGGTTTTTTGGTTTGCTCGAAAAGTGTAAGGGTCGTTTAATTGATTTTTTTCACACCTGATCCTGCACTCGCTCCTGTGCAGTCTCCTCGATAAAGAGAAAGAACTCGGCCAGACTGCTCATCTGCGCGGGATGGCCGACCTGGGAGTGCACAAAGATCACCCGACAGAAGGCCGTGTAGATCAGACTGTACGAGGTGGCCCAAACCGTCCCTTGGGAGAACTGCACGTCTCCCGTGGAGAACGAAAGCTTTCTCCAGAGGTTGACCAGTTGGTTGCCCACCATCGGAAAGAGGGAGAATCGCTCCTCCCAGCGATCGTAGGCAATATTTGTTCGGTGGTTGGAACAGTAGGAGAACAACTCCTTCTTTTGTTGTTCGGTTATGTACAGAGGGTAGGCCCGCTCCTCCGTTCCGTGGGGAAAAAGAGGTTGAGGGCCAAAGTGGATGGAGCCGTCGTGGTGGTTCATGCAGTAGGCCATGTTCACCCTCTTTCCGTGTCCGTCAAGAATGGTAAAGCGGAGAAAGGCGAAGCGAGGCCAGATGGGGTAAGGCCAGCCCCACAAGGCCTTGGAACACCGGTTGATCGTTCCACAGCAAAACACGGTCTCCACCTTTTGCACCACCGTATCCCCCTCGGCATGCATTTCCGTTTGAAGAATTGGCCTTCGAAGGAACCGGCAATCCTCTCGGTTCCTCAGTTCTTGTGTGGAAGATGGCGGCCCCGGTTCCTCTCTCACCGGTAGAGAAGAGGAGTAAGAGGAAGAGGCTGCTTGCGGCGGCTCCTCTCTCGCCGGCAGGGAAGAAGGAGGAGGGACAAAGGTGGGATAGGTTATCTCCTCTTCCTTTGTCTCCTCCTTCTCCTCCTTCTTTTTCTCCGCGATCGCTTGTTCTTCTTCTTCCTCTTCTTCTTCTTGTTCGTCGCTCTTGGGACTGGGACTGGCCTGTACGATCACCAGTTGAGGTCGATAGGGTTCTGGAGGAACATACACTTCTTTTTCTTCTTCTTTTTCCGATTCTTCCTCGCTCTCGCTCTCTTGCGCGGTGAGAAGGTTACCAGTCTCTCCATAGTGAAGGTCGAACTGTTGCTCGTTTTGCTCGTAGTAGGGCGCAACGTACGCTACTTCCTCCTTCTCCTCGGGTTCTGTTGGTGGCACGTAGAGGTTAGGGGTGTATGTGGTCTGGCGGGAACGCCCGTTCTCCCAGCCCAGAATGATCTCCCCCTGCACTTGCTCCTCGTCCTCCTCCTCGCTCGTGCTTCCACTGTACCCGTCTTCCAAACGAAGGTGGAGGGCCATTTTCCAAGTAAATTACGCTTACGATTGGCTGGTCTGTTTTTATTGAGAGGAGGAGGCAATTTTCGAAGCAATGTGCAGGTCGTCGTCTCGGGTCGTCATACCCACAGTGGTCCAATTGATCTGCCACAAGCTCCTTTCGAAGTATAATAAAATCTGAGACGGGTCAAATCCATCAGCGTCCGTGTACGTGATTGTGCTGTAGTTGTTGTCCTCCAAGATATCCTTTGCGTAATTGGTTATGAGCGAATATTTACCAAAACCAATGTCCGTTTCTGTGTTCGAATAGTGAACAAAAAGGAATTCGCCGTCCACCGCCCGAATATCCTTTTCAAATGGTCGAACATAAGCCGCATATGTTGTTACCCTAAGGTCACGTATATGCACAATCATGGAAGGATTGTACACCTTGTAAAGAAACACTTTTCCAGATTTGTCATTTGCAGTATCATTCATAATCTCCGTCAATACGCGAGGAGTAAGAACGATGTCCTTGCTGATGCCACCCAATGACAGAGACGCCTTGATTTCATCCTTGGCGTGCTTGTAAGGGTTCAAGAGAGGAGGACACCGTTTGGCGCGCCCAGCCAAACGATCGTTTGTCGTTCTCCAGTCTCCGGAGATGTTGTAGTAGGGGCGATGGTCTTGTTCTAGTGCATCGACAAACTTGGAGAGGCCGGGAATCACAAGAAGGTGAAGAATGGCCTCGGTGTCCACACCAAGAAGCACCAACTTGAATTGTTCAGAGGATCCCTTGAAGGAAAGATCACGCTTCACGTTGTCGGATTGCTCCTTCCACACTTCCGGGTCAAGCTGACCGATCGTCACGCATACGGTGTTTGCGACTTCTAGACCGGCAGCGAGGAGCTCCGTAAATTTGACCCTGGGGGGATTGAGAATGCCAGGCGTGTCTCCTTGAACGTAGATGTATAAGCAAGATTCGCAAAGATTCTCAGTCTGTCCATCGACAATCAATTGCATGCTCATGATATTAGAGGCAGACGCATCGTTGTCGTTGTTGGGGTAGATAAGGGTCTGACCATAGAGGGCATCCAGAATGTTCTTTGAGGTTTCGCGGAATTCGAAATGTCTCGTTGATGAATTGATCCACACGGATTCCATGGGTTCTCGCGTATTGTAGCGCGCTTCAATTCTGGAACTTGTCGAAGAAGCAGCAGCACCGGAAACAACGCCAAGAAGATCGCCCAACGTTTGCCTGCCCCCGTCGTATAGCTCACTCACCACCTTGGCGTTGATGGAGAGGTCAGCCGCAGAGAGTTCCACTCTTTCCACTCGCTCGACACCGATACCAGTAACTTGGCCAATGAGTGCGCGGAACGCTTCCTCCACGGTGATCCCCTCCTTGGCCGAAGTCTCAAAGTAAAGAGCATCCTTTTTCCGTGCCCATGCTTGAGCGCGTTTGGTGCTGACAACACGCTTGCCTTCCACATCGACCTTGTTGCCAAGCAACGCGCGTTTGGCGTTGGTCATCTTCTCGACAATCTCCCCGTTGTACACGTCACAATTCTCGAAACTCTTGGCAGTGTTCACATCGAACACCATGGCCACGCCTGTGTAAGGCGTTTCCAGTGTCTTGATGTCGGCCATTTGGTCGGCAGGTACCTCTTTGAGAGTAACATTGAATGTCTGGCCGTTCTCGAGCACGACCGGCACTTCCATGCTCGTGACACTCTCTGTGTTGCCGGGAATGCCAACAAGCACTTCGTTGACAAAACGGTCAATCAAGCTAGTCTTTCCGACACCGGGATCACCGACAACCAAGATGGTCACATCGTTTTGGCCGTTTCGAGAAAAGGCTTCTGGTCGTTTTTCGTCAAATGCTGCTTGTCTACGTCTTTTAGCTTCAGCCTCCTCTGCTTCCTCATCTCGTCGTCGAGCCTCCTCTTCCTGACGTCTGCGCTCAGTCTCCGCTTCCTCATCTCGTCGTCGAGCTTCTGCTTCCCGTTGTTTGCGCTCAGCCTCCTCTGCTTCCTTGGCCCGTCGTCGAGCCTCTTCCTCCGCCTTTTGAGCTCGTTCCTTTGCAAAGAACTCCTCCCAGTCTTGCGCACGCGGAATCATATCGACAATGACCTGTTGACGTCGCTCTTCCACTTCTCGGATCGCCAAGTCAGCGAGAACGGCAGTGTCGGCAAGTTGTTCGGCAGTGTATCTGCCCAAGAGATCGTCCGTGATCAGGTCTTTGGATAAAACACCCCCTGCCACTTCGTAGGCTCCCCGCGCACTACCAAGAAGATCGTTCCAGCCTTCCGCGGAAAGAAGAGAGGCGGCATCTTTGCGAGCTTTTGCCCTTTCCAAAATCTGTTCGGCTTTGGCGCTCAGTGTCGTCATCGCGGCATTTTTGGGATCAACGATCTTACGCATGACAAGATCGTACAACGGTCCCTTTCCCAACTCATCTCGTGGGACCTTGCCAAGTTGGTTGACAAACGTTGCCTCCGCATCGGCTTTCACGGATTCCTGGGCAAGTTGAAGCGCCTCCTCAAAGACGGGGCGGAGTTGTGCCCGTTGTGCCCGCACTGCATCCTCCACCAACCCATTTATCGGGGCAAACATGACTTGATTGGAAAGAAGTGCGGCGGCATCAGACCACGTTCCTACCCCATTTTCGAATGCCTCTTTAGCGTCTGTGAATGCCTGTCCCACCTCTGCAACTGTATCGCCGTGCTCCTCCTGTATTTTGTTCAGGGCAATCCGGTTAAGCTGGCCTCTCGTAGCATTCGTATTGATGGGAGTGCCAAACACGTCGTCCACACTTCGTTGAGAGAACGCTTCAGCGGCTGCAATGGCCTGCGCGAGCAGATCCGCCTGTTCTTGTCCGCCATCGTCTTCTTCAAGCACACGCTTCTCCAACTCGGCTCGATAGGGCGTCACATAGCGATCCATGAACGTGGCAAATGACGGCAGTAGAGTACTCTCCATTACCATTCGCGCAAAGTCCATTGGATCGTCAAAGGTAAAGGCGACGGCGACGCCTGCGGAGGCAAGGAGGGAAGGAGCCTCCTCTTCCACATCGTCGTCTTCGTCCGCTAGACCTTGCAGCCACTTGGCGATCGTAATGTCAGCCCGTGCCATGCCGAAGCTGGCGGGCATGCTCTCCTTCTCCACGGGCGCCAACACGCCCTTGAGGGAAGGGGTCAGCGCAAAGGGGGAGACTGCCTGCATAGATCGAACAGCCACATAGGCGGCCACCTGAGCGTCCGCGTTGGGGTTGGCCATCAATCCCTGAAGTTCCTCGAACCTCTTCTCCGCTTGTGTCCAATCAATGGTGGAAACGCCTGGTAGGGCTCCTCCTCTAGGGATTTCTTCGTCAATCAAGCGAGTGGGGATGGTTCGTGCGTAGGCATCAGCAATACGTTCTCGGAACGCTCGATCTTCTTCGGTGTTGGCGTACCGCCTCAACCGAATCTCAAAGAGCTTTCGGGCAGCACGGGCATCGGTCTCCTTGGCGGAAAAGTCTCCCGGAGACTCTTCCCCACGGGCGAACGTGCCAAGGGGAAGGAGGAACTCGCGGGACTCTTCAATCTCGCGAATGGTCGCGGTGTACCGCCACACCCTCGGATCAAACTCCCTCGAATCCTCAAGAGTGATCGGGGAGGAGAGCAGGTCTCGGTCCGCGGGAGGCAGGCGGGAAAGGTAGGGTTTCCAGGCAGCTCGATGAGTCGCGTGAATGTGGGAAGGCTTCAGGGAGAGGGCGTGTTCGGGTGTGCGGGCAGCCAGGCCCATAAAGTGGTTGAGGCGAGAGGTCATCTGGGCCCAGACCGAGCGGAACTCCTCCAATCGCTGAGCGTACTTGATCTCATCCGCTTGTTGGTAACGGGCGACCCAATCCAGTACCCAGTGGAGGAGCAGTTCGATGGGCACAGACCGTAAACTGGTGTAGTGTGGAGAGTGGTCGAGCGTCTCCTGGAGCTCTGGGCAGTCGTTAACCCACAGCACAAAGCTCTCGTTCAGTGTGGCGCCAAGCACCTTGGGGAGGAGGGGCTCGGGTGCTTGCACATCGTACACGGCGTACTGGCGGAGAGCCTCTTGTCCCCCAGGGAATCCAGTTTCATCGGTAACGTTGGGAAGGTCGGGAGGGTTCCGAGATTGCTCGTATGCGCGCACTTTCACAAGTGAACCATGAGATGGGTGCTCGCTTGCATACTGGTTGAGGTCTCTGACTGCTTGGAGAAGAGGCCGTCCCTTGGATGGCGTGGTGTAAACGACCCAAGTACCCGAGAGAGGATTGAAGAGCACAAACTGTCTTTCCACATCAGGCAGTAGACGAGGGTCTGGGGTGTAGCGGAGGTAGGGAGGGGCCCACCGATCCCCAACACCTGGCCAACAGCGAAGGTCCTCGGTCACCAGAGAAAAGTTCACTCGGTTATCATTCCCATAGTAGTTGCACAAGCGATCCAGGGAGAGAGCGTACTCGTATCGGTGGGGCATCTCGTAGTGAAAGTCCTTGACCCCTTCGTCGGTAGAATCAAAGTCGTGGAAGGAGGAGAACTGCTTGACCACCCACTGGATAGGTTGGGTAATCTCGTCTTCCTCGGGGTCCTGTACTTGCCATCGGAAGAGCAGGGTGTGCTCGCTCTTGTCGGAGCGGAGCAACCAGCTGGAGGGGTCACTGCGGTTGACCATGCGCACCCCGAGCACACTCTGCCCTTCTCCATAGATTCCGTATCGATCGACCAGGCGATAGAGCTCGCGGAGGTAGGGAGGGCGGTCGTAGTGGAGTACGGGCCCGTTCATGGGGCTCCAGAGAGGCATCTCACCCTCCTCGATGAAGGGACTACCATCCATGGTCACCAGGTCGCCCATACGATAGGCGCCAAGGTCAATGGGACCTTCCTCCCAGGTGTAGTAGCGCACACCGAGGATGGGCAATCGTTCCAAGCCAATGTCCGAGGGGCCCGCGTAGCCCTCTTGCTCGTCCTGGCGGAAAAGGCCAATGTACAGGCCAACGTTCTCTCGATGGCGAGGGAGAACGGAACCAGAGAGTTGAAGGCGCTCGTCGTCTCGCTTGAAGGCAGTGCGTACGCGCATTTTCTCCCCAACAGAGCGAATGCGGTTTCGAATCGTAAGATCTCCCATTACATCAACCAAATCATCAATGTCACCGTTTCCGGAGGAAGAGGAGGAAGAGGCTGCTCCACTTTCATCATTTTCCTCATCGTCCGTCTCATCATCTTCCTCATCGGTTTCCTCTTCAGTATCGCTATCATCCTGTTTCTCGACCTTTCGCTTGGCAAAGGCAAAAGGGAGTGCTTTGATGTTGAGTGTGTGGTTCACCTGTTTCTCCAAGTCCGCCTGAGCAATCTGTCGGGTTCTCATTTCCTCTGGCAGTTCTGCAAAGAACCACTTTGCTCGGGAGGGCTCGAGGAAGTAGGGGTTCGCCTTCCGCGCCAACCGGTTCAACTGGTCTCGGGGGCTCTCACTGAGCCCTCCGGTGTTGGAGCAGAGGGAAAGGTAGCACACTTGAGGGCGATCGGAACTCCCATCGTGAAACTCCACTCGTGTGCGAGGAGTGACAAACGAGGAAGGCACGGTGATCACACTCTCTCGCCCCATACGAGGGATCAGGAGGAACGAGCCACTGTTGGTGATGGTAGCGATCGCCTCGCGCACTTGCACTGACACCTGGCGTAGTTGAGGGAGGTACTGATCGATGTCGTCTTTGTTATCCCGGCTGAACAATTGCTTGAGTACGCCTTCGAGATCGGAGAGAGTCTCCAAGCGGAGCCAGGGGGAGTCTCCATCGCGCTTCTTGGCCAGACGGTCGGAGATGTCGGAGGGCCACCTGCCATCGCTCATGAACTTTGCAAAGATCGAGGGGACCTTCTCTGGTTCGGGAGGATCGACCACTTTCACAAACGAGGCACTTTCAACATCAGCGACTTCAGTCAAATTTTTCACTTCATCTCGTTCATCGGCGGGAACGAAAGAAGGGATTTTGGCCAGTTCATCCCTCATGTTTTTCAACATATCTTGAGCGTTGGTAAACCGTGCTCCTCTGTCCGGAAACAGAGTATTGCGTGCGACAAAGTGCTCATAGTCGATCAGCGCTTGCTTGTACACCTCCTTCACATACTGATCGATCAGGCGAACGCGCTCCAATCTCTCTTGATCCTGTTCAATGGATCCATCAACTTGGGGGTCGCCAAGTTGCTTGTTTTCGTTTGTAAGTTCTGTGATCGTATCGCGCGCCTCTTGAATCTCTTTGTCAATTTGGGCTTGTCCATCTGCAGAATAGTTTGGTCGGTCTTCGGTAAGCTTGGCAATTCTGTCGTTGAGGTCTTCGATCTTCTGTTGATTGGAGACCAATTGCGCCCGGTCTCTCATGGCCTGTTGATAGTCTCTCTGTTTCGCCTCAACTCGATCCTCAAAGTACTTGAGGGTGTCAATGGAGATCACAACTTCATCCTTCATACCCTTGAGCACGCCTTTCATCCGATTGAGGAGGTCGCCCTCCTTGACGATGGTGCGAGACATGGCTGGGAAGATATCTCGCCCCGAGAGCTCGAGGAGTGCGAGGAGTGCCACATGTTGAAAGGAAGGCTCCACACGAGCGACGATCGCCCTGAAGAGGTTCAAGTACTCAACTTGCTTGGGGTCGGCGACGGAGAACATCACATCGACCCGCTCCATCTCCGAGCGAAAGTAGTTCATCTCCTTTGTATCCCAGGGACCCCTTCCCTCCACGTACACGCGAGCGGAGAAGGCTTGGGTACCCGAAAATTGTCCTGGAACGTTGGGGTCGAGTTTTGGCCTTGCGTACACCCGAACATCACGGGGGCGTCCGAGCACACTGTAGATGGGCACCAGATCAAGGTCCATCTGGTCAGCCTGGTTCTCCTTGAGCACGCGGTCCACGTATCTCCAGGAACCGTCCTGCCATGCCTCCAGAGTGTACCATCCGGTCACTGGTTGAAGGGGAGCGCTCCACGAAGCTGTGATCTCTCTGGTCCAGGCGATTGCCTCGACTGTAAGGTCCTTGCTTAATTTCTCGCCATCTTGGGTGACGGTGAGGAGATCGTGAGGGGGTTGTTCCTGCACGATAACGATAGGTTGTGCATTGATATCGAGAGCAAACTGGTCAGGCTGGCCTCTCCGCGAAGGGTCGTAGGCGGCCTGAAAGCGCACTCTCAACTTGTTATCGTTCGCGATACCCTCGATATCGTCCACTTTCAACAGTTGCGTAAACGACATGATTGAGAGTTTTTGCGAGGTTGGCCGAGTGCGGGCGAGTGGTGTTTTAGTTGGTTTATTTTTCAGTTTTTTTATTGTCAGCACCGACAACTTAGAAGACCTTGAAGCCCTGCGTGCGGTTGAACTCTTCCCTTCGTCGTGCGTTCTCGGCCCGCCAGGCCGGGTTGAAGAAGGCCGAGGGGTACTTGGATCGTTCGTGTTGGGGCAACGCATCGAGCTGCTGCACGCCGAGGACGGGGAGGTCGAGGGTACCTCGGGTACCGGGGTTCCCGTTGTCGGGGATGTTGTTTCGTCGCTGCACGTAGCACTCATCGAGCAGTTGGATGAAGCCGTTGGTGTCTGTACCGAGCAGAGAGTTGGTCACCATGCTGTCTCCCTTGACGCTGAACTCCTGAACTTCCTTGATGGCATCTCCGAGGTTGTTGTACACGACCGCGCGGGACTCGTCCATGGGAGGGAGTGCATCAGAGTTTTGTCGCTGTTCACGGCGGGTTTCGATATAGTTTTGGCGGCGCTTGCTGTGGCGCATGACAACTTCAGTGAGGTCTCCGCTCTGCTCTTCACCGTACTTTTGCAATCGTCGCTGACGCTTTTGCTCGGCTTGGGCACCGCCGAGAACGCCCTTGTGGCGAAGGAAGCCAACCAACTGGGGCTCTTCCACCTGCTCAGCGCCTCTCTTGCTGCCTCGGGAGTGGCTCATGATCACCTCGCCCTTGTTGGAGGAGAAGAGGCTCTTGCTGGCCTCGATCAGCTTGTTGGTGGGCATGTCCCTCTCGGCCTGCTCCTGACGGCTGGCGAGAGTGGCCATGGTCTCTCCTGAAGAACTGGAGGAGGAAGTGGTAGTCGATGAACTGGTTGCGGAGGTGCCGAACCATTGGTCGTAGATGCTCTGGCTCATGTTCGGATTTCTCTTACTGTGGGTCTTGATGATCTCTCGTGCACTGAGATTCAATCCTGCTTGGCGAGAGGCGTCGAGCGTCTCTATTAAATGGCGCGTTTCGGCTAATTGATCTTGCAAGGCGCGCGCCATTTGTTCGCTTTTTTCTCGTTCCTCCTGCGCTTGCTTGGCTTGCGCCTGGAGATCATTCACCTGCTTGGAGAGGGTGTCCTGGTCGGAGAAAGTCCGGTTGATCAGCGCTTGCAGCATTTCCGAGCGCTCCAACATGGGGACAAATTCGTCCACCATGGCGCGCTTCTGCTCCTCGGGCATGTTGGAGCTGGCGATGCTCATGATCCGCTCCATGGTCGGGCGGAGAGCCTCACGCTTCTGCGCAATCTCGGCCTGTCGTGCTTCCTCGGCCTCCTTGGCAGCCTGCTCCTCACGGGCACGCTTCTCCTGCTCGAGAGCGTTCTTCTCCTGCACAAGACGGTTCATCATCTCGGCACGTTCCTCCAGGGAAACTTGCTCCTCCATGGCACGAAGCTTCTCGGCAGTAAAGGGTTCAGGTTGTGCCTGCTCCACGGGAGCCATTTGTTGAGCGAGAGCGCCTTCCACTGCGTCTTGCACCACATCACCAGGAGTGGTTTCTTGAGTGGGGGTGGGGGTAGATGCGGGAGTATCGTCGGTCATAAGGGTTGCAGTTTCCTCTGCGGGAGGTGTGGTGTTGTCCAGAGTTGCCATGAGTTTGTTGATCACTTTGGGTCCTGCAGACAAGGGTACTTGGTATTCGTCTGGTTGGTTATCACTGTGCGAGCGTATCACGGTGACCTTGGCTCGCTCAAAATCGGGATCGTCTGTGAGTGAAATCTCCACTGGTCTTTTATGTGTCGTTCCGAGCACTCTGGCAAAACTTAATGAAACTCCCCTCAACCGGCCATCCTGCACCTCCTTGGCCCGCTGAGGGCAATCGAAGATACACTTGGCGTGCATCCACTTGTCCACTTCGTTGTAGTACACGCCAGTGACTTCGCCCAACTTGGAAGCGTTTTCCTGGTGCTCGTAGCGCAAGTAGAGGGGACGATGTTTTCCTTGCTTGAGTTCTTGTCGGAGATTCTCAATGTCGCTTGGTGTCCACTCGGCCTCGTACCCGTTGTACGAGACCCTATCTTGGAGAGGGGCCTCTGTACTCGGGTAGGCCTTCATGTGCAATTTACGACGGTAGCGGGCAGTCGCCATTTTTGTTTTCGATTTGCCGAGGAAAATGGTAGGGAAAGTTTAATGATCCACAAAGTTAGAGTTGTTCTGGCAGCACCTGGTAGGGGTAGGCCAGTCGGTACAGTCGGGTAACAATCGCGTAAAAGGTCTCGTAGTCCTTCAAGTAGCCGTAGTGGGCCGTCACAGAGCGTAGCCGTTCTGGTTCCTCGAAGATGCGCACTTGTGCTTCCAGAATGCTATCCTGTTTTCTTTGTTGTTTGGGCAGTTTCGAAAGGACCAAGCGGTTCAGTCTCTTCCACGCGGAGATCAGGCCATTGTTGATGTCACTGTCGGCCAATTGTCCAATGGCCCAGGTGTGCACATGTTTGATTGCGTCGTCTGTGTTGAACTTCTTCGAGGAGGGTGTTCTCGCCTTGAACTTGATCTCTTTCCAGGTGAGTGCTTGCACGAGTTCTTCTTCCTCGATGGATTGCTCTTCCTCCTCGTCGTCAGAGATGTATACTGCTTCTTCGCCTGTTTCGCTTTCTTCCTCCTCTTCATCGGTAAAGAGGTTGGCGTAGAGGGCCTGGTCGGGTAAGGTGTCCATTTCCCGGCGGTTTCTTCTCCGGTAGGAGGCGAACTTGGTCAACAGTCTCATGGTGTTGTTGATCAGCACGGTGAAGAGAAGGTCGCACTCGGAGTTCTTGGTCAGCTTTCGCCCATTGTACACCTTATGCAGGTAGTCTCTGTGGAACATCTTGTGTGCTGTTTCTCCTGAATGTGTGCAGTAGGTCTTCATCTGCTGCATAAACTCGGTGCGGCTGTCCTCCACGGTCAGGGCTTCCTCGCAGAATCGGCGAAACACGAGGAGAAAGTGGGGGTCATCCAGGTCAATGTCCTCTGGAATGATGGGCGGTTCAACCACCTCTTCCTCCCCTTCTTCCTTCTCGGTCTCCAAGGGCTTTCCTTTCTCCTGGTCTTCTTTTTTCTCGGTCTCCAAGGGCTTTCCTTTCTCCTGGTCTTCTTCGTCATCGCTGATCACCACCTTTTCTCCGGAGATCAGTTGGGCTGCAGTGATTGCCATAGTTGTTTGCTTGGAATACCTTCTCTCGATCTCTTCATCGGAAGACTCCTCTTCAAAGAGTCCATCACTTTCCGATGACTCTTCCGAAGAGTCACACCTCCGACTTTTCTTTTTCCCTCTCTTTGCCCGCCTTCGTTTGCTCAACTGTTGTTCGATTCTTTCCAACTCATCAGGTTCGCTTGCGTACTCGATCTGGTTGTCGGCAACCTCAATCCTCAGGTCTTCTTCATCGATTTCGTAATCATCTTCTTCGGAAGAAGAGTCTTCGTTGCCCAGGTCAATGTCCTTACCCTTTCCTCGCTTCTTCGAAGGTGCCTTCTTCTTGCGCGTACTGACCATGAAGAGTCCATTATTACTGCTCTTTCTCTTGGCTGGAGCACGCTTACGAACACCATTCGCCTTCTTGGCTGGAGCAGGCTTACGGGCAGCGTGAGCCTTCTTGGCCTGTGTCATAAAGGCGAGAATGGGGTTCGAGCCCATCTTCTGTATGGCTTTACCCCTCAACCCATTTACAGGAGAGTGTCCAGAACGAGGTTCTTCAACCATCCTCAAGCCTGCTATGTTCAAGCTTGCTTGCGCCATCTTTATTACCACTAAATTACTGGGCAGGCCAGGGTGTTTTGTGCACCGAGAATTTTGATTTTTTTTTATTTTTCGACCTACGGAAAAAATTAGTACGTGCTAATTTTATTTGTCTTGCTCTTGCTCAGTCAGGTCGTTCTTGATGTCCGCGATCACAAAGTGGATAAATGTGTGCACCACGGGCAGGAGAGAGAAAGCGTGCCAGAAGAAGAGCACGTTGCTCCAGTGGTGAGGGAATCCGTGCCAGAACCGGTTGACAATCGGGTCGATGTTGTACACCACCAGGAATAGGTGCGAGGCCACACAGTACACGCCCAGCGAAAGGGTCTTGGGCAACCGTTCACTCCAATCAACCTCGACCAGGTGCCAGAGAAACGCAATGGAACGGGACCAAGTGTAAATGGCCGCGATGAGCATGAGGAAGGCTTGTTCAATGCCCGAATATCGGTTATCCAATTGCGTGATCCAGAGGGTCAGGATGAGCACGCTCTCCACAGTGCTTTTCCGAAAGGAAAGGTGGTGGGGCTGCATGCCATAGCGCACACTGGTCAGCACACCGAGGGCCATGTTGGCCAGAATAAACAAAACAAGAGGGTAATAGTAGTTGGTCGAGCCCACGTGCCTGTCCAGGTACCTTTCCACTGCAAACCCCTCGTGTTCGGCCACCAGGCAAAGTAGACAGACAAAGTAAACGAAAGCCTCCAAAAGTAAAAGCGCTCGGGGAGTGCGCTTGTCCTCGTTGATGTTCTCTGTGTAGGTGATGGCGAACCAAAAACAGAGGGAAATGGTGAGCAAGAGCACGACCAATCCATTGAAGGAAGGCTGTGCGTTGCCTATGTCAAACAACTCGTAGGAAAGGCAAAGCTGGTGTCGTCCGTGCGCCACGTCTCCGTGCCACACAAACTTGTTCATGGGCTGCTTTCCCAGCACAATGTGGTTGCCCGAGGAGCGCCTGACCGTGGCGTAATCAAAGTTGTATTGGGGAAAGCGACTGGAAAAGTCGTGGTGGGTGAGCGTAAACTGTGCCCCGTTCTCCAAGCGCAAGACAATGTGCTCGTGGTGGTTGCGCGCGTAGAAATAGAGTGCCTCAGGTAGGTAGCTCATGGTCGACTCGGGCTCGTACTCCAACGAGTAGGTTTGGTTTACCTGGGGACAGTACACTTGAGTCTCGTGGTCCATGTAATTGGAAAAGGGATGGTAGGTTAGCCGGTCCAGGTAGTGATCGTGTTCGCCCAGGAGAAGGTCTGTGGTGGAGCAGGAGTAGCGAGACCAATAGTCCCAAAGATGGGAGTGAGGGCCCAAGCAGAGTAGACCCTCATAATGAATGTTGTACGAGTGCGCAAACCCATCGTGCTGTTGTTCCTCCAGCAAAAATTGATTGGAATAGTACACAGGAAGGCGAAGGGCATGTTGGCCCAAGAGAAAGATGTCGCTTCCATGTTCATTGTCATGTTGTGTGTAACTTTTCGAGTAGGAGGTGGGCACGGAGAAGAGGGTTACAGTGTCGTTACATTGTTTGTGTATTCTAAGTGTAATGTGCTTTCCTGGTATACCCGAGAACAGTTTGACAAAGGTTTTCTGGTAGACTGGCATGAGCACTGGGGAAAACGCTGTGTCGTGCGCTCCTCCCCATTGTGGGGTAAGCGAGAAGAGAAGGAGGAGGAAGAGGAGGAGTTTGCTCATTGGCTTTATTTTTCTCAAGCGAGTGTGAGTGGTTAACTAGTCGGGAACAGTTTGTGTGCGAATTGGATGTGCTTGTGGTAGCGAGAGGGAATACGTTCAGCGAGCAGACGTGCTGCCTTACGGGTGTCCCCGCTCTCGTGTGCGTAAAAGTAGCTTCGAATGGCAACTTGTTCACGAATGGATCCTCTTCGCTTGGCCCGTTCATCTCTCTCCTCATCTTGTGTTCGCTTACGAGAAGAAGAGGAAGAAGAACTGGCAGCTTGTGCTCCCCCCTCTTCCTTCCTGGTCGACCGAACGCTCTTTCGTTTTCGTTTGGGTTCGACAAATGCGGTTGTTCTCTTCCTTTCCTGAGAACGGCCTTGTTGTTCTTTAAGCCAGCGATCGTAGTCACCTTGTGCCACCGTGTAAGCAGTGCGCACTTTGATCGTTTTCTCCCTGGTTGGCAAAAGCCGCTCTTGAAGAGACACAGTTTTTTCAACAGTGTTGGGGTTGGCTCCATACATGGCAAGAACGCTGGCCATTTGCACCTTCCCCCCAAGGATGGCATATCCAATGGGTGTATTTTGACCTGCTCCAAACCTGTAATTCAAGTTGGCGCCATTGCCAATCAAGTCGTGCATTAACGAGCGATTGGAATTGGTGTCAAGCCAACCGCGAGTAACCCGTTGAAGGGGCGAGAACCCCAATTTGTCTGTTCGGTTCTCCAGGCCAATGCGGAGCAGTTCGCGGAAACACCGCTTTTGATTGGCGTACCCTGTATCGTAACTACCAATCGCGTAGAGCAACGGGGAAAAAGAAGTTTGCTCCTTGTTCCGCCATTGAGAGGGTTGGACCAGCCAGAGAACGGAGGTGCGGACATCCAGGTAGCGCTTCATGTCAATGGATGCCTTGGTCCACTGTTCTCTCGTTTGCATACTGTCTTGCTTGCTGTACCCTTCGTAAGCCAGTGTGGCGACCATGTGCTGGGCCCAATGGCTCCCGTGGGTATAAGTCCTTCCTTTCTCTGATGTTCGGGTGAAGGAAGGAGATCGTTGAGCTCGCATGGCAAATTCAGAGAGTGTGTCATTGAACCCTCTCTCCTGAATGCTGGTGAGAATGCCGCGCAATCCCTCTCCGAGTACCTCTCGTTGCACTGGTAAACGATATCGCCCTTCTTCATCAACACTGAACGCCACTTTCTTTCCTCGAACACTCTTAAATTCGTCTGACGATTTTCGCTTCTTTCCATAGGCCCATGGAGGGCAGTCAGCAAGGTAGGCGCTCAACATCTCCATCAGCCAGACCACATTACCCTCAGCAATGTAAGTACTATTCTCCGTCTTCTCATTCCATTGGTCGATGATCACTTGTGCAAGGTTAGCACAGCCCTTTTTCTTGTCCACGTTTCTAGGCATGGGTTTATCACGCTCTTTCCAAAAGGTAATTCCATTGTCGCCATCATCATCTGGTTCAGGGTCATCACCAGGAGGATCTCCACCTACCTTGTCCAAGGACCTTCCCTCTCCCTTGAAATACTCGTCATAGGTTCTTCGACCTTCTCTCCAGGTTCTAACCCGGAAATCGCTAACGCCTCTACCACCCGTAGTGGTGGTAGTAGTAGACATACTACTACCTCCACGCTGTCTCATCATCGTAATCAGACAAAAATAGGATTTGTTGAGTTGGGTTGTTTCAAGTGAAAGGGTTTTATTCATCATCGCTCAACGACACTGGTTGCATGGCGAGAATATCTTGCTTGGTGTAGGTAGGCCAAAAGGGCTGGTGAAGCTCCATGATGAAGCGATGGCACTTGGTGTAACGCTCTCCAGCACGTTTGCTCGTTCGGCCAAACTGCGTATCATGAAGAAATTCATCCTTCAATGTTTGTTGAGACCAGGCGGCAAGCTTGTCTGTTCGGAAGGAGAGATCGTTTTGCGAGTACATGGGAGGCAGTTGGCCAGAGGGGAGAAGGGCAGCACGTTGTCGATTGAACACGTTGGTCAAATAGTCCATGCCAAACATAGGCTGGCAACCTTTGGTAGAAAGGTTAAAGGCAAAGTGTTGGCGGAGCTCTCCCCTGCCCACCGTGTAAGCACACACCTCGTGAATGAGGTTCTGGCGGAAGAGCATCAACTGGCCAGGGCGAATGCGCACCTTGCAAAACTTGTCGCGAGGGAGAGATGCGATTTCCTCCTTGCTCACCTTGTCAAACCCGTTTCCGTACTCCTCGTCACTGTGGGTGCCCAGCACACAAGAAAAATATTGACACTGGTTGTTGGTGTTCAAGTTCAACCACCCACCAAACAGCTGGCCAACGTTGCTCGGAACCGGCTCTTTCTCGCGGATATCATTCTCCGCACTTGCGTAGGGAGGGCAGAGAGCTTTGGGTACACGAACCTGTTGGTTGGCGGTGTCTCGGTGCCATTGTTCCGAGGGAATCTTGTCGCCCTCTGTACGCATCACAATGCGATCAAACAGTTGCTGGAGAAAGCATTCGGAGAGAGTGTAGCCTCGGCGCTTGGCAAACAGAACGAAAAGAGGGCGAACGGCAGTGGCCACCATTGCACGGAGAATGCGCACCATCATCGAGTGGAAGGAGGAGGGGTTGCCCAGCCCACCGAACGAGCCACTCACCAATCGTGTGGCACCCTGTTTAAACTCGGGGTAGCTGGCAATCTCCGCTCTCATGACCTCGCAAGCGATCTCAAACAACTCAGGAGTGAGTAGTGTCAGCACAACAACTCCCTTCTTCGCCAATCGCCTTGCTTGCTTCCTCATGTTTTCTTGAGCAACCTTTTTGCCATGCTCCAGAAACTTCTCACGAACCGCAAAGTAGCCTCCATTCTTCTTGAATACTCTCTCCACCTCCTCTGGAATGTTCTTATCCTTCGATTGGTAAGGATTTCCACTCTCCTCTCGCTCTTCTTCCTTCTTTCCTTTTCCGTATCTTTGTGCTTTTGGCATGTTATTTCTTCAAGTAAAATTTTTTTTTATTTTTTTTCTTTTCGAATTTTTGTGTCCTACTCGAAAAATTAGCACGTACTGATTTTTGTTGTGCTGGGAAAATTGTGACGTCATAATTTTTTCCGCTGAACACAAAAACTCAAAAAGAAAAAAAAAAGAAAAAAAAGTTTACTAGTGAAAAAAAGATTATGGCAGCCCCAGTGGAAACCCAATTGAGAGAGATTTTTGGAGACAATGAGACAGTGGAAGAGGAAAAAGCATGTTCCATGAGTGTGTTTCGAAGACACCACACTATCCTTTGGGAAGTGAGTAACAGAGATCCAGATTGGAATGTGGAAGTGGCACACCATGCCTCATCCGACTTGTGCGACGGACGACTGGACTACTGGGCAAAGGTAAGTCCCACACACACTCCAAACTCGGCAAAAATGGTGTTGGTGGGCAGAGCAGAGGCAGAGAACGAGGAAGGAGAACTGATCAGCACAATTGAGAGTGTTTGTGGGTGCAGCGAACAACCAGTTGTCGAACTGCTCTTGGACGACCGTGCCCACCAGGTCACTGTGACAGTCGCTTGGGTTGCACTTCCCTCTCCCCACCATGTGATTCACGTGGACGAGGCGCCCAAGCTTAACCTGGCACGTCCCAAGACTCATCGCTGCGATCGCAACAGCTTCCTCACCTTCCACTTGCGCAAACACTATACGAAAAACGATGGGAAAGAGGACAAAGCAACCTTTGTGGAGGTCTATGGGGAGAGCAGGGAGATCTACCCCCACCTTTACCCCAACAACACCCTTGTGTACACAGTTCGTCAGGCCAATCTGGAGACTGGCGCAAAGCACGTATTTGTCGGAGGACAAAATGATGTGACAGTTTGTCGAATTCCAGGAACCCCAAGCTTACGAGTGGGCTTTCCCTTTGCCATTCGAAAGGAGGAATACATGCCCAACCAGCCGATCGAAATGGTGTTCTACCTTCTCCCCAAGAACCCTTTGAGCTGAATAAATTTTTTACTTTTATCTTTTCTTTATTTTCCTTGGCTTCCTTCGAAGGCACCAGATACACTCACGATCAAGCAAATGGGTCCCCACAGAAAGGGAATGGTGTGCGCGTAGTAGAGACTGCACATGAGCCCGGCCAACATCCCCACGCTGGCAGTCAGGAACTGAGTGGGGTCCTGATCCCACTTTCGAAACACCCTACTCATTTCTTCTTTCATTCAACTAGGTTTTCTTTTTTTTTTCCTGATTTTTTTTTGCAGGCAACAAAAAAAATCAGTACGTGTTAATTATTTCTACAGACCAAAGGAGAGAACATTCCAAACACAAAACAAAAATGGCCAGTTACATTCAGGAGAAGTTTTTCAACATGGTCTGCGAGCCCAACACTGGGGCAGAGAAGATCTTCACATACTATCGAACCCACCGGAATGACATTGACCTTGGCGTGCAAATGGGAGAACGGAACGAGACTATATTTCACTTTCTAGCGAGGAATGATGATGAGAGCATTCTGGATGGACTGTTGAGTGAACTGGAGCCAGTCGAAATTATTGAGATTATGAGAAAAGAAGACAAAGAGGGAAAGGTTCCCATGAACACGGGCAACCCAAGAATCATTGATGTGATTCTCTCGCACATGTATCCAAATAAATCTCATTAAACTTTAATCGGGTGTTTGACTACTCTTGGGCTTGAAGAAAGAACTAATCGGTCGAAGGGTGGAGGAGGAAGAGGAGGAAGTAGTAGTAGAAGAGGGCTTGCGCTTTCTCTCTTTCTCAATTACAATTGTTTTCGAGGAAGAAGAGGGGATAGGTTGAGATTCCTCCTCATCGTCATCCTTGGGCAATAGGTGAGGGGCGAGCACGTGGAGGTTTTCGATATCCACTGTCAGTCGATCGACCAGGCTCCGTTGCTGTTCCGCCCGCGACTTGCTCACAATTCGGGGATAGTAAGACACACAATCCTTGTTCGCACAGAGCACCTCCTCCGTTCGCAAGCAAGCTCGACAGGTGGCCAGGCATCCCTCGTACTTTTCCTCTCGTTCTCTTAGCAAAGCCTTTTCCTTTTCGAATGCTTGGTAGGGGTCTCTGGTATCGTTCCGTCTATTCAGTGATTGGATTCTCTGTTCAATGGTCATCTCGTCCGCCTTCTTCACGTGCTGGGCCATGTTGGAGTACTCTGCGCGCAAGGAAGGGGTAGAGATGGTCCGTCTCTCCATGTAGCGGGTCTGCACATTGCGGTACTGGGCAGTGCCCTTACGAGCACGCTTGAACAACATACACTCCACCTCCTCCTCAATCATCTTGTCCGTAATATCGGTGGCCATAATGGTCCTCTTCCTCTTACCCAGAATGGTGCGCACGGTGTTACGCTTCACAATGCTCCGGATACCGTCCTCCCGAAGCACGATCTTCATCACTCGGAGAACAGGCTTGACGAACTTCTTGTCCAGGTAGTGGGCGTAGTTGATCGGCAAGTCGTGGCGAATGGCGTACTCGGGATCCTCGGCCAACTCGTACCCTTTCCTCACGGTCTGCTTGCCAAACTCGGTAGGTAACTGTACAAAGATGAAGGGTACTCTCTCCCCGAGCTTAGGAGGGTCCTCCCCCCTCGCAATCTTCTTGTCTCTCACGGTCAAATGGGCCCCTCGCGTGCCCTTGTCGTACTTGGCACGGGAGAGCTGCTTGCTCATGATCAGGTCCGTGGTCTTCACATCGCCATCCAGCAGTTGCAAGCACCGTTCCTGGATAATTCGGATGCACTCCACCTTTCGTCGCTTCACCTCGCGGTCGTACTCCTCGAACGACTCATCGCGCTCGCGCACCTTGAGGATCGTATTGAACACCATCATCATGGTGTCCTTGGTAAAGGGAAGAGAGTCTCGGCGGACGGTCTCCATACCCTTGGAAAAGAACCGACCCTTCTTTCCCTTCTCGTGGATGATGCCACAGTACCGCTTTTTGCCCGAGATCAACATGGGGAACATGGCCTTTTCGTACTCGATCTTCATTGGTAGTTTGAAGTGCGCGTTGATGAACTCCTCCAGCTCGCCCGAGAAGGCTTCCGCCTGCTCCACGCTCTCAATACGCACATCATCCTTGGTTCCGCTCTTCGGGTGGCCAGCGGGGAAACCGGGGAAGATCATAAACACCGAATCGGTGTCTCCGCCTACACACTCAGCGTTGTACCGCTCCACCAGGATGTCACGGACCAGCTCGATGGCCGCACGGCCCCAGGCAGTGACTGCCGCAGCACAGAGCTTGTTGGCCAGCATGCCATTGGCGCCCATGGCCCCATAGCCCGAGTTGCACACGATCTTGATCTGCAGCTGGCGACCATTGAACACTGTGTGCTGGACTGGATCGTAGTTGGGGTTGGGCACCCAGTTGTCCGAGCCATACGGTTCTTCCACCGACTCATCGTAGAAGGCCATCGACCTCTTCGCGCCCTTCCTCGCCTTCAGGAGGATGTCCTCCATCAGGGGGAGAATGCCATGCCAGTACTTCTTCTTGATGAAGAACACTCGCTCCGTCTTCCCGGTCAAGGGGTTTCGGCCTGTAATCGGTGCACGGTGGCACATACTCTCTTCCACCTGTCGTCCATCAGGCAGGCGGAGACGGGCAAAGTCGCTCTCGAACAGGATGGTGTCCGGAGAAATGTTGTAGCGCATCATGATCGAGGGGTAGAGGGAAGCAAAGTCCACGCAGATCACAGGGAACTTGTAATGAAGCCCGGGAACGGGGGGCATCACCGTGGCTCCCTGGTACGCTGCATCTAACCGAGAGAGAAGGGACTTCTCCTCCCCGACCTTCAATCGTTTTTCGAGTGCTTGGATCTCCTCGATTAGCGAAAGACGGGCGCGCTCCTTGGCATCTCCCACACTCTCCTCCGAAGTGGCCATGGGGCCAACGAGACTGTTCTTCTCCTTGGCAAACTGGCGGTACTCCTCCTCGATCTCCGCCATGGGGCGGGAGAGGATCGCCAAGTCCTCCTCCGTGAGCACATAAGGTGTTCCATCCCCAAGGATAATCTGCTTGCCCACCAACTCCTTGTCCACCAGGCAAGTGTCCTTGATGATGAAGCGAGAGCGCATTCTCTGCAGGCGAACCTGTTCTCTGGTCCGTCTAGCCCTCTCCTTGGCGGGAAGTTTGGCCTCATCTCTGGCCTTCTTCCGCCTGGCCTGTCGGCATTCCTTCTCCTCTTCGGTCAGTTCTCTTCTCTTTCTCTTCTTCTTTCGTTTTTCCTCGGGCGCGACCCACTTTTTCGCCTCGACGGTAAGGGGAGCAAACTGCTCGTCCGTGGCCTCCTCCAACTCGGGCATGTCTGAGTAGTCATCACACCAGACCTCCTCTTCAGGATCAGGATCATCTTCCATTGTCGAAGAGGAGGAGGCTTGTGGTTCTTCTTCTCCCTCGCCAATGGAAAGGTTGTTGAGGAGCTTGTCCAGAGCCTTGATCCGGGCCTGGATCATCCATAGGGACGAGATGTCCACCTGTTGGGAGGCCTTCTTCTCCTTCTCCAAGCGCTCTTCCTCCATTTGGCGACGAAGGGCCAACTCTTCCTCGGGGATGTCGCCCACCTGCTCCAGCTCGTCGATGACCATCATGTCGCGCACGATGGCCACATCGTCCATCTCCACATCGCCCAAGTGGCTGTCCGAGCCCTGGGAGAGGAGATAACTCTCGATCACCTCCTCATTGTGCTTGGCCCCGTAACCCTTGGTGCAATCAAACCGAATCTTCAGGTTGAGCTCACGATTCACGTGCTGAGCGGCCGAGAGGACCTTGATCTGCTGGCCCACCACATAGTTGTCGTTTCGGGTCTTGGTTCCATTGATGCGCGCAAACTCCACCATGTTCTCTCCCCACGCACACACGTTCATCAACTGGTCAGTGAGATGGGCATCGCGACGACAGTATTTCACGACCTTGGCTCGATCCACGTCGGAGCCCTTCCAGAGACCAGGAAGTGCAGCGTAAGGTACCTCGTCCTTCTGATCTCCTAGTAACTTCTTGGCAATAAAGTTCAGTGTGTACGAGGGGTACTTCTTCTCCCTCAGAAAAATTTCCAGGGTATCGGCAATACACCAGCCACTCATCCCCTTGATCTCGGTGATGATCCGTTCGCCAAAAGCACGAGAAGAGAACTTGCGAATGTCCACTCGGATACAGCGGGAAGGGTCCCGGCCCATCGAGCGGATGTCCAGGCCCAACACCATCATCCTCTCCAAAATCATCTTCAAATCAAAGTTCTTGACATTGTGCCCACACAGGGTGTCGGGGTTCACCCGTAACATGTAGAGCGCCCAGCATCTTAGCAGTTCCCCTTCATCCGCAAATTCGAGATTGGTCGAGGGGGAACGACAGAAGCGACAATAGATCTCCCATTGACGGTACTGTTCCTCGTAACGTTTACGGAGTTTGGCTTTGTCCTCCTCCTTGTCCGTGTCCAGCTTCTTGTCATAATACTTCTCCTTGGTGTATCCTTCTTCGCCTGGAGGTTTGGGAGCAGGAGGGCACTCATCGTCCACCCGGGAGCGATCGTAAGGGCCCAGTTGAAAGTTTACCTTTTGGTAACCCTCCTCGGGCAGAAAGCCATAGTGTGTAAGGTAGCGGGTGTTTTTGTGTTTGTGGTGGTTGACCATCGAGATGGTGGTAATGGGATCACAGAGAGAGTTGGGAAAGCCTCCATCCATACCCACCCATTCCGTATCCAGGGAATTGATCACGGTCTGAGGATGCATGCCCGAGTGATCGACCACCAAGCTCTTTGCTCGTTCATCCAGGAGAGAGGGGTAGGCAGGGTGAATGGGCACCTCGTCCGAGGGGCGTAAACAAAGGATGTTCTCGGGTCCATCGAACTCCGCCTCGATCTGTGTGTAGCAAGCCTTCTCCCCTCGATCCACTTGGAGAAACCGAAGGTGTTCCTTGGGAAAGCGGAGCCAGTGAGAGGCCTTGATCCCATACTGAAAACTCAGTTTCTCGGTCGGCTTGAACCCATGATCGCAGACCACCAGCTTCTGGGGTTGGTAGTTCCCTCGGTTTACAGCCCGCTCTTTGTGCATCTTCAACATTTCCAAGATCCCTCGGTACACATCGGCCATCAGCAGGTAGTGGGACACTTCCACCCGGATCATGGGTCGCCCATCGGCCTGAAAGCCCTCATTGTTCACCCGGTTGCCCTCCTCGATCTCACAGTGGATCGATACCTCGGGCGAATGAATGTGCGAAAGAGGACATCGAATGTTCTTGGCCGTGTGGGGCTTGTCCAGTTGCAAGCGAATGAACTCTCGCAGCTCGCTCTCCAGGCGAGAGCAGTAGCCCGCATCGCGAATGCTTCGTACACCCGTGACCTCGGAGATACAGGGGTGAGGGTCCACCCACATGTGGAAACGGGCTCCCTTCAGGCGGACCACGGCCGTGTAGTTGTCTGCCGTGGTCAGGTACAGGCGGAACTGGTTGCTCTGCTCGCAGTACTCGTACTCGTCAATGCACCCATCGAACCCATGGTCCCCTATTTCAGGAGGGGTGAGGGGACGAGGGCGAATGAAGGGATGTTGCTCACTTGGTGCACGGATGGACTCTTCCAAGCGTGCGTAATCAATAAACCGTTCAAGCTCATCGTCCGCCCGCTGCTCCAAGTTGATGTCGGAAAGGTTGTAAGGGCGGAGGGAAGGTTGTTTGATGTCGTGTTCCAGGCCCCTGGCGATGTTCTCCTTGCGCTTGTCCAGGGTCAGCAAAGCGCTCTTCAACTTCTTGTGCCACATCTTCATTCGGTCAGTGAGTCTCCCGTGGGTGGGGTCGTAGCTCAGGTCATTGCGTTTGGAGAAGAGGAGGTCGCGGGGATGGTTCATGCAGATCACATTCACATTACGAGGCTCCTCTTGTGGGTTCCAGTGGTTGCGCAAAACACACTCGATGATGTCTCCCTCGCTCTTGCGCAGGTCAAAGAGGCGGTCAGGTGCCACATCGTTGTCCGTAAATTGGTAGGAAGGAGGTCGGTTGAAGAGCTGGTGCACATCGAATCCGTTCTGCACAAGGGTCGTGGCCAACTTACCCAAGCAAATCACCACCTTCAGCTGGTCGCCCATGCTCATGGCAATGTGGCTCACGTAGCGGGCATAGGCCGCCAACTCCCTTCCGTTGGGCTGTCGGTGACCTGGAGGTCGAAGGAACACGCAATTGGTGAGCACACAGTCCTCGCTTACACTTCGTCCAGTGGCTTCCTTGTACAATCTCTGAAGGAGTGCGCCTTCTCTCTGGCTGGTGAAGGGCATACCCGTCCGGTTGATCTCGTCCATTTCGGGCATGTCGCCCACGACCAGTACCGAGACCTTGGAGGGTACTCCTCGAACCACGACAAACTTCTTCTGCAAGTGAGTCACCATTCTTCCAAGAGGAAGCTGGCCCACTCTCCTCCTCACATCCCTATACACCGTCTGGAAAGCCTGTCGTATCTCCCCCTCATTCGACATTTTTTTCCTCTTCACCCTTCCGCCCGCCTGACAAACTTAATATTTGAAATTTTTTTTCCTCAACCGAAAAATTAACACGTACCAATTTTTTCCACCCGAAACTTTTTTCGACCTTTCTCCACACCCTCTCGTCTACCCTTCCTCTTGTCTGAGCGACCTTCTGTTCAAGTAAAAAAAGTTTTCGAGTGGAAAAACCTTTGACGCTGGAAGCACCAACAAAAATTTTCGACCTCTCTCCACACCTTCTCGTCTACCCTTCAACCACCCTCAGGCTCCGTCCACGAAATCGAAAAAAACAAATGAAAATTTTTTTCTACTCTTCAAATAAGGCCTAAATATTCAACAGAAG
>Ga0180430_10000936_pt1 | contig 30220 bp, 36 predicted proteins | sample SS_ome_9_FD_132999 | JGI IMG/M metagenome (GOLD analysis project Ga0180430, IMG submission 132999) | Hypersaline lake sediment archaeal communities from the Salton Sea, California, USA - SS_1_S_2 metaG | ecosystem: Environmental > Aquatic > Non-marine Saline and Alkaline > Hypersaline >... | reverse complement strand
CCTTTGCATAGTGCTCTTGACCCCATAATTGATAGAAATCTTCCAAATGCTTGTAATCACCAATCAATTTTCCATTCATTTGCCCATAACCAGTTAAACTAACTTTAGCCACAGGCTGATTCATTTGGTAAAAAGTACTAGATGGAAAAACCCCTTGCATAGGAGCCTTAGATCCAGTTTTTACTTTTCCTTCTAAATAGATGTATGGAATATGTTCAAGAGTATTAAACGACTTTCCTTCAAAAGCTGTTATAGGTTTACCGTTTCTATCAATTCCATAAATTTTTCCACCATGAAAGTAAAGTGTATCACCAGCTTTTCCAACAAGTCTTTTTACAAACTGTTTTTTTCCCGGAATAATACCAAAATACATCGTATCAGAATTAGGTGTGTCTAACTGATCTGAAGTAAGTACAACTACATTTCCATGCTTTAACTTATCTTCCTCAAAGGTGATATGGCCTCGTCTTGTAGGAAGATTCATTCCATAAGGATCTTTTATCACTAAAAGGTTATCACTCTCTTTTAATGTTGGCCTCATAGAACCTGTTGGAATCGTGTAAAGCTCAAACCACATTTGCCTAATACAAATAGCAGATGCTACAATCAATACAAACATGAAAGCTTGTAAAACTCTTTCATAGTTTGTTCTAGGTATCCAAGCATCACATCTTTGCTCTAGTTCCTTTGCGAATTTAGATGCATTTTCCCTAGCTTTGCTATCAATACTTTCTTTTAAATTCCTAAGATTTTCTAAAAGAAGGTTTTTCTGCTCAGTTGTTAAGTCATAGCTTCTTCTTTTGCAGCGGGTTTTTGCCGATGCAAATATTTTTTTACATTTGCGTAGTGAATATCTTTTTCTCATAGCTCAAAAAAATTTATTTATCCTTACATCATAGCAAAATACATGGTTATTGACAAAGTTTGTAAATCAATGTGGAAAACTTGTTCATAACTAACGTAAAAGGCTCTTTATCAGCGAAGTACCCCTTTTTAGTATATAAGAGTATGTAGCTTTAAGTTGCTGTAAATCAGTCTGATAAAGAGTTTTTCTGATCTAAGGTGTCAATTTTCAGCAAGTTATGAAATCTAAAAATTTTGTTGTTCATAACTTTATAAAGATTGCATGAAGATAGGGTTAATTTTGGGTGAAAAAAAACGTGCCATTTAACCTAAAAAATTAAATGACACATAAATTTGGTATTTAAGAAATAGTTAAATAGTATGAGATTTTGTTAAAAAATAATCGATTGCCCATTCAAACATAATCGTATTTTTAACGAGTTGATTTCTTACTTTCTCATATGAGAAGCTAATAGGGTTATTTTTATTTGAAGAAAAGATGTTTATCGCAGTTCCGGTTAAAGTAACATATTTCTTAGGGTTTTCAATTACATCTTTATTGTTTTGACAAGCTTGATATAAATTGAAAGACAAATATAAAGATGTAAGTCCTATTAACAAAGGAAATACTGACGCTTTCAAAAGTCCAATAGCTGCAAAAGCAGCTCCAGTAACTATTACTATAATAGATCCCTGCTGAAGGATAAGATTTGCATTTTTTATTGAATCTTGTGCTTTAACATTTCCGTGAAGCATTTGTGTGTAAATATGAGAAGGATGGTTTAATGAACATTCCATAAGGCCTCCAATTTTTAATAAAGGTTTTTTTTGGAAAATGGATTGTAGATTAAACAGTATTATTTATCAAAAAGAAAGGTAGTATCAGTTTTAATATTAGGATGGTTTTTTGGAGTTAAAATTATTCTATAAGGATGGTTATTTTCAAAACTTTTTGAATCAACAATTATATGAACATTTTCATGATCAATATTTAAAGAGGGGGTAAGTATTACTGGGGGAAGCTCTGGTTTTGTTAAGTCTAAAGCTTCTAATGTAAACTCTTGATAATATTTTGGTATTTGTAGATTAAGTTCTACGCTCTTTTTTTGAACCACAGGTTTTCTTACAAAATAAGGTCTTCTTTTAGGGGGGCTTTTTTTATTAAATGGGTGGTTTCCACAATCTATGACACGAATTGAAAATGAAGTTTTGGCAGCTTCTACCTCTAGCCAGTATGGAAAGAAGAAAGAGTGATCTTTTGAAAAATAGACCTCAATTTTCTTTTCAGAAAGTTCTGAGCCATCTTTTTCCCATTTTCCAACATAAGCATCACATTCAGGTTTTTGGCGTTCTCCACCTGTTATTATAGGTGGGTTCCAAGCTTTTCTATCTTCTAAAGATCCTACTTTTCTTCTTTTTGAGTGGGGGATTTTTTGTAAATGGAGAGTTAGTAACTTTGAAAGGAAAAAATTTTGTTTATTTAAAAGAAGGTGTCCAGAATCTTTGTAAGAATAAGCTTCAATTAAAGAAAAATCATTTCTATCAAGCTCATAAATTCGCCAAGAAGTATGTCCTTTTGCATGGGTATCTACCCATTTTTTTGGATTTCTTATTTTATTTTTTAGATAGGAAGGAAAGCAGATTTCTTCTAAGACAAGTTTTTCATTATCAATTTGGTTGATAATGAGCATAGAAGCTGATTTCCCTTGTTCGTAGATCACAAAATCTCCAGGTTTTGCCATAGAGATATTTTCTTCAAAAAATGAAGAAAATAGGCAACAAGGAAATAGAAAAATTATTATCTTGTACATGCTTATAGTATACCTAAATTTTTTCAAAATGAAAATCTTTAAAAAAAAAGTTGTCGCAAGAAAAGGATTTGGGGTATAGATGAAGAAAAAAAGATAGCTATGAAGATTCTTTCAACTTTTTTAGTAACAATGACATTTTTTCTTCTTGTTTATGGAGGAGCTACTTTTTTAGCAAACCGTAAATCTCCAGAATGGAAGAAAAAAATATGTTTATTACACAAACAAATTGATGAACTAAATCAGTTAAAAAAAGGGTATTTATTAAGGGCTTTAACTCATCAAAATCAAGCTGATAGGCTACAGTTTCAACAAGATGAATTATTGACTGCTAAAAGACATAGCATCTTAGCAGAAGAAAATAGAAAGATTGTTCAAAGACTTGAAGAAGATATTTTAGAGCTTGAGTCTGACAAAGAAAAAATTCTTAAAGAGAATAAGTTTTTTAGATGAAATGGCTTTTAGCGCAATCAGCTGCATGTGAAGCTGATTCACTTATAAATAAATCAGCTAAAGTACTAGAGATCGAAGATCCTTCGTTTACCACTTTTCACATTGTAGCTCTCATCATTTTTGCTTTTGCGGTGTTACATACATTTATGACTCATAAAATCAGAGAAGCTGCCTTTTCTGTAGAACAAGGACATAGAAATAAACTTAAAGAAGCAGGAAAACCTTTAGAAATTAGAGGTAGAGAAAAAGTTTCTTTTATAGCTGAATCTCTCTATTTTCTCGGTGAAGTTGAAGTGGTATTTGCTCTTTGGGCTATTCCTTTATTTATCGCTATTGCAAGCTTTTTTGACTGGTCGTCTGCAATTGAATACATCAATACCAGAGATTACACGGAAGCTTTGTATATTGTGGTGATTATGATTGTCACATCCACAAGACCTATTGTTCACCTTGCAGAAAATATTGTTCATTTCTTCTCTAAACTATTTGGTGACTCTATAAGCTCTTGGTGGTTTGTCATCTTATCAATAGGCCCAATTACTGGATCATTTATTACTGAACCTGCAGCAATGGTGATTTGCTGTGTGCTTTTATCAAGACAGTTTTACGACTATAAACCTTCTACTCGTTTAGCTTATGCAACTTTAGGTCTTTTGTTTGTAAACGTTTCTGTTGGGGGAGTATTAACGAACTTTTCAGCTCCACCTGTTTTAGTAGTTGCAAGATGTTGGGATTTATCTTCTTGGTATATGTTTAAAACCTTTGGGGTTGTTGCGATTATAGGTGTTTTGATAAGCAATTTCCTCTACTGGTATTTTTTTCGATCAGAGTTTAAAAAACTCAATCTTGAAAAACAGCAAAAGCCAATAGAAAGAGAAGAAAGAGATCCTATACCCTTTTGGATCACTTTTTCGCATGTACTTATTCTAGGCTGGATTATTTTTAATGCTCATTACACTGCAATTGTGATTGGATCACTTTTATTGTTTTTAGCTTTTCAAAGAGCAACTCATCACTACCAAGATGAAGTAACTTTAAAAAGACCTTTTTTAGTAGGCGCATTCATCGCAGGCTTGATTATACATGGAGGTGTTCAAGGATGGTGGGTGATTGCTCTTGTGCAAAAACTAGAAGCGTTTTCTTTAATGTTTGTTGGGGTTGTTTTATCTGCCTTTGTAGAAAATGCAGCAGTAACTTATTTAGCTTCTTTAACGCCCGGGCTTTCTGAAAGCTTTAAGTATGCAATTATCTCAGCTGCTGTAACAGGAGGGGGTCTTACTGTAATTGCTCATGCAGCAAACCCAGCTGGTCAATCTATTTTAGAAAAACATTTTGATCAGGGAGTTGCTCCTTTATTTTTATTTCTTGCGGCTCTTTTACCAACTTTGATCTTCTTTGTTTTATACTACATCCCTTTTCTTATTTGGTTTTGACAACTTCTTAAAAACCCAGTATTTTAATAGCAATTATTTAGTTTTTTGATGATGGTTTTTAATTTATTTTCATTTCCAAGATTTTCTTCGAAAATATGGATTCCTTGTTTTTTGCTGATTTTTGAACTATTTACATTTAAAAGCAGCAGTCTAAAAAGTGATGATAAATCAAAAATAGAAGTGAGCATAAACCCATCTCAAACTATAGTTGCAAAAGCTCCTACGCTTGACTATCTATTTCTAAAGTTGAAAAAAAAACAGATCTTATTAGAACCCAAAAAACTTCTAAGCTCTACATCGAATAAACCATTATCAAAGTCTGTTAGCAAGCCAGAAAAGCCAGTAGAAATACAAGCAGAAAAAAAAGATAAGGTTATAGAGAAAAAGACATACCCAAAAAAAGATCCTTTTTATCAAAGAAGATCATTTGCTCATAAGATCAATAGACTTCAAAATCAAAGAACATTCAAAAAAGAACCTATAAAAAAGAAAATAGCTCCTCTACAAAATCAAGAAGTTATTAAACAATCCCCAAAGCCTTTAGACATATCTTCTAATTTGGAAGAAAAACCTCAAATTATTCAACGTTCTAAAAGAAAGAAAAAAAACTTACCACAAGAGGAAAGTGAGCCTGAGGTTAAGCTGGGAGGTTTATCACTACCAGAGAAACTAAAAGGAGTTTCGTTTGCTGATGAAAAAAACATAATAATAGAGAATAAAAAGCTAAATATTAGAGGGGTAAAAGCTCCTTACAATGCATCTATTATTCCTTACAAGGGGCGTTATTTACTTTTTTTTAGATACGATAAAAAGGTGAAAAATCAGCCAGTTCCTTTTCATACTTTTATCGGCTGTGTCGAGTTGGATCATGAGTTTAATCAAACAGAAAAAGAATTTATTAAGATCAACACTAAAAGTACGTATTCAGAAGATCCTAGAGCTTTTTGGGTAGGTAATGAGATTTATCTTGTTTACAATGACTGCATCAAAGGTAATGTTCGACATAGGGCAATGCACTTAGCTAGATTAAATCCTAAAAATCTAAGGGTAAAAAAAATTACAAGTTTAGATCTAGGGCTTCATAAAATCGAAAAAAATTGGGTTCCCTTTGTTTGTGAAGAAGAAGAGGATTTTAACATCTATCTTGAATATTACATCGATCCACATAGAGTATTAAAAGTAGAAGACTTAGATTTAGGGCAAACATCTTGGGCAAAATTTTCAGATAGAAACTATTCTAAGATGACACATTGGATTCACAAATGGGGAGATATTAGAGGGGGAAGCCCGGCTGTTTTAGTAGATGATGAGTATTTAGCTTTTTTTCATAGCTCATTTAGAGACCCTAGAGGGATCCATTGGTTTGTAATGGGAGCTTACACTTTTGAAAATAGTCCACGATTTAAACTTACTAAAATCTCTAAAGAACCTCTTTTATGCCAAGAAATGTATAGTGCAAAAGCAATTTATACAGCTCCTTTAAACATCCGATGTATCTACCCTGGAGGTATTGCGATAGATGAGGAAAAAATTTATGTCTCTTGTGGTGAAAATGATTCAGCTGTAAGAGTGATTTCTTTTGATAAAAAAAAGTTAATTAAGAGTCTTAAAAAATTATGAGCATAACATCTTTTATGTATGCTTTTTTTATTAAAATATACTTAATATTACAAAATTTTTTTGATTCTTTACATTTTCGTTGTTAAGTGTCTTGCAAACTATTAATAGTTAATTATATAAAACAATTAAAAACACAAGTAATTAATATGCAATAATATAGAGTTTAAAGAGAAGAGTAGAGCCGTTTTTAATGGTTATTATTTTCCTAAGTCTATATTTTTAAAGGTTATGATAACAAAATCGTTTGCAAGTAAAGTTCTTCATGGATCGCTATTAATTGGTGGAACTGCAGTAGGGGCAGGGATGTTAGGGATACCCCTCATTACCCACCAGGCTGGGTTCATACCGGCTTTAGCGATGACGGTCCTTGTTTGGCTGTATATGTTAGCTACTGGTCTTTTGTTACTAGAGGCAACTCTGTGGCTAGAAGATGGAGCTAATATCCTTTCATTATCTAAAAGATTTTTAGGTAAAAATGGAAGGGCTATCTCAGGGCTTGTCTATCTATTTTTATATTATACTTTAATAATAGCTTATTTTAGTGCTGGATCTCCTTTTTTTAGCTCATTTTTCCTAGCTGTGTTTGGGTTAAAGCTTTCGGGTTTTATGGCAAATCTACTATTTGGCATAACATTTTTTACTATTGTTGGCCTTGGGATTAAAAGTGTAGATAGAGTTAATTATATTTTGATGGTAGGGTTAGTAGCTTCCTTTCTTTTATTAATCGCAGTGGGTGTTGGTCAGGTTGAATTTAAAAGTTTGGAGATTACGAATTTTTCTAAATCTCTTTTAGCTGCACCTTTACTTTTTGGGGCATTTGGATATCACAATGTGATTCCTTCATTAACTTCTTATTTTAATAGAAATGAGAAGGTAATGAGATATTCAATCATATTTGGAACCTCGATACCTTTAATTGTATACATCTTATGGCAGTTTGTAATTATAGGAGCTTTACCTTTTGATCTTATGCAAGAAGCTTTGGACAAAGGTCAGCCAGTTACTTATGCACTTAAAACTTTAACTAATAAGCCTTGGATACAAACAGTAGGCCAAGTGTTTGCTTTCTTTGCTATTGTGACATCTGTTATGGGAGTAGGGTTTGCAATGGTGGACTTTTTAGGGGATGGATTAAAAATTAAAAGAGTGGGTAGATCTCGATTTTTATTGTGTGCTCTTACTTTCTTTCCTCCGTTTTTACTTTCATCTTTGGATCCATCTTTGTTTATTCTTGCTTTAAGTCTAGCAGGAGGATTTGGGGAGGCTTATTTGAACGGAATGCTACCTGTTTTGATGGTTTATAAAGGTAGATATAAGAGTAATCTACCTTCTTCTTTTAAGTTGTTTGGTAAAAAGCCTATGCTAGCTTTTCTTTTCCTAGTCGCTTTGTTAGTTATTCTACTAGAAACTACAATGCTTTTTTCCTAAACTCTAGACCCATATCTTAACCCTAATAGTGTGCCTACATACGATCCCCAAGAATGATGAAAACATTGATTTGTAAGAGAAATGCTAGTTCTTAGCAAACAGAAGAAAGCCTCTTCAAAAGATGCTTTTTTTACAGCTCCCATTCCATCTGCTAAAAATTGTAAATAGATTACAAACAAAGCATTCTGATTATTGCATTCGTATAAGGTTGGAAGAGTTCTTGAAATTTTATTTCCAATAGCTCCACCTAAAAACCCTAGAGTAATAACTCGTACCAAAGCCTTTTTTCTTTTTATAGAAGCAAATAAAGTTGCAATAGATGCAATTTTTGTAAAAAGGAATACATCATTTTTTGCATCTATTACATTTTTACATAATTGGTGGCAGTTACGCTCGCCTTGACTAACAGCTCTATGAGTTGGTTGAATAGCATAACTACAAATTGAACAACTTGGTAATATACTCATACTACTCCCTGAATTGTAAACCCTGATTAATTGCTAAATTTGTTAATAGACTTCCCACAGTTACATCCTCAGTGCTAGTAGAAATGATAGAGCCCATAGTTGTATTAAAAGAGTTAACGATTGTCCGAGGAGTTTGTTTTTTTCTAAAATTACTACAAAACTGCAATGTATAAAGAGCGATTGCAATCTCTTTTTGCACCGGCGAGCTAAAACGTTTTAGAGAGGGGTAACGTTTGCTTAAGCGGTTAACGACAAATGAAGTAATTGATGGTGCAGCTATTCTTAAAGAGCCTTTTGCAAATCCCTGAAGTAAAGGTTTTGTTCCTTTGTAACCCAAGAATAAACTATATCCATAAGCACTGTTAATCAGAAAGCTTCTTATATTATTAGGAGCTGACTGTCTATCAGTTGGAAAAAATTTCTTATAAAGTACCTTTAATTGCTCTCTGTTGGTAAGGAGTTCTTTCTTACAGGCTGGGCAAGGGACACTTCCAGATCCATTTCTTTTTAGATTATACCACTTTGTGATACATGGTTCACAAAACCAGTGATTTGTACATTCATATACAGTTAATTTTTCCCTCAATGAATCTAAGCAGATTGAACAGTCACCATTAGGGATATTTTCATCAGAAACCTCTTTTAAAATAGTTTTCGTCTTAATAGGAGATATTGTACTCATTTTTTCTCCTTATTTTACTATTGACTGGAAAGCTTTAGCACCAAAATATCCACCTACTAGTCCACCTCCTAGAGATAAAATTTTAGATGTACTAGAACGATTGTACTTGTTGCTTAAAACAGTTGCTTGAATCGCGCTAAAAGTTGCTGCCAACTCTGTTTTAGAGTTTTTTTCAATTCCTCTAAATGTTGCTGTTACAGCTAAAACCTGCAGAATTTTTTTGTGTTGTGCTTCTGTTAACTCGAAAGGTGTTGGACCACACTCTTCAACAATCTTTGTTCCAACTCTACCAAGATACAATCCCAATGCTACTCCACCAAGAAGACCTCCGATCATTGCTGCAATTGATTGATTAGGCTTTTTAAGAAGCATCATTACTTTTACAAAGGTTGCTCCTGAAGTAACAACCTTAGCAAGTGTATATAATTTTACTTGTAATTCATTAAATTCTTGAGGAGTGTACTTACTCTCTTTTAAGATTTCTACAAGCTTTTGAAACTGCTCTTTGTTTAAGTTTTGCGCAATCTTTTTTGGAATTACTTGTAAATGATTTAATGAAGTATTTACTCCCGTCTGAGAAGCTTGAGTAGACATATTTTTCTCCTGCTAATTAAAAATGAGAAGGTGATTTTAAATTAATTGTAATTTATTTCAAGTGAAAAATTTACTTTAAATTATCATTTTAATATAATAAAAATTAATTTTGAAAATAAGAGGGACTTATGAAGCTAATTGATGAATTTAAAGCTTTCATTCAACGTGGTAATGTAATTGATATGGCAGTAGGTATCATCATAGGAGCATCATTTCAAAAGATTGTAAATACGCTCGTAAATAATGTGTTAATGCCCCCAATCGGGGTATTACTTGGAGGAGTAGATTTTAGTGATTTAAGCTTCACATTAAAAAAAGATCCACTTGTAACTGTAGATTACGGTCTTTTTATAAATACCCTAATTGATTTTGTGATCATTGCTCTTTCTGTATTTTTACTTGTAAAGGTAGTTAATTCTCTACATAGAAAAAAACCAGTAGAAAAAACTAGTAAGCTTTGTCCAGAATGCCATCTAGAAATACCAAAATTAGCTAAGAAATGTGGACACTGTACATCAAACCTCTAACTTTTATTTCATCATTTCTTCACCTAGTAGAAAGATTGTAGGATCCCATTTTGAAATTAAAAGCGTATTCTATTCTTAAAGAGGTAAAAGAGTGAACATCACTCCTGTTTTTTCCATAGTTATCATTATCAGTTTATCAACATATTTAAAACTATAAGTTCCGATAAATTGAAACTCTTCATAACTTAAACGCATATCCTTTAAGTAATCTTTTATGTTTTTTTCAAAAATAAGTTCATGGCTGTTACTCCAAGCGAAAATTAAAACTCTACGAATAAATTCAGCTGTTTTGTCGTCAAAATCTTTTTTTGTAAAATGCAGAAATGGTTTGCGTGAATTTACTTTTTTGCACACAGCTTTGTAAATGCTAGTGAAAAAGTCTTGTTGTATCTTTATTTTTTCATCAATGGATAAGCTGAGTGTGTTTTGAGCCAAACGTGTAAAAATATATGCTCTTTTTAAACTCGTTTCTAAATCTTGTTCAAGGTTTGATTCAGATTGTAATAATGCCTCAATAAATATTTCTGAGGATTTATTTTTTAATTTAGATATTTCTAACATAAAAGACTTCTTATTGTCTTTTTTTAAAATATCAGTAAATTTATTCAAAAGGCCTTTCTCATCTTGACTCATGTCAGTTGAGTTATTCAGTGTTAAACGAGTTATTTGTTCAATGCGCTTTTTTGAACAATCTAATGTAAAAATAGACATATTTTTGTTTACTGGTTTTTTTCTCTAAGGCGTGGGATTTTATTGTAATCAGAAAATAAATCAAATAAAATTTTAAAATTTACGAAACTTAAAGGGGTTTTTTGCACCGAATGCAATCAACACCTTCAGTAGGATTTCGAAAAAGACAGTTTTTGCAAACTTTAATGTAATCACGATAATAGATATTTCTGAATACAGAATAAGACTCAATGGTACTAAATAGTAATAAAGACAATAAAGCAAGCTTAAACATGTTTGTATTTAATTGTGTTATATTTTTAACAAATAGTTGTTTTCTTGATTTATATCTACTGTTTTTTAATTAAACCAAGTATAGAGCCTGATATTCATTTTATTTAGCTATTTCGATATTGATGGATTAAATTAAAAGCTGTAATACACAGAAAATACTCCACTAACAAACTTAAGAGAATTTCTTCCCCATAAAGAAGCCCATACACCAACAATAAAATTAAGATTTTGGGTAGGAAGGTATTCTATAGCAGGAGCGATACTAAAATTATCAGAAAATGGGCCACCTACAGTTGCTGGAGATCCATCTGCTTTTATCCCAGGAGTTCCTCGAAAAGTTTTTTCAGTTGTATAGCCATAAACAAAGTCATTTGCAAATACCCAATGTTGGGTAATGCTATATTCAAATGCAAATGCACAAGAAAGGCCCTTGCCTGGAGATACGATTCCATCAGTACCAAAGCCGCCCCCATATGCATTAAAACCATTTACATGAACATCAGCTGGAAGAATAACGCTAATAGATCCTCTTAGCATCATTGGGTGTAAATCTGACCATAAAACTATCTTGGAAGCAGCTAGACCAACTAATGTTTTATAGGATCCTCCTCCAGTTGCATCTAAGCCATTTTTTGTAGGATCTAAGCTTTCATATCTTCCAGAAGGAAAGATCTCTTTAATATTCACTTTTACCGCGGGAGTTGTTAGTGTTTCTTTTGCAAGTCCAAGACCAATACGCACCCCTACATCAGAAAATCCAGTTGCTGACGTGTCTGATTGATCTTTATAAAACCACGAAAAATCTGTAGCGATTTCTACGCTTTTTGTGATCCCAGTAGTCACAGACAGTAGAGGATTGACTACTAATAGATTACTAATTGATGACGAGTTTCCATTTTCGTTAAACCGAGCGTAGTTATCTGTTACGTATAGATAAGGTTGAATACCATATTTTCCAGGTGAAAAAGTGTTACCTGATCCAGTTAGTAAAGGCCCTGAATACCAAGGGTTGAAAAGCTTTTGCGCTCTTTCAAATTCATCTTTAGCTGATTGAAGCTCTTTTTCAATTTCTTCTGGAGGAGGAGGAGGGGTGTTTTCTTGAGAATATATAGATGTTGAAAGGATTAGAAAAAATAAAAGCTTGTACATTTTATACCTATTTTTTTGTTTAGAATATTAATTTTTTTTGCAAAAAATTAATAGTTTTTTCATTGTGAAAAAAAAGGGGAATATAAATGTCTGGTATCAATCCTGATGATATGAGCACTTATCAAAGGCAGTTTAAAGAAAGCGTTGATCTTTTCAATGATGCTCTTGAAAAACATCATGAAATTCAAGATGATAATAAAGTAATTGAACATCAAAAAAAACAGATGTTTAAAGATGTCATGGATAAAACATCTGATGTGATGGATAAAACCAAAGATATGATGCCAGAACAGATGATCCGCTCTAAAGAACAACAGCTTGTTCAAGATTACCAAAATTATCTAGAAAATGAATCTGATGAAACTTACAATAAACTTTCGCAAGATATTCAAGATATCAAAAAAATGATCGATTAATGTTTGTAGTTTTTATCCGCCATGGCGCTTATAAGACAGAAGGTTATAGTGATGATAACCTTTATCCTTTATCTGATGAAGGTAAACAATCAATATATACCCTTTGTAAAAAACTAAAAGAGCAGAATATTGTCCCAGAGCTTCTTTTTTCATCTCCATTAAAAAGAGCAGAAGAAACTTCTGAAATTATTTCAGAATCTTTTTCTGTATCTATGGATCTTTTAGATGAGCTTAATCATTTTAATAAAGAGGTATTAAAAAATCTTATTCAGATAAATGCTCCTAAAACCATCTTCTTTGTAGGACATGCGCCTACATTGTTAGGTTTTGCAAAAGAACTTTGTAAAGATTTACCAATTACAGATCTTAAAAAAGGCGCTGCAATAGTTTTAGATGTAAATGAAGATGAAAAAAAAGCCACGTTTAGACAAGCATTTTAGCTTAGAGGCTTTGTAAGAGTAGTTTCATCATGCCTTTTTTCTTTAACTACAAAAGATAAAATCAACGCTAAGAATAAACAGATCGGTAAAATTGTTAACGCGCTTCTATAATCTCCAGCGGAATAGATACGTATTCCATCTACAATTTTACCATCCCAGTGGTGATCTAGTAAAAAACCAGCTACTGGCTGAAATAAAGAACCACCAAATGCAACTAAACTATTTGTAAGAGCGATCGCAGATCCTTTTACCTTTTTAGGGTTGATTTCTACCGAAAGCGTAAAGTTTAAAAGCTCTGCAGCTGAGAAAAAACCAATTAAAAAGATTAGAATATAGATCATCGAAAGAGAAAGATTCTCAAAGTAGATAATGCTTAAAACAGAAAGGAAGGTAAAAAAGATTCCACAGCTTATTATTGGCTTTCTCTTTTTTAACTTATCTGAGATATAACCAACGCACGGACCTCCAACAAGCCATCCAATAAAGATCATTGAAATACATGAAGAGGCTTCTGTAGTAGTAAGGTTAAATGAAGCTTCTAAAAAAGGAACTCCCCATAATCCACCAAAAGCTGTTGTAGTAGCGTAAAAAAGCACAGCCACCATTCCATTGATCCACGTATGCCTGTTTTTAACAAGAAGCTTTAGGTCTTTAAGAAGATGTTTAAAACTAAGCTTGCTTTTCACCTCATCTTCAGGAGTTTCAGCTTTATTAACTAAAAGAAACATGATAAACGCAAAAACAAACCCAGCTATGCCAAGGCCTATCATTGCTTGTCTCCATCCTGTAGTGTTTATTAAAATTGCCAGTGGAGCTGTTCCACATACGGCACCTAACATTGCTATAGAATTTCCAATTCCTAAGAGAAGAGCTCCTCTTTTTTGCGAAAACCAATGGGTACAAATATATGCAAGTCCAATAAAAGCAAAAGCAGCTCCAAACCCTATAAACAGCCTGCCTACTTTAAGGAACCAAACTGTATTAGCAAGACCAAATAACAAAGCTCCTAAACCGCTTGTAATACATGAAACTGTAATGAGTAACTTTAGACCGTATCTATCCATTAATACACCAACAAAAAGCTGCATAGGCGCATAGGCGTATAAGAAAAATGCTGTAATAACACCGATCATAGATGCAGTAACGCCAAAAGATTGCATAAGATCAGATACCATTACTGTCGGAGAGATTCTAAGAATGTATTCGTAAAAGTAAAAAAGTGCTGCTAAGGCCCAAATGACCCATTTAATAGAACTTGTTTGTTTCTTCATAAGATTGAAAATGCGTTTTGATTAAGGTTAGTAGATCGAATGTTAAATATCTATTGAGATCACTCAAAAATTGTAAACATACCATTTTCTTGCGCAATCTGGTAGGATTTGTGCATGGATATATACTCTGAATGATTTACTTGGTTGTTTTCATCTATAAGCTGAACAAAATATCCATTTGGCAGTGTAAAATCTACCTTAATATAGATTTTCTCTTCTGTAAGATTGCTAAATGTAATCCAACCATCGAAAATCTTAGTTTCCTCTAATTCTAAAAACCCCTCACTAGGGTATTTACAAAAAGGTCTTTGATAGTTGTCTTTTAAAAAGTGTACTTCTTCAATATCCACTGGCTGATCTATCATAACTATATCCTTTTAAAATTATTGGGAATAGGGGATGAGAACTGAAGTTTTTTACCATTTATTGGATGTGTAAACTCTAACTCCATTGCATGAAGGCAAAGTCTTTTAATTGGGTTGTGCAAAGAACCATATCTTTTGTCTGCTAAAATTGGATGCCCTAGTTCTTGCATGTGAAGTCTGATTTGATGTTTTTTTCCAGTTTCTAACTGAAGTTTTACATGAGTTGTATAAGGCCCTTTTTTAACAACTTGATAATGGGTGATTGCCTTTTTACCATATTCTGAACTTACAGATCTCATGTTGAAGTTTTTTTGCTCTTGAACAAAGCTTTTTATTGTGCCTTTTTCTTTTTTTATACTTCCTTCACATACCGCGTAATAGGTTCTTTTAACTAGATGCTCTTTAAACGCTTTAGATAAAAGTTTTGCGCAAGTTTTTGTTCTTGCAAAGATCAAAAGCCCAGAAGTCTTCTGATCTAGCCTATGTACAGGATATATATCTTCGTCAAACAAGAAATCTTTTACAGTCTCTAAAGCATTTTTTTCTGATGAAAAATCTTTAGGAACTGACAATAGCCCATCTGGCTTATCAATAACTACAAGGTGATGATCTTTATAGAGAATAGGAAGAGGTGAAAGATCCTTTTTCGTGATCGTAATAACGCGGTCTTTTTCCACTATAAAATGGGGCTTTTTGACTACTTGATCATTCACTAGCACCCTTCTATGAGTTATCCAACTTTGTAAAGTTCTATTTGAACTGTCTGGATAAAACTCTTTAAGAGCTTCTAGAAGTTTTGATGTTTTTTTAGTTGTGTGTTTCATAATAAAAGTATTATGAATCAAAATCCCTTAAAATTAAAGAGACTTTTCCTTAAGAAATATTTTTACTTTTTCAGTTTTATCTCCTTGAAACTCAAGGCGATTGTTTTTATATGAACCTCCACAGCCAAGTTTTTTTTTAATTTCAGAGCAAAGATCTTTTTGTTCTTGGTCAGTTAAAGGAAGGTTTGTAACAACTGTGACAAAAGATTTTTTTCTTTTTTCTAAAAAAACTTTAACAGGACCTTTAGGCTTGATCTCTTCTTTTTCAGGAATAAAATCCCCAAACATATTAAATGGCATAGGTTACTCTTCTTGCTTTTGGCGTCTTTTTCTACGTTTTTTTTGTTTTTTTATTTTTTCTAATTTCTTTTCTCGAGCTGTTTTTTCGCCTTTAGAAGCTCGGATTTTTTCAATTAACATTTTTCTTGCTAGGTATCGGTTGACTTGCTGAGAGCGGTCTTTTTCACATTTAACAGAGATATTTGAAGGTTTATGGCAAAGATAAACACAAGAAAAAGTTTTATTTACCTTTTGCCCTCCTTTTTTAGAGGCAAGGATAAACTTTTCTTCTAAATCATCCTCTTCAATTCCTAGAGCTTTTAACTCTTTTTCAATAGCCTGGTATTTTTCTCTATTTACTGACATAATAGGGTAAGGAGAGTTGGTATGTTTTTTATATTATTGTTTATTTTAACATTTATTTTACTCATATCTGCAATCTATTATGGTATCGGACCTAATGTTACTCCAATTAAGGCTTTGCGGGTAGTAGAAAAGGCAATACCAGAAAAAGCAATTGTCTATGATCTTGGCTCAGGTTTTGGGTTTTCTACGTATTATTTTGCAAAAAAACACCCAAATTGCACTGTAATAGGAGTGGAAGCTTCGTTGATTCCCTTTCTTATATCATTGATTTTTTTGCCTTTTCAAAGAAATTTAAGATTTACTTGGAAAAATTTTTATAGTCTTTCGTTTAAAGATGCTGATATTGTCTATTGCTATTTATACAGAAAAGCTATGAAAAATTTATTAGATAAATTTGAAAAAGAATTATCAAATAAGGCGGTTGTAATCAGTTATACTTTTTCATTAAAGAAAAAAGCTGAAAGAGTGGATGACCTTGGTGATTTTTATCAAAATAAACTCTATTTTTATAAGTTTAATGAGGGATAAATGAAGAGAAAAAAATTGTTTGTGTTTTCGTTTTGCTTTTTTTCCTTTCTAGCGTCAACGCTTTTACTTGTATACCATGCACTTCCTGGTATTTTAGAATACTACTATCTTGAAAAAGGCTATAAGGAAGCAAAGCTTGAGATTAAGCATATTAAAATTGGTAGAGATAGATTTGAATATGGTGAGACAGGAAAGGGGCCAACCCTTTTACTTGTTCATGGTTTTCAAGGAGATAAAAGATCCTGGCTTTCATACATTAAAAGACTTAATAAAGATTTTAGAGTCATAGCCTTAGACCTGCCTGGTCATGGGGAGTCTGAAGCTCCTCGTACAATGAAATACGATTTAGAGTCTCAAGCTCGATTTGTTGAAGTATTTGTAAGAAAAGTTGGCTTAAAAAAGTTCCATATGATGGGTATTTCCATGGGTGGTGGTATCTCTACTGTCTATGCTTCTATGTATCCTGATAGAGTACAAAAACTTATTGTTATCAACCCTTTTGGTTCTGGTGATGCTAGAAAAAGCGATATCGAAAAAGAGATAGAAAAAGGAAATAATGTCTTTTTTCCTGAAAGTTTAGAAGAGTTAGATGAGTTTATTACCTATATCAGAGGAAAGCCGTTATCATTGGCAAAAATGTTTAAAGAACATCTTTTGCAAAAGCTTAAAGAAAAGCAAGCTTTTTACAGAAAAGTATTTTACCAGTTGATTACCTCTGAAAAGCTTGAACCGTTTTTACCTGAAATTAAAGCTAAAACGCTTATTGTAGTTGGTGAAAAGGATCAAATTTTACACTACTCATCTGTAGACTCTTACAAAAAACTTGTTCCAAAAGTTTCTGCCAAAATCTTTAAAGATGGAAATCATGTTTTTTCAGGTCCACTTCTAGAAAAAATGGTCGACATGGTAAAAACCTTTTTACTAGATCAATCAGCTACTGATAAGTAATGTGACTTATGTGTTTTTCTTCTTTTAAGAAAAACACAAAGATCAGTCCTAAGAGTAGAGAAGCAGGTATTAGAGTTAGAGCTAATTCGTAACTTTCAATCAAATGGATTGAAGGAGTGTCGTCTAAATTAACAGGGTTCCCATAGTCTAAGAGAATACCAATAAACGTTTGCAAAAATGCACAAAATACAAAAACTAAAAAGTTTGTAACTGCAACAGCTGTTCCTTTGCACTTTTCTGTATTTAGTTCTATTGAAAGAGTGTAGGTTAATAGCTGTACTCCAGCTCCTATGCCGATTATAAACATTATAGCTATAATCACTGAATAGGATAAGGGAGGAAAGTAAAGAAGAGGAATGAAACCTACTAAACAAACAGGGGTTAGTAAGAAGAGAAAAAACTTTCTTGATTTCATTTTATCTGACAAGGTTCCAATAATAGGTCCTCCGATAATTACTCCAAAATAAATCATTGAAGCTGCAGTACCAGCTTGTGTAGTTGAAAGGTTATGAACCGTTTTTAAAAATGGTGTTGCCCACAACCCTGCAAAAGTTCCAGCAGGAGCATAAAGTAAAAGAGCTACAATTCCGTTAATCCAAGTTTTTGAGTTTTTAAGAACAAGTTTAATATCTTCTTTTAGATTTATCTCTTCTTTTTTCTCAGATTCTTTTTCTTGGATGTGCTCAGGTTCTTTTCTTATGATTAAGAATATAATAATACTTAGAATTATTCCTCCTATGCCGATAAAAAAGAGAACTTGATCCCAAGGGAATTTACTAAAAATATAACTTAATAAAGAAAGGCCAAAAACGGCACCAAGCATTCCAAAGGAATTACCAATCCCTACTAAGTAGGCAAGCCTTTTACCTGAAAACCAGTGAGAGCAAATATATACAAAGCCAATAAATCCAAATGCAGATCCAATACCCATTAGAAATCTAGATAGATTAGCTACAAACAGGTAAGAAGTGATTCCAAATAAAAAGGTTGATAACCCACAAAAAAGGCAGGCAATTGTAATTAAGCTTCTAGCTCCATATCGATCCATTAACGGGCCTACAACAAGTTGCATAGGAGCATAAGCATATATGTAATAAGCAGATAATGCTCCGAGTTGAGCTGCGTTTATTTGAAAAAATTCAGTTAACTCTGTAGTTAAGACGCTAGGAAATACCCTGATTAAGTACTCATAAAAATAAAATAGGACTGCCAAAGTCCAGATAAGCCATCTTAATGGGTGATACTGCTTTTTCATAAACATCTCCAAATTTTCTTTTAACAAAAGATCTTTTTTCTTGGGAGTTTCTTTTTTTTTAAGTACAATACTCCGAAAAAAGGTTTTTTATGATTGAAAATGAAATCAAAGAAATTCTTACTAAGAATTTAAATAATTGCGACGTTAAAGTGTTAGATCCTAGAAATGATGGTGTTCATCTAGAAGCACACATTACAAGTAGTGATTTTAATGAGCTATCTCTTTTAGCTCGTCATAGAAAAGTGATGGAGCTTTTAAAAGATCTTTTTGAAGAAAAATTACATGCTTTATCAATCAAAACATTTAGCACAAAGGAATAAAAACAATGGAACAAGTTGAAAGGCTTAAAGAAATAGAAAAAAATATTACTGAAAATCCAGTTTGCCTTTATATGAAAGGGTCTAAACTAATGCCTCAATGTGGCTTTTCTGCAAAAGTAGCCCACATCTTAGATTCTATAGGGATCGAATATAAAGATTTCGATGTTCTTCAAGATCCTTTGTTAAGACAAGATATAAAAGATTTTTCTAACTGGCCAACACTACCTCAACTTTTCGTAAACAAAGAGTTTATTGGTGGATGTGATATTGTCTGTGAGTTATTTGAATCTGGAGAATTACAAAAGCTTTTAGGCGTTACTGCTTAAGTTATCTTAAAGAAGTCTTAGTTATGCTAAGACTTCTTCTTTCACTGCTTTTTCTTTTAGCTCTTTGTCAATGACCAGAGTAATACAGCTATCTGACCAAACATTTATAGCTGTTTCAAGCATATCTAAAAATGTATAGAAGGGTAGAATGAGCCCTAAAGTTTTTAAAGGTACATTCATTCCTACAAGTAAAGCTCCTGTTAGAAAATAACATCCCATAGGAACCCCAGCATTTCCAATAGCTGCAATTGTAGCTATAAAAACCCAGATCAAAAGCTCAAATAATGAAAAAGTAACTCCTTCTGAAGAACATACAAAGAGTGTTGTAATTAAAATAAATCCAGCGCAAGCATTCATGTTAACAACCGAGCAAAGAGGAAGAGAAAATGAGGAAACTTTTTTGCTTACATTCAAATTTTCAGTCATAAGCTTCATGTTTAAAGGAAGTGCTACAGAAGATGATTTTGAGAAGAATGCTAAAACTAACGCTGAGTAAATACGATTGAATAGAGTTTTTGCAGACAACCCTTTAAGTTTTAAAAATAAAGGTAAGATGATCAATCCTTGAACTAGATTTGCTCCAACAATACAGACAAGATAAAGAGTAAGGTCATGAATCTTAGAAAAGTCTTTTGACATATCTGTTACAAGTAAATATACAAATGAAAAAATCCCTATAGGAAGAACTTTTAAAATCATTGTTGTTAAAGATAAAAGAGCTTGAAACATACTAAAAAAAAATTGATGTAAGAACTTTTTATCTTTTTCTGGGAGCATTAGAATTGCACAACTTAACAAAATACCAATAAAAGCAACTCCAACTACATTGTTTTCAACAAAAGCACCAACAAAATTTGGAGGGATAAGCTTTGATAGAGCTTCTTTATATCCTTCTATAAAGTTTCCTGTAGGGCTTATTGTTTTTGAAGAAAATGTATTTGTTGGATCTACGAAGACAAAAAAGGCCAATGCAATAGAAGCAGCAATGATGGTTGTTATCAGAGTATATTTTAATACTCTAAGGCCTAATGAGGATACTTCGCTTATATGATCTGATGAAGTTAAGGTAGAAGTGATTGAAAAAAAGACAATTGGTAGAGATATAAATTTTAAAAGGTTTAGAAATAGAGTAGATATTCCATTTGCAAAGTGGGTTAGCGCTGAGATGTCTAAAAGAGCAAGAGCAACACCTAGAAGATTAGCTATAATAAGACTTTTTTTCACAATGACTCCAAGTTTATATAAAATCCTACTTTAATGCTGGGTATTTACGCAATGTCCTTAACTTCTATTTGGTTTTTTGTTATTTTTATAGAAAAAAAGGTGCAGTAAATGGATTTACATTCTTGGATTAATTCAGTTTCTGGAGGATATGCTCATGTCCTTTATGTTTTTCTGATTATTTTCTTTACGCTTTTAATTAGCTATATTGAAAATAAATATTATAAGTTTATTGTTCTTAAACTTGAAAAATCTCATAGAGTGTGGGAACTTGCTGTTGTCAATGCTCTTTTTAGACCCTTAAATTATCTAATTTGGTTTTTAGGTCTTCTTTTTGCGGTAAATGTACTTGTTCTATACACAAGAGATCAGTTTTTTATACAAATAATCCCTTTTCTAAGAACAATCGGGACTGTGATTTTTGTTGTTTGGTTTAGTGTAAACTTTATCAGAGAAGCTGAAGTTGCTCTTACAACTCCACGTCCTGGAAAACCTCCTCAAGATCCTACTACTGTAAAAGCAATTAGTCAGCTTTTAAGGATCGCAGTGATCTTTACAGCTATACTTGTGATTATGCAAACATTTAATATACGTACCTCTGGACTTGTAGCTGTTGGTGGTGCTGGTACGATTGTTGCCGGTTTAGCAGCTAAAGATTGGATAGAAAACTTCTTTGGTGGGTTAATGATCTTTTTCGATCGACCGTTTAAGCTAGGGGATTGGATCCGTTCTCCAGATAAACAAATAGAAGGAACTGTTGAGCAAATAGGATGGAGATTAACACGTATTCGTACCTTTGATAAAAGACCATTGTATGTTCCAAATAATGTGTTTTCTAAAATCTCTATCGAAAATCCCTCAAGAATGACAAATAGAAGAATTAAAACTGTTGTGGGAATTAGATATGATGATGCTCCAAAAGTTAAAGAGATCTTATCTCAAGTAGAAAATATGCTTAGCAAACATCCCGAAATTGATATGTCTAAAACGATGTTTGTAAACCTTATTGAGTTTGGTCCATCTTCTTTAAACTTTTTAATCTATACCTTTACTAAAACAACTGATTGGGTAAAGTTTCAAAGAATCCAACAAGATGTGTTTTTAAAAGTAATTGATATTATCACTCAAAATGGAGCTGAATGTGCGTTTCCAACAACGACTATTCATATTCCAGATGCGATTGCTTTAGAAAAATAATCTTATTTTTTGATTTCAGCTTTGCTAATAACAGCTAAAGTCAATCTACTTATAGAGACAAGCTTGTTATCATCGTTGAAAAGCTTGATTTCCCAAACGTGCGTTTTTCTACCAAGATGATAGGGTTTAGCAACTGCTTTAACTTTACCTTTAGATACTGGTTTTAAGTGATTGACATTGATTTCTAAACCAACACAGACAAACTCATTTTGATCTATACAGAAATTTGCAGCAGCGGAACCTACTGTTTCAGCTAAAGCTGCAGAAGCTCCACCATGCATAATACCCATTGGCTGAGTGGTTTTTTCATTAATTGGCATCGTAGCACAAACAAAGTCCTGTCCAACTTCAGTAAATAAAATACCTAAATGATCACTTAAAGAATTTTGTGCTCGTTTGTTTATTGTTTCTACATCAACTTCAGTTTTAAAAATTGTCATCATTTTCTCCATTAAATACCTACATTGATGTCACGAAAATGGCTTTTTGTCAAACCTAAAGGAATATGGCCTATCAGTAAGAGGAGTCTTGGGAAATGTGTTTTTCTATTGTCTTACAAAAGAATTTAATAAAAAAGCTTGTGTGAAATATTACAATAAATGTAAAGTTTTCCACTCAAGAAAGTAAGGAGGAAAGTATGGCTCAAATTCAACCTAGAAATCTAACAGCAGGTCACCAAGGTTTTAAAACTGGACTACCTTTTTTATGGCATGCATCTTCTGTCATGGAGTCACATCAAGTTTTTGGCTTAGGTCTTAAGATGGTAGGCTCTCAATTTGATGGTAGATGGATTGATTATGATTCTTTAGTTCAAAATGTTGTTCAAAAAAATCCTTGCGGATTAAACACTGCAAAATTTGTAGAAAATGTGTCTATTAACATTGATCCTAACAAGAAAAGATCTTATGTAAAGATTCATTTGCCAAATAAGCAAACATTTGAAAAAGCATCAATGAAAACAAAAAGACTTGTTTATAGAATCCCAAACATATTTACATCGATGACTAAAAAATTGTTTTTTGATTGTTTTTCAAAAAAGAAAAGTGCTGATATAGAGTTATCAGATTTTACTCGTAAAGTTTAAGAGTAAAAGTAATTCATCTCACTATTTTTTTTGGGGCCAATGACTCTCCAGGTAAACTGTAAAAGATTGTTATCAAGAAATAGATTTCCCAGATAACAGTCTTTTTCGCAAAGGTAAGAAGAGGTAGACCCTAAAGTGTTTTCATCAATTAATGTTAGATGAAATAAAAACACTGGGTGATCTTTTCCATATCGAAGATGCTCTAAATTAATCATGTTTTTGTTTGTGTCAAATGTCCAACGATATGTATTCGTAAACTCTATCTCTCCTTTTAACCACTTTCCTTTTTCGGTAAAGATTAGTTGATTGTTTTCATGATTAACCATTACAAGCCCCATTCCTTTTTCTTGGTTTTTTCCTTCTAGGGAAAAACTTTTTATTTCTTTTAGCCTTTGCCAAAAGTTTTTTATAATTGAACTTGTTTTCATCCATTCTGAAGGGCGGTTGAATCTATCTTCGCATGTATTGTGATATTCAGTTTTTTCTTGAGAGGGAAGTAGTAAGTATCTTTTACGTAAAAGAGATTCTAACTCCTCATATAGAGGATAGTTCAGATTAAACTCATATACCTTTGTTTTTCCTTGGTAAAAGCTTTTTGTCACCTTTCCTTTTTCTAATTTTTTCAAAGCATTTTGCAGAGGAGTTAATGGAAGGTTAAATACTCGCTCTAGCTGCTTGCCATAACACTTTTTATTCACTAATAAAAAAAGTAAAACCTTTTCAAGGTTTCTATTTCCAAAAAGCTCATCTAACATCTTGTACCTAAGATTTAGTTTCTAATATCTATCTTCTAGTTTTTCAATTCTCGAAGGTGAATGCTCCAATATAAACCAAGTTATAGTTTATATGAACTATAACTTGGTTTTTATGGTTTATCTCTTAGGTTTTTTCATGTGGGTAAATCGATAAATAGGTGCTATGATTTTTTGAAAAACCAGGAGGTTGTATGTCTACTTTATTATCTTTATATCAAGAAAAATCAAACGAGATAAAACAAGCTTTATTAGGATCTGTGTTTTATTGCAATTTTATCTCTTGTCTCTGTTCCTGCTGCTCCAGTTCCTTTTTCGCTACAAACAGTTGCTATTTTTATTTTAGGTTTAACGCAGACTACAAGAGTTTGTTATTTGTCGATTGTTTTTTATTTACTTGAAGCTAGCATAGGTCTTCCAGTTTTAAGGGGAGTATTTAACCCTATTTGGTTTACAGGCCCAACAGCCGGATATCTATTTGCTTTTCCTTTTGCTGGTTTCTTGATAGCTAGGTTTAGAGATGTATATCAGTCTATTTTTTGGAAAGTAGTGCTTTTGTTTTTAGCTCAAGCGTTTATTTTCTTTCTTGGCTTTTGTTGGTTAAGTCAATTTGTTGGGTTTTCAAAAGCTTTTAAGTTAGGAGTGCTTGTGTTTATTCCATTTGGAGTATTGAAAGTGATTTTAACAATTGCTCTCTATCGCTTAATTAGTTGGAGAAAAGAATGTCAATAACCAACGTTCTTATTTATACAGGACATAAAATATCAGGAAGGTTAGCTCCAGGGCTTTATCCAGAAAGCCTTAAAGGAATTCGGACGATGTTTAACCACATTATAAAAGAACATAACCGAAACCTAGAGCTTTATGAAGTTTGTGGTAGGGAGCTTTACCACAAACTAGAAAAAATTGATCCAGCTAAAACTCTTTTAATCCTACCTGCAGGACCAAGTTCTGTTTTAGAAAAAAACTTCTCACAAAAGGAAATAGATCGGATTGAAATGGTTATTTCTAAAGGAATGACTTTATTTGGAATCTGTGGAAGCGCGATGATGATAGCCAAAAATAGAACTTGGCTAAAGAACCCAACTAAAAAGGGAAGGTTTAGCTTGTTTAATGGGGAAGCTATAGCGCCTATGAGTCCCAGTGCTTTTAAAAGCGCTTCCTTTTACCATCGAGTCGTAACTCTTTATCTAACTAGTGGGTTTAAAGTTAATCTTTTGCTAAGTGGGGGAGGTTCATTTATTTCCACTCAAAGTCAAACACTTGCAACCTATGCTCCATTTGAAATAATAAGATATGGAAAAGATAAGGATAAAAACACCTGGAATTAACCTGTGGTTTTATCTTCTTTTGGCAAGGGGAGGGTTATTCTTAGTGTGGTTCATCCTGAATATGATGGTAATGAATTTAATCTCGAAAAATTAAAAGCGGCATTCCCAGAAAGAACTGAAAATTGGGAGCAGATAAGAAAAAAAATAAGTCCTGTAAAAGATAGGGCAGAGTTTTTATTAAATCTTTTTTTGCTTAAATCTCATCCCAAGAAGGAAGAGAGATGCTCTTTTTTTCATAGCCTAAGTCAACTTTGACTTTATTCTTTTTGCCATCAAGTTCTGAAGTATCAAAAGTCACAGACCATGTCTTTGTTAAGATAATTTCGTTACCTACTATTTCTTTACTTGTCTTATAATCTATAGACTTAATCAATAGTTCTACATTTTCTTTTTTTCCGTAAAGAGGACTTTTCTTTCCGCTATAATGACTTTCTAAAATGATTTCAGTAGTTGGAAGTTTTATAAAGCTTGTTTCTTCTTTTATGGAAAGATAATTGATTAAAGCTTCTCTAATAAGATCTAAACTCTCATTGCTAACCTCTAGATATATACTAAATGAATAAGGCATAGCAAAAGGAATTGGTTTAGTGAATATATGACCTTTGATAGGTAGCTCTAACCGTCTATTTACCCATTTTGTGACATCTGTATTTTCAATGTAAAGAGGAGGTTTCTCAGAAGCTAGCTTCCTCATTAAAGCTTTATTGTGGCTTTTGGGATTTATGTCTATAGTTGCAGTGTCTTGGTCTATGTTTGTAGAGTGTGTTCCTTGAATAAAATCTACTTCTTTTTTTTGTAAAGCAACTATTTCAATCATATTAAACTTCTGATTTGTTAATTTAGAATAAATTATAAACAAATGAATTTTAATATAAAATATAAATATATTTTTAATTACTTTTGTTTTGGTTTTTTATTTCTTTTTGTTTCTTCTTTTTTAGCAAAGTAGACAATTAAAAAATTTAATAAACCGATAAGTAGAAAGCATATCCCTAAAACAAGTCCATCATTTTGAGGAATAAGAGAGAATACGAATGAAGTTAGTGCAGCAAAACCCATTTGAGAGGTAAAAAGTACTGCGTTTGCTGATCCAAAATTTCTGGATATTTGGTTTAATGTTTTGGAAGTAGAATTTGTTCTTAAGAGAGAGATAGAACAGAAAAAAACTACACAAGGAAGATATAGGCTTAAAAAAGTAAATGTACCTGTGAAATGGAAAAATATTAAAAAAGCTCCTGCGATAACGATTAAGCTTCCACCGACATTGATAAGAAAATCTAAAGAAAAATAATTAAGAAGCTTTACATTCACCAAGCTTAATATAATTACAATAGCACCAAAAATAAGCGAAAGGTATCCATATTCAATAGGTGATAGACCCAGATCATCCTGAAATAAAAATGGAGATGATGTGATATAGGCAAAAGTACCGATAATTGGAATTGCAGTGCTAAACCCATAGAGTAAAAATGGAGCGTTTTTAAATAGAGTCTTATACCCTCTAAAAGAGTCCATAAGTGTTGCATCACTTTTTTCTTTTAGAGTCTCAGTAGTTAGGTATGTTCCAAGTAAGATGAAAATAAGGAAACAAAGTAAAAAGAAGAACACAGCTTGCCATCCATAAGCTTCTTGTATAAATCCTCCTAAAGCAGGTGCGATTGCAGTAAAAAAAGGTAGAGAAATAGAGATAATAGATACTTGCTTTGCAAGATCTTTTCCCTCATAACTATCGGCAACCATCGCCCTTGCAGTAACAGCGATAATTCCCGTTCCAATACCTTGAACAAAACGACTTACTATTAACACATAGATTGAAGGAGAAAAATAACATCCTATAGTAGCTACAAAAGTGATAATTAGCCCAACAAGTGTAATTTTTTTTCTTCCAGTATGATCTGATATAGGTCCAAAAAGAAGAGGGCCTATTGCAAATGTAAGCATATAAGAAAATAGGGTCATTTTTACAAGCGAGTCGGATGTAGAAAAGTATTCAGTGATAGCTGGAAAGGATGGTAGATAAATGTCTGTAGCAAAAAAGCCAAACGACATAAATAAAAGAACATAAAACATGTTGATTTTTGATTGGTGCTTTCTCATCTACCGCTTATAATATTTATTCCTTTAATTTGTTAATACGGCTTAAAAGATTAGATAGCAAGGACTTTATAAAATTATAATTAATGAATTAGGTGTGCTTTTTTAATTCTGCTTTTCGTTTTTTTTCTTCTTTTCTAGCAAGGTAAGTAACGAAAAAACTAAGCAAGCCTAAAACAAAGAAAAAACTACCTAATATAAAACCATCTTCTTGTTTGATAAAAGAAAAGACAAAAGACGTTAAAGCTCCAAATCCCATTTGGGTGGTAAATAGCAAAGCATTAGCAGTTCCAAAGTTTCTTGAGATTTGTCCTAGTGTTTTAGCTATAGAATTGGATCTTAGAATAGGCACCGAGCAAAAGAAGATGATGCAAGGAATATAAAGACTTAAGAAGCTAAATTTACCAATGATATGGAAAAATAGTAACAAAGCTCCAGCTAAAACAATAAACCCCCCGCCAGCATTTATCAGAGTATCTAAAGAAAAGTGGTTTAACAGTTTTACATTAGCTAAACTTAATACAACTACGATTCCTCCAAAAAGAAGTGATAAATAACCATATTGAATTGGAGTTAATCCTAAATTTACCTGGAATAAAAATGGAGAAGAGGTAATGTAGGCAAAGGCTCCGATAATAGGAATAGCAGTGCAAAAACCATAAAGCATAAATGGGGCATTTTTAAATAAGGTTTTAAAACCTCTAAATGAGTCTATGATCTTGCCTTCGCTTTTTTCTTTTAAAGTTTCAGTTACAAGGTATGTTCCTAATAAAATGAAAATGAAATAACACACCAAAAACAAAAAGACACTTTGCCATCCATAAATTTGTTGAATAAAGCCCCCAATAGTTGGAGCTATTGAAGTGAAAAATGGCATAAATAAAGAGATGATAGACACCTGTTTAGCTAAGTTTTTGCCGCTATAGCTATCAGCAACCATAGCTCTAGCCGTAACAGCAATGATCCCTGTGCCAATCCCTTGGACAAGGCGATTAAAAACCAACCAGTAAATACTAGGGGAAAAATAACATCCTATAGTTGCGATTAATGTAATTACCAAACCTATTAGAGTTACTTTCTTTCTTCCAGTGTGATCTGATATTGGACCAAATATTAAAGGGGTTAAAGAAAAAGTAGCCATATAGGAAAAAAGAGTGATCTTTACTAAAGACTCTGAAGCATTGAAATGTTTAGCTATCGCAGGAAAAGAAGGTAGGTAAATATCTGTAGCAAAAAAGCCAAATGACATAAACAAAAGAACATAAAACATGTTGATCTTGGCTTGGTGTTTTCTCATTTTATTGCCTATTAAAGTTTGATCCTTTACTTTGACTCATAGGCTGTAACGGTTTAGCTTGCAAGGAATTTATGGAAGAAAAAAGAATGTTTTTCGGGTTGTCTGTCTCATCTCAATGGCCAGATAGTTTTCCCAATGCCAAAATAATTAAAGCAAATATGCGTCATATAACTCTTGCCTTCTTGGGAAGTACTGATTTTGAAGCTATTGAAAAAGATCTAGACTCTTTTCCCAAAGCACCATTTAAAGTTGGGCCAGATGGTATTTTAGACAAACTTTTACTCCTACCTGAAAATGATCCCAACGTTGTAGCTTACCATGCAAAATTTATCGATGATAGAGTTGAGTCTTATAGAAAAGATATAGTCTCTTGGTTAGAAGAGCGTAGTATATATAAAGAAGAAAAAAGAGCTTTTTTACCCCACGTAACGATTGGTAAAAAACCAAAGGAACTATCTCAATGGAAAGATGAGTTTTCACCTATGCCTTTTATCGTACAGGATATTTGCCTGTATGAAAGCTTAGGAAACTCTGAATTTAAAATTCTTTGGCAAAAACCTTTTGCTTTACCAGTTGAAGAAATTACCCATACTGCAGATATTGCCTATATTATTAGAGGGCAAACTAATCAGGAGTTTTTCAATAATGCTCAAGTAGCTCTTTGCTACGCAGATGAGCAAATGATTTCATTTATCGAAGATAAAAAAGTAAATACTTTTGATGATGTGGTCATAGAACTCAATAATCTCAATGAAAAGACAGGTGAAAAACAAGAGGCCTTGTTTAAGTCCATTAGTTTTCATGGTTCAGGTACAGATGAAAATGGCTTCATTTCATGGGAAATGTTCGTTGATGTTTGAACTTAAGTTAATCTGATGAATTGTTATAGGTATTTAGAATCTTTTCTTTAGGTGTTTTTCTAGCTTTCTCATTCTAGCTCGATTTAGTAAAAATCACATTTATAGTGGTTATACAGGGAATGTATATAATAAATATTTATAACCCTATAATCAGTATTTAAATTGATTAATAATAACTAATTATTTATAATATTGACATGTTTATTAAGAGTTTGTTTTTATTAATTTTTTCTGCATCCACGATGTTTTCTATGGAAGTTGACGAACCTTGGACTGTATTAGTAAAGCAGTGTAACCAAGAAAAGTTCTATGTACGATTTCCAGATGATCCGGTGTTTGAATTGGAAAATGGTAAGTATCATTTCTACCACCAAACTGAAGAAGCGGAGCATCATTTAGAAATTGAAAAAAGAGAGCAGCTAGAAAAAGAAAGAGTTTTTCAAGAAGTAATGCAGAGACTTGAAAATTCAAAAGAAATTGCTATCGAAAATGTGAATCAAGATAAAAACTCTTTAGAAGTGGTGTTGTCTTCAAAAAAAGAGAATACCAAAACTATTCAAAAGATGATCGTAACAGATCAAAACGTTTTTACTTTTAAAACTCAGTCTTCTGACTTCAGGGTTAATGATCACAATCAATTTGTAGATTCTTTTTCGCTTATTTCTTAATTGAAGTTGTTCTTTTTTCGAATTTGAACTTTGCTTAGTTTTACTTCTTTTGTTGATCTATGCTTATTGTTTTTGCAGATGTAGACTTTTAAAGCATCAAAATAGAAATTAGGCGCACAGGGTATTCTAAATTCTAATAAAATCCAAAGAGTTTTTGCATCTTTTTTTATAGAGAAAAAAAACAAAAAAGGGGGTTGCGTAAAAAAAGGAACCTCAGTTATTGTATTTATATCTTTTCAAGACGAGAAGAACAGAAAGCGAAAGGCTTTCAGAAGTTGTTTTGACAGCAGAAAAGAAAAGACAAAGATACGTTTGTGCGGGTAGATTTTAATCTACCCATATACGTCAACATTAATATTTTTTTATATGAGAATTTGATCCTGGTTCAGATTGAATGCTGACGGCGTGGAT
>Ga0180430_10000934_pt1 | contig 30227 bp, 17 predicted proteins | sample SS_ome_9_FD_132999 | JGI IMG/M metagenome (GOLD analysis project Ga0180430, IMG submission 132999) | Hypersaline lake sediment archaeal communities from the Salton Sea, California, USA - SS_1_S_2 metaG | ecosystem: Environmental > Aquatic > Non-marine Saline and Alkaline > Hypersaline >... | reverse complement strand
GACCCGGCCGTGATCCCGTTCCGGCTCGACGGCCACAAGATCATGGTCGCGGTCACGATCAACGACAGCCCGCCGCCGGCCCAACTCGTGCTCGACACGGGCGGGCTGACCATGGTCGACGACGCCGTCGCCGCCCGTCTCGGACTGGAGGAGGGGGCGCCGGTACCGACCATGGGTTCGATGGGCCGCTCCTGGATGGCGAAGAAGGCGGTGACGCTCGAGCTCGGGCCGGCCCGGATCGAGGATTTCCGCCTTCCGGTGCTGACCTTCGACTTCGTCGAAGAGACCGGTCGCTCCATCGACGGCCTGCTCGGCGCCGACTTCCTGCGCCACTTCACGGTCGAGATCGACTACGCGCGGGAACGGCTCTACTTGACCCAGCGCGCCCTGGCCGACCTCTGCATTGCGCCGCCCGCCGACCCCGCGGCTCCCTTCGCCTGGACCGCCACTGCTCCGGAAGCGGCCCGCGTCTCCTTCAAGCCCTATTTCCCGATCGGCGCCCCCTTGGTCGACTGCATCGTCAACGGCGATGAAGTTGTCTCCGGCATGATCGACACGGGAGCGGACACGCCGCTCGTCTTCCCGCTGGCGATGGCGACTCAAGGCGCCATCGTCGATTCCAGCGCCTTGATCGCCTCCGACGGCGTGATCGCCGAATGGCCGCTCGGAACGCTCGAGCGCAACTACCTGGCGCGCCTCCCGAGCTTCACGTTCGGCGACCGGACCGTGGAGCGGATGCCGGCGCTCTTCGCCAACGTCATGTGTGTCTTGCTCGGCAAACGCATGCTCGACCCGTTCCGGATCGCCCTCGACTTCCCCAACCGGGAAGCCGTCATCGTGCCGCGCCCGGAAGCCGAGATCGACACCCGACTCGTTGCCAGCGGCTTCGCCTGGGAACGCGACGCGGAGGGAAAGGTCCGCGTGCGCGGTGTGTGGCAGGGTTCACCCGCGGCGCAGGCGGGCTTGCGCCCGGGGGACGAGCTGGTGCGCCTGAATGGTCGCGTGCTCGATGAGCTCGAGACGCAATCGCTCTACGCCTTTCTGCACGGCGCATTGCAGGACGATGGGCCGGAGCGAATCGAACTCGTCGTACGCCGCGGGACGGATCCGCGGGAGACACTCGAGCTCACGGTGCACAAGGCCGAGCTCATGCCCTACCCGCCGGCGCACGGCGGCTGAGCCGAGACCGGCTCCCGCCACGCCGGGGAGCCGCCGCGGCAGGAAGTCCCGGATGCCGGAGACGGCCGCGGCCGGGATGCTCGCCTCCCGGCCCGACACACGCGACACCTACCGAAACGCGAAGCTCACACTCAACTTGAACGTATCTTGGGCGAGTGGTGGGGCATCTCCGAAGGGCCAGTTCATGTCCTCCTGGCGCAGTTCGTAGATGCCATAGGAGAGGCCGTTCTTGAGCACGAAGGCGACGATCGGCGCCGCGGCCGGCGTGCGGTCGCGAATGGCGCCGATGAACTCATCGAGCGCCTCTTGCGCCAGCGCCTCGGTCATGACGCTGCCGAGCCACTTCCAGGGCAGCCAGCGCTGCATGACCGTCATGCGCTCGTAGCCGAGCCCGACCTCGACCATCGGACCGATGCGCGCGCGAACGCCGCCCTCGGCGGAGGTCGCCAGGCGGAACTCCTCATGGAAGAAACCGAGGCGGCGGAAGTCCTCATCACTCAGCTCGCCCGACACCTCTTCAGCGCCCGTCATGACCTCGCGATCATACCCGAGCCGGTAGAAGCCGAGCCGCCCGCCGCTGTAGGGAGTGAGCGCGCTGGCCCGGATGCGGTAGCCGATTCCCGTGTACGAGAAGAGCCCGACCGCCCACGCCTCCGTCTCGAAAGCCTTGTCCTCGTCGTCGCCTCCCCCGAGGTCGCTTCCCGAGTAGCTGAAGGAGACGCCGTTGGAGGTGTAGTCAACGATCCCCGACGCAGCGTCCGACCAGTGCGCGGAGCCGAGCTCGAGCTCGATCGCGACCGGATCGGCCAGCTCTCCCTCCAGGTCATCGTGCGAGCGCTCGGCAAAGCCATAGCTGAGACGAATCATCGGCGCGCCGTCGAACCGCGGGCCATCCCACTCAAAGCGGCTCGGCGCCGCGGTGGGGACGAAAGCGAGCACGAGCAGCACTACGAGCATGGAGCGCATAGATCCTCCCTGGATACGTCTCGCATGGAAGTCCGGCTGAGATCAGGCCCTGCATTTAGCGCAATCGCCCGACTGCCGCAAGCCTACGCGGGGCCAGCGGTCCAAGTTTCCGCGCGCATGGACGTTCCCTTCGCCGTCGGGCAATCTCGGGGAGGGGGCGCGCCCGAGGGATGCCCCGGGCGCGCTGCCGCCCGGCGCCGGGGCACGCGGCGCCGTCAGCTGCCACGGCCGGCGAAGCTGACCCCGGCCGTCGATTCGACCACACGCCCGGCGTAGAGGGTCGCCACCTGGTACAGCGTCAGCGCCTGACCGAACTCATCCAGCGCCGAGACGCCGTCGGCCGCCACGGCGACGCGGTACCACCGCAGCGCGGCGGAGGCCGCCGTATGCAGCACGCAAATGTTGGCGACGTGCCGGCAATCACGAGTTGCTCCACGCCCCAGATGTTGCCGAGGAAGTGGTCGAGCCACGTGCCGTAGAAGCCATCGTAGCGGTTCTTCATGCAGATGAGCTCACCGTCGCGTGGCTGCAGCTCAGGCACGATCTCCCAGCCCCAACTGCCCTGAATGCAGTGCTCCGGCCAGATGTCGAACTCCGGGTCGTCCTTCACCTGCGTATCCTGCGTGAAGGCGATCCGTACGCCCGCCCGGCGTGCGCGCGCGAGCAGGTCGGCGATGCGCGGCACAGTTTCCGCCGCGGCCGGCACGGTCAAGGCCCCTTGCGCATGGACGAAGTCGTTCTGCATATCGACCACGATCAGCGCCGTCTTCTCCGCCGGTAGCGCGAGCTGCTCAACAGTGTCGAACTCCGGTATCCGTACTTCCCGTATGGGCAAGAAGGAAAAGGCCATGCCACCCTCCCTCGTTTGCAGTCTCATTCGCGATGCGACGGCAGCGATTGCCCCCCTGCGCGCTGCGAAAGCAGCGGTGCTCGACAACTACTTCTCCTAAGAGCTCCGGGGAGCCGACACCATCGGGTCGAGAAGCGAACTCGGCCCGGGCCACGCCCGATCCATCCGCAAGGCAATCCCCCTAGCGTGCCGGCCGCGGTCGTGGAGGCCCCCACGGGACGGCCCGGAGACACCCCGGTGGAGGCGCCCGGCTTCAGGGCATAGCCTCATCTGCCTAGGGGGTAATCGAGATGCAGGAAAAGGACGCTTTCCGCGCCAAGCACGAAGCGGAGCTCAATGAGCTGGAAGCGCGCTTGCAGCAGCTCGAGGCGCAGGCAGACGAGGCGCAGGCAGAGCTCAAAATCGGCTACCAGGAACAGGCCCACGAACTGCGCAACAAGCTGCACGAAGCGCGCGACGCACTGGCAGAGGCCGCCGAGGCGGGCCGCGAATCGTGGGACGAGACGAAAGCGACGATCGACCGTGCCGTGACCGACCTGCGCACGGCGCTCGATGTCGCTGCCACGCGGTTCAAGAAAGGCTCGATCACGCGCGACTGATCGCGATCCGGCTCGGCTGCGCTACTGCATCAAGAGCGCTTTGCGCCAGAGATCGTGATCCTGGGTCTTCAGGCGCACGAAGTAGACGCCCGAGGCCAGTGCGCGTCCCTGAGCGTCGCGAGCGTCCCAGTCCTGGTCATAGCGGCCAGGAGCCTGCTTGCCGGAAACGATCGTCCGCACCCGGCGGCCATGGATGTCGTAGACGGCGAGTTCGACGTGCCCCTGGCTGCCCAGCGTGTAGTGAATGCGCGCCGGGACACCCAATCGCCCTAGCCCAATCGGCGCCAGGTGATCGACCAGCGCCGGCGGCATCTCGTCCGCGGCGTCGCTCGGCGTGATCTCCACCGGCGTCGTCACCTGCGCCATCGTCACCGGCGCGCCACGTCCCTGTGCAGCCCACGCATCGTAGAGATCCTGGCCCGCCGAGTTGGTCTCGTTTTCGTCACGCAGGAACTCGATGTATTCCTTGGACGTCGCCTGGTAGTAGAGCGTGACGACCGCGCTCACGGCCGACCCCGGAAGCGTGTAGGCGGTCTCGTCCCAGTGCTGGCCGTCCGCATAGCTATAATCGACCACCGGAGACTGCACCGCCGCGAAGCCGGCGTTGGTGAAGCCGCGCGGGGGAATGCGGTTGTCGCTGTAAATCGTGTCGTTGAGCACGAAGTGGAACGACTTGCCCGGCGGCAGCCCGAGCCCATCGGCAAGCGCCTCGCTCAAACCGGGATGGATCTCATAGACCTTTGCCTGATCATCGATGACCAGCTCACCGGTATCGAAGTTGTAGGCGCCGGACTCAAAGACGAGTTGCTCCGCTTCGTCGAAAGCCTGCAGATTGAGCCAAATGCGACGTCCCTCCGGATATCCGGAGGGGAGCTTGTGACCCGTCTCGTTGGTCACTCGCACGGTTACGCCGAACTCCTCGGGAGTCACCTCGAGCGTCGCCGCCCTGACCAGCATCGATTCCGCACGGGCGGCGGCGGCATCGAGTTGCGCGACGTCGACCTCGTCGGGGAAGAATGTCGGCAGGATCGCGGGAATGAACGTGTTGCCACCCATCAGGTCGTGGAGCCCCAGATCGCCCCGCACCGGTGCGGCCGGATCGTCACATCCTTGACCGGTCACGTCGCGCATATGGCAATCCTGGCAGGTCGAGACGATCCCGTCCGGCTTGTCGCCGGCGAATTGTGGCGCGTAGACGCCGGTCGTTGCGTACTCGCTCTCGGACCACTCGCTGTAGGTCCGCTCGATCGGGAACATGTTGCGCAAGTCCATGTCCGGATGCTGCTCGTCGAACGCGTTCGGCGCGTAGTCGCCGAGCACAACCTGGTTGAAGACCGGATTGCTGACGTCGTGGCAGATCCCGCAGATATCGGCCGAGCGATGGAAAGGGGATTCGACGAAGTCATGCGCCGCGAGAGCGTCGGCATACGGTCCGCGCCGCAGGGGCGCCGGATCGTTGACGAACTGACCGTTTCCATACTGCAACGGCAGCGGGTCGATGTCGTCGAGGACCTCGAGGTCCTGGAGCGGGCTCACGCCCGCCACGTAGTTGTGGTCGACTGCCCGGTGACAGAAATCGCACTGCACACCGTGGCGATCCTTGGCCGTCAGGAGCCCGCCGCTCGTGTCGTCGCTGCGCCCCTCCTGCCAGCCGCCCGGTGAGTGACAGCGAATGCAGACATCTCCGACCGAAGGGGCATCCTGCTCGGCAATCGCCAGGCAGGCGAGGAAGAGCGGGTCCCGCGCCGCCTGTCCCATCATGCTGCCACGCCAGTTGTGCCACGGCTCGACCGCCGTGTCGTAGTTCCCATGACAGGTGGCACAGCTCAGATTGGGATTCTCGAGCACGGCCCCCTCATGCGGCTGGGTACCGGAGAGGTCCATGTCCCGCAAGGTGCTTGGAACATAGCCGGCCGGTTCGCCGATGATCTCGAAGTCGGCGTCGCTCAAGTCCTCACCCTCATTGCCGACGACGTCTCGCGCCTCGACACGGATCCGGTTGGCGACTCCCGGTCGATTGGGAACGAACCAGGCGAAATCGCCGTCCGGGGTCGTTGTGCGTCCGATCTTCTTGAACTCATTCCCGCTGTCATCGGATAGATAGAACTCGGCGCTGGCCACGCCGCTCGCATCCGTCGCGTCGTAGAGGACCGTGTAGAAGTTGCCGGCGGTCAGCGCCTCGCCGCCGTTCGGGTCGAGGACGAGCACGTCGGGCGGCGTCGTATCCGATCCTCCGGAGGGCACGAGATAGGGCTCGATCTCGGAGAGCGGGATATTGCTCGCATTCGTGTAGTTTGAGCCCGACAGCCCGGGGAAGGTCGGCGTGTTGTCAAAGTTGGCGAGATCGGTGATCTCGGTCAGGTTGACGAAGCCGTCCAGATCCGAGTCGTCGTTCTCGATGGCGAGTATCGCCTCGGTGGAGGAGAGCCCGTTGTTGATCCCGACCTCGACCCCGGCGCCGTAAGGATTGCGCGTCCCGCCGCCGTCGAAGTCGAAGTGACAGACGCCGCAGTGGCCCGCACTGCTCGGCAGGTCGTCGAGCTGAGTGCCTGTGGTTTGAGGGTAGAGATCGAAGAAATCGCGCCGGATCGGATTGCGCGCCTCGGCCACGCTGACGGCGAAGAAAAACAGGATCACGAACATCGCAATCGCATGGCACCTGCCAATTTGGATCTGCATCGCTACCTCCCTGCCGAGACTTGCATCGATCGTGGCGTCCCCCGGAAGCAGACGTTTGGTACCCGGCCGGTGATACGCGGCAGACGACGCGCGCAAGCCGCAGCGCAGCACGGGGTCTGCGACCAAGTTGCGTGTGCGGGCGGACCCCAAGCGGCCGCCGATCTCGCCCGTGCGGCGTGGGCGCCGGCGAGCCGTTTCGGCTAGCTGCCGTGGACGCTGAAGCTGCCCCAGTAGAAGGGATGGTTCCAGTGTGCGCGCGTCTCGCGTTGAGCGGCGCGCGCCGCCGCAGCCGGCGCGAGGCGCCCCTGCACGATATGGCGATAGAAGCTGCCCATCCAGTCGCGCGTCGCTTCGTCCTGTACTCTCCAGAGGCTTGCCACGAGTCGTGCCGCGCCTGCCGCGAGAAAGGCGTGGGCGACACCGGAGAGGTCATCGCCGGCGCCCGAGAAGGTGCGTCCCGAGTTGCAGGCGCTCAAGACAACGAGCTCGGCCGTCGTGCGCCGTCCCAGAAGATCGGCCAGGAAAAGCGCGCCATCGCCGGTCCCGATGCGCGAGAAGAAGGGATTGTCTTCGCGGAAGACTCCGTGGGCACTCAAGTGCAGCAGGCGGCAGCGCTCCATTTCGACCAGCAGCCGCTCGGTGGCACAGTCTTCCAGCAGGATGGCATCGCCCGCGGTGAAAGCGTCCGCGATCGTTTGTAGCTCGTGCGCCACCGCCGGCGTGCCAGCGCGCACCGTGCCACAGAGCACTACCCGTCCGTGGCGGCGGTGTCTGCGCCTGCGGCGAAGCAGCGCGTCGGCGGTCGGGCAGCGGATCAGCTCGAAACGCTCGTCCAGGTAAGCGGTTCCATCCCAAAGGCATTCAAACGGCACCGCGTGCAACCACCGGTGCGGTACGACCAGCAGCCGGCCCGCCTCCGGCAGGCGTGACGCCAGCGGTTCGAGCAGAGCTTCCCACAACGCACATAGCGCCGCCTCGGCTGATCGGCGCAGGAAGGTCGGGTCGCGATCCAGCGCGCTCGACGTCTCGAGCACCATCGTGTCGATCTGAAAGCGCACCCGTTCGATCCGCTCGCGGACTGCAGGTACCGCTTCGGGAAGGACGTGCATCGAGTGGCGCCCGCGGTCGATCACGAAGGCGTTGACACGTTCGCCCGCAACGAAGTAGTCGATCAGTACTTCGTCACGCCGCAGCAGGCGTTGTACGTCCTCAATCGCGAGACGCGATTGCCACGGGCTTCCGCCCTTCGCACGCCCCTCCCCGCGGCGCAGGAGATCGGCGATCTCTCGTTCGCCCTGGCGCACCTCGCGCTGCAAGCCAGCAATCGTCGCCGGGTCGGGCGCGCCTTCTGCGGGAAACTCCGCCTCCTCGAGCTGCTTCACCCGGGCGCCGAGCTGGGCGCGTTTCCCCGCCAGCCGGCGACGCAGCTTCTGGCCCGGACCTGCTTCGCGCTCGCGGAATCCGCGGGCCCGCGCCGCTTCGGTCAGCTGGAAGAGCGTCTCGAGATTGGGACGGGGGGCATTCCGTTCGAGAGCGAAGAGTTCGTGATAAATCGCGGCGTGCTCTTCGAACGCCCGCGCGCGCAGTTCCGCGCCCGGGATTTGAACGCGCTGCTCTTCCACGGCGCGCACCGCGCGGCGCAGGCGCTCTACCGCCCGGCTCCGCTTCTGGCGCGCGGCGGCCACTTGACCCGCGAGGCTCCAGACGCGCGCGCGCGTCCCCGCCGGATAGCGCGTCGCGCGACGCAGGATGGGCTGTAGGATGCGCTCCGCGGCGGCGAATCGGCCGCGGGCGAGCGCGGCCGCAGCTCGGATCCGCAGCGCCTCATCCGCCTGCTGAGGTACTCCCCGGCTGCGGAGCGTCCGTGCCGCGCGCCCCGCAAGTCGTCCCCCCTCGCCGGGTTCGCCGCACCGCACAGCCAGCCGGGCCCGCTCGACCAGGACTTGCGCGTGGCGCGTGGCATGGCGGCGCCGGCGCAGGAATACCTCGACCTCGAGCAGCAGAGCCCCCGCCGCACCCAAGTCATCACTGGCGGCCAGACCGCGAGCGGCCAGCAGCCGCCCCAGGGCGGCATCCAGGTCCATCCCCTCCCGCTCAAAGGCCGCCGTGGCGCGCGTCGCCAGTTCGGTTGCCTCCCTCGGCATGCCGAGCTCCAGATAGATCTCCGCCCGGGCGCGATCGGTCGCGGCGCGCATGTCCTCAATCCCCTGCCGGGCAAACGTCTCGCCGGCCTCCTCGAGGCGGCCAAGCGCGGCGCGGTAGTCGCCGGCCAGCAGATCGAGAAACGCCTCGTTGTAGTGCACGTGCGCATCCAGCGCTTCGAGCCCCAGCGCGGCGCACGCGGAACGAGCCCGGCGAAACGTCGACCGCGCTTCATCGAGACGCCCGAGATTGGTACACGCGATCGCCAGATTCATCAGCAGGCCGACAGCCGTCGCATCCTTGATTCCGGCCTGCGTGAAAATGCGATCGGCACGCCGGTAGGCCGTATGGGCTTCGGCATAGGCCTCACGTTGATAGGCGGCATTGCCGCGATTCATGAAGAGCTTGCCGAGGTAGACCAGATTCCCGCTGCGGCGCAGACGCCGTTCCGCCTCCGCGGCCAGCCGCGCCGCGTCGCGCGCTTCTCCGAGCAAGGACAACAGGTGTACGCGGCCAACGAGGATCTGGCCAACGAGATCCCCGGCCCGCGCGTGCCGGGCGGCGTCGGTCGCGCGGCGGTAGGCCTGCAGCGCATCCCGATGATGACCGACGAAGAGAAATGCCTCCGCCCGGCAGCGCCAGATATGCGCGGCAGCAGCAGCCGATAGCGCCTCGCCGGCGCGGTCGGCAACGCGCGCGAGCGCGCGGGCAAGCAGGTCGGCCTGCGAGGGATCGCGAAGGTAGAAACCGGCGGCATAGTCACGCAGGCGGGCAGCGACTCGCGCAGACGGGGGGGCGCTCCAGGCTTCGAGCTGGGCCACAACCGTGCCAGGATCGACCTCGGGTCCCAGATCCAGTGTCAACTCTGCTTCAGAAGAAGTCGCTGGCTTCCAGCCTCGTCTCCGCATCGCACCCCATCCTATCCGCGCAAGCGCAGCACGAGGGCCGCAGGACTACCCGGATGGGTTCGGCACTCGAAGCTGGATCAGTTCGTCGTCAAGGGCAATCAGCAAATCCGTCTCGCGGGCCGGCAGGCGCCTGAACTGGAATTCGCCGAACTCCGTCAGAGGGGCTTCCGAGGCGTCTTCTCCCGCGTCCGCAGCGACCCAACCGCCGGCCGGGACGGAGGCCCCACGCAGAGGACTCACCTGTCCGCGCAGATCGTAGGTCTTGGCTGCTGGAGCACTGAGCGCGACAGCAATGCGGTAGCTGTCGGTCTCGTAGCGCAGCATGCGCGGCGCGGCCTGGCTCGGACCGCGCAGCCCCGCCGCGGGGACGAGAGAATCACCGGTCAAGACCGCGGCAACCTGCCGCGTTGCCTCAGCGCTCCAGCGCAGGGCAGCACGCAGGCTCTCTCCCGCGCGTCGGCGGGCATCTTCCTCCGTGTTGCCTGCCAGGAGTGCCTCCAGCCTCTCCCAGGTGCGGGCGATGCGATCCGTAGGAGGGGAGGGGAGCCGCGCTTGCCCGAAGTCTCCCAGGACTTCACGCGCTTCCGCCAGGCGTTCCGCACAGCGCGAGCACGTTTCCACGTGCGACCGAACCCCGCGAGGGACTGATTCCGGAGACTCGATGCAGTCCAGAATCTCTCTGTATGTAGCGTGCATCCGTTTCACAGGCTCACCTCATCGGCTTCTACATTCGCCGCTCCTGAGCGGCTCCGGTTGCGCGGCTCCGTCCCGTAGACGGATCTCGATGGCGGCTTGATAGCTTCTTCAGGTCGCGGGCCGCCTTTTCCAGGCACCGGGCGCGGGTCGGACCGATGCTCCCAATGGGCATATCCTCCTGCTGCGCCGTAGCTTCATAGCTCATCCGCGGTTCGCTGAGATAGAGCGCGGTCAGCAGCCGGCGGCATCGGTCGTCAAGCCCTGCGAGCACATCCCATAGCGCGGCCACGCGTTCCAGGCGTACCAGCACTTGCAGGGCGTCTTCTTGCACCCCATTCGTCGCGGGACCGCCAAGTAGACCATCCCCCTCGGCCAGGCTCAATTCACGCCGCCGCCCGCGCAGGCGATCGATGCCGATGCGATAGGCAATCGTGTAGACCCAGGAGGCGAGCCGTTTCGGGTCCTGCAGCGTCCCGATCGTCCGCATCGCCGTCAGGCAGATCTCCTGGAAGAGGTCGTCGCGATCTGCCTCCTGAAACCCGAGCCGCGCCGCAACCGCCTCCGCGATCCGGCCATACTCCTCGACGAAGTTGCGCCAAGCGGTCGGATCTCGCTTCGCGAGCGCGTTGACGAACTCGGATCGCTCCATCCCCTTCCTCTACCTGCAACACGCTGGCGGCGGGCGCCCTCGGACGACCTGTCCTCAGTGGCCGCAGTGTTGACGCTGTGACTCGCTGATCGTTACAATTGCATGAGTATAGCTGTCGGATGCGATTGAGGCGACCGGCTTCCCATTGCGGGTTGCGAGCTCGGGCCCATCGCGGACGCCAGCCGGCGGCGGTCCTTAAGCGGCCGCAGGCAGGAGATGATCACATGCACCCCGCGCGCTGCCTCCTCTTGGTCTTGCTCGGTCCCGCCCTCGGGCTCCTGCTGGTGATTCTCCCATCCGCCGCTGATACGCCACCGCCACCGCCCTACAGTCCCGGTCAGATCTGCTGCTTGCTCGAGGAAGGTGCCTCGATCGACATCGTCAACTCGCGCTGGAACACGGTGACGCTGTACGCCGAGCCGAACGAGGAGCTCTATCTGCTCTACGCCGACGGCGTTGCCGATCTCGAGGATCTCGTGGCGCGCATGCGCAGCGATGAAGCGATCGACATCGTTGAAGTCAACTATGTGCTCGAGAGCCCCGAAGCGGTGCGCCAGATGGTGATCGGCGCGGTCGGCGGAGGCTGGGCCGAATACGCCGATCAGGCGCTGACGACGCGCATTGGTCTGGGTGAAGCTCATCAGCTCAACACGGGAGCAGGGATCACCGTCGCGGTGCTCGATTCCGGGGTCGATCCCGATCATGAGGCACTTGCTGGCCGACTTGCCGACTACGGCTTCGACTGCGTCGACTACGACTCCGAGCCGTGGGAAGAAGCCAACGCCGTCGATGACGACGACGATGGCCTGATCGACGAGGGCTTCGGTCATGGGACGATGGTTGCCGGGTTGATTGCCCTCGTCGCACCCGACGCCACGATCATGCCGTTTCGCGTGCTCGACGATGAAGGCCGGGGGAGCCTATTCGGCATCACCAAGGCGATGATCAACGCCTCGAGCCATGGTGCCCACCTGCTCAACATGAGCTTTGGCTGTCCGCAAGTCATCTTGAGCATCCAGAAACGGCTACGACTGACTGATCAGCACGGTGCAATCGCTGTCGCCGGGGCGGGGAATCGGAACCAGGAAGACCCCCCCTATTACCCGGCGAGCGACACGCTGAGCTACATGGTGACCGCAGTTGATTCATGCGACGTAAAGGCCGACTTCGCCGACTACCACGCGGATGTCTTCCTCGCCGCGCCGGGTGTCGCCGTGCGCAGCGCCTATCCCGAGGGCGAGTGGGGGATCGGCAGCGGCTGCTCGTTCGCGACGCCCTTAGTGACCGGCGAAATCGCGCTCCTGTTGAGCCACTTCGGCCCCGATCTGCCCAAGGCCGATCTCGAGGCCCGCCTGCGCTGGGGAGTCGTCGCCATCGACGGTCTTGACGGGAACGCGTCCTATGCCGGCAAGCTGGGTGCGGGTCGGATCCTCTTACCCCTGGCGCTGACCGAGCCGGCAGCCGGTCCGGAGCCCGAACCCCTCCCCCGCGTTCACGTTGCCTGCTGGCCGAACCCCTCCCGGGGCGCGGTCTACCTACAGGGGGACTTCGACGGAGCGACCCACCGCGTCAGCATTTACGACGTGACGGGACGCCAGGTGCGGCGACTCCAGCTGCCGCCAGGCCACGGCAGCTTCTGGGATGGGCGCGACCGAGACGGACGGCCTGTGGCGCCCGGCCAGTACTGGCTGCGCCTGGGGGATGGATCGCGCGGCCCGACGCTCGTCCGCCTGCCCTAACCCGCTCGCTTGCCAAACGAAGATGTCCGATCTGAGCCGCAACTCCATTGGTTGTGGCTCGATTCCTACTGGTTCGACCACACAGTCCACCTTGAACCAATGGGGTGCCAGGACGTTGGCCCATTGCTACCGTGGCGATTGGGGGCTGGAGCGGCATCAGCCCGCGGCAGCCGTATCCGCGATCGTACGCCGCTGGGGCGAATATCTGCCCAACCGCTTATTGATAAGCAAGTTACGACGATTCTCCAGTAGTCCTCGATCCACAACCTAACCGATTCCTAGTATTTCGGACTCGCTGCTCTCGTCTGCCTTCTGCCGGCCGCAGCCCTGGCTGGGAGGGCAATGCCCTACCCCCAGCCCGGGTCGCCAAAGCCAGCGGAAGAAGAGGATGAGGATGACGGCGGATACGCCCAGGAGGGCCTCCCCCGGCGCTCGGCGAGCGGGGCGGGTACGGGTCGCGATCTACTCGCACGACACGTTCGGCCTGGGACATCTCACGCGCAGTTGCCGGATTGCGCGCGGTGCTGTGGCCGCCTATCCGGACGGCAGCGTCCTGCTGCTGTCCGGCTCACCCATTGCGCACCGCTTCTCCTTCCCTCCCGCCGTCGACTACATCAAGTTGCCGTCGGTCGTCAAGTCGGGCCCGAACACCTACGACGCTCGCGAGTTGAGGATCTCCCGGCGGCGGATTCGACAGATGCGCAGTCAGCTGATCCTCGATGCACTCGATGCCTTCAATCCCCATCTGCTCCTGGTCGACAATGTCCCGACCGGCATGAAGGGCGAGTTGCTGCCCACTCTGGAGTGGCTCCACCGGCGGAGCCGTCGCACGCGCGTACACCTGAACTTGCGCGATGTCCTCGATAATCCGGAAGTGATTCGAAGCGCGTGGGAGAGCCAGGGAATTCCGACCTTGCTGCGCAGTCACTTCGACGAAATCGACGTCTTTGGCGACCCCGCAGTCTATGATGCCGTTGCCGCCTACGATCTGCCTCCAGAACGCACGCACTACATGTCCTACATCGCCCCGACCGAAACTGAATGCCATCTGACGGCGCCGCTGCAGCCGGTTTCCGGAGAACGGGCCCGTGTGCTGGTAACGTCCGGCGGAGGGGGCGATGGAGCCGACGTGCTCTTCACGTGTGCACAGCTACAACATCAGCTTGGCGAGTCCAGCCCCTTTCACTTCGATCTCGTGACCGGGCCGCTGATGGACCCCGCCTTGCGTGCGAAGATGCACGACGCGGGCGGGAATGCGCCTCATCTACGAGTGTACGAGTATGTCGACTGCCTGCCCGCCTGGATGGCCGCCGCCGACCTCGTCCTCTCGATGGGCGGATACAACACGTTGTGCGAGGTCCTCGCCGTCGCGCGCAGATCACTCGTCGTGCCACGCGTCTACCCTCGGCGGGAACAGCAGATTCGCGCCCGCGCCTTGGCGGCCCGCGGACTGGTAAGCGTGCTCGAGCCAGACGCGCTGGCGCCGGAGGGTCTGTCCACCGCTCTGCTGACCGCATTGCGGGCCCCGCCGACCCTGCCGGCCAACGGCCGAGTTCCCATGCGGGGGATTCCAAAGCTGGTCGCACGATTGCGTGCCTTGCGCGCTGACATTCTCTCCCCGGCGCGGTCGCTGCCCCGCCGTCCCTCACGCTCGCGACCGAAGCCGGCACGGGCGACATCGCCCCCACCGCCGACGTTGCGTTCCCCGGGTCAGGCCGAGGAGCCGCCCGCGCGCCGGCGACCGCACTCGCGTCGGGCAACGATGCGGGCCCTCAGGCGGGCGGTCTTGCGACGCCTCCCACCCACCGGCCCCCTGCTGATCCTCTTTCTGGCCGCCGGGCTCACCACGGTTGCCGCTTGCCCGGCTCGGGCCGACGACAGCGCCTGGCTCCCGGTACGGGCCAGCGCCAGCAGCGGCTTTGGCTACGACTCGAATCTGCTCGACGCCTCCGACGCCGAACGCGAGGCCTTCGACAGTCAGGCCCCGGATGCCTTCTTCGTCGTCGGCCGCATGGAGGACGCCTATTGGGAAGGCAAGTTGGAGGCCGACTGGAAGCCGGAGCGCATCGCTGGCGTCAAGACCAAGGTGCGCGGGTCGCTCGAGCATACGCGCTACTTCCACAACCCGATCAGGAACAGCACGCGCTACGCCCTCCAGCTGCAAGTCCGCTTGACGGGCGCTGCCGGTCTCGAGCTGGAGGGCGCCTACACGCCCCAAATCTACGGACGCCACCGGCGCGACAAGGATGCGCTGCCCGGCGAACCGCTCTTTCGCCCGGACGTCCATCGCCGCTGGGATGCCGAAGTCGCCCTCGAACGAGAGCTGGGCGATCACTGGGAGTTGCGCCTCGCCGGAGAGGGATCGTGGCGGACGTACGAAGAGGCCTTCCGCGAGCGGGATCGCACGCGCTGGGGGGCTTTCGGCGAAGCCGTGTGGGAACCGGGCACCGGCTGGGAAGTGGCGACCGAGCTCGGCTGGCGGCGCAATCGTTCCCGCAACGAACCGGATCTGGGCAAGGACCTTTCCTGCCGCGAGTGGTTGATTGAGCCGACGGTGCGCTGGGACCTCGGGTTGCGCCGAGGAACGCTCACGCTCGGCGGTGGTCTAGCCTGGCGCGACTACACGGCCGGCGATCCCGCGGATTGGAATCACTACGGTCGTACCGACCGCCACGAGGAACTGATCCTGGCCTATGAGCAATTGCTCACTGCGACGGTGACCTTCGAGATCGTCTACGCGGCACGCTGGCGCCGGGCGGAGCTCGCCTCGGGTGAATCGATCGACTACGACGAAGAGGGTTCGTTTTCCGAGCACACTCTTCTGGGTGCGTTCTCATGGGAATGGGAACGCAGGGAGGACTGATGTTGCGATCATCATTTGCACGACATCGTGTCGCTTTGCTGCTGCTGCTCGCGGTGACGGCCGTCATGCCTGCGGCGGGTCACGTCTGGCCGATGTTCCAACGCGACTTCTCGCACTCTGGGTTCGGCGACTTCGACGCCCCCTTCGACTCGATGTTGGCCTGGTCGTACGCAACCGGCGATACGATCCTCTACGCCTCGCCGGTCGTGGCGGCGGACGGAACGATCTACATCGGCAACAACGACAAGGAGCTCGTTGCCCTCTCGCCCACAGGCGAGCGTCTCTGGTCCTACCATGCCGGTGGCAGCCTGCGCCACTCGACACCGGCGATCGATGGGGCGGGCACGATCTACGTCGGCGGGTCCAACGGTCGCCTCTACGCGGTCCATCCCGACTCGACGCTCAAGTGGACGTTCACGGCCGGCGGAGCGATCAAGTCGGCCCCGACGATCGACGACGGCGGACGCATCTACTTCGGCGCGGACGATGGTCTGATCTACGCGGTCAATCCCGACAGCACGCTTGCCTGGTCCTACGCCACCGGCGACACGGTGCGCTGCTCGCCCGCAATCGGTCCTGACGGGACGGTCTTTGTCGGCTCGACCGACAACTACCTCTATGCTCTCTGGCCGAACGGCTCACTGCGCTGGCGCGCGGCCACGGGAGGACCGATCAGGTACGCTGCGCCAACGGTGACTGCCGCTGGCGTCGTCTACTTCGGCTCCTACGATGGCTGGCTCTATGCCGTCACGTCGGACCAGCAGTTCCTCTGGGGCTACGACACGGAGCATGTCATCCGCTCGACACCCTGCCTCGGTCCGGATGGGCGTATCTACATCGGCGCCGGTTCGGACCTGCTCTGCCTGAACGTCGATGGAGGGTACGAATGGCATTTCTCCGCTGACGGCACGATCGCCAGCGCACCGGTCTACTTCGGTGACGACGACCGGATCGGTTTCGGCGCCGATGATGGCGTCTTCTACTGCGTCGAGAGCGATGGCTCACTCGACTGGCGCTACACCGTGCGCCGCCCGATTCGCAGCAGTGCGGCACCGAGCGGCGACGGCAACATCTATGTCGCCGATCTGCTTGGCACCGTATACGCCTTCGGGTCACTGGGAGACCTCGCGGTTGACGACCTCGTGCGGCGTTGGGGGCCCCCCGCCTTTCGCGCCGTGCCGAATGTGATCGAGAGTGGCGTGCGCTTCGAGCCACAGGGTGCGATCGAAGATCGCTCGCCACTCCTCGTGCTCGACACCGTGGGCCGCATCGTCGCTCGAATCGCTGGCGGCGATGATGGTGTGCGTCATTGGGACGGCCGGGATCGATCGGGACGGCCCTTGCCGGCAGGGCTCTACTTCCATCGCACGCGGGCGCACCCAACGCCTGGGCGGCTGGTCATCGTCCGATGAGACCCGCGCGGCGACAGAATGCGCGCCCCGCGCGGCCCCGGCCGCCGCGCGCGACCGGCACGGCGTGGTCGCTCGTCGGCCGCGGCTTGGTCCTGTTCGTCGGTACGTTCGCGGCAGCCTGCGGTATCGATGTACACGATGGAGCCGGCCCGCGGGTCCCCATTGCGAACGTGACAGGATACGTCAACCGCGCCGGACTCCCCGCCGACGATCTCGACGTCGAGCTGCGGCGGGCTGACAACGCCGTCACCGTGGCGGAGGGGGAAACCGCCTATGATGGGAGCTACGCCTTCTACGAGGTCGCGCTTGGCACGTGGGAAGTCAAGGTCTCCGGCGAAGAGACAGGCGACTTCGATTCCGTGACCCGCCTCTTCACGATTGATCGCGAAGAAGAGCGGCGCGAGCTGCCGCCGCTCGACATCGACGCCGCAGGCGCTACCCAAACAAGGCCCGCGGAGGGAGCCGCGCATCCAGCGCCGACGTTGTTCACGTCGCTCACCTTTGCCTGGGTCCTGCCGGCCTTCTCCACCGACGCGGCGCGGGCGCAGGTCTATGACTGGGATTGGAACCCCGTCTGGTCGTCGGATGACGAACCGGGTCTGACGAGCATCGCCTGGAATGGTCTGACCGGCAATGAGGGCGACTACGCCGGGGACTTCGCCCCCCCGGGGCGCTACCGCTGGCGGGTCAAGTTCTACATCGGCGACAGTCTCGAGGCCCGCACCGATACCCGGGAGTTGGTGCTCGAATGATTCCGCAGCCGACATCCGCGACGCGCGCCGCCGACCGACTGCCGCCCACGGGCCGGGTCGCCTATCTGGCCAAGATGTTCCCGCGGGTGTCGGAGACCTTCATCCTGCGCGAGATCTTGGCGCTCAAGGAGTCCGGTGTACCGACCCGGATCTACTCGCTCTTGACGCCAACCCGTGACGCGCGGATCCAGTCTCAGGCGCGCGCGTTGATGGTGGAGACAACGGTGCTGCCAATGCCTGGCTGGCGCCAGGCCCGTCTGTGCTTGCGAGCCCTGGGAAGCACGGCCCGGCGCAACCCGGCCGCGGTGGGCCGCGAGTTCGGTCGGGTGCTGTTGCGGCCGCGGCCGAGATGTTGGAAGCGCTTCTTCCGCGCACTCCTGCTCGCCGAACAGATGCGCCGCGATCGGATCGCCCACTTGCACGCCGCCTGGGCTCACACCCCCGCCTCGGTGGCGCGCATCGCTTCTCGTTTGACGGGGATCCCCTGGAGTATGGGCGCCCATGCGAAGGACATCTTCCTTTCGCATCCGCGCTCACTCGCCAAGAAGCTCGCTGCTGCGCGCTTCACGCTTTCCTGCTCGGCGACGCACCGCGATCATCTCGCGGCCCTGGCGACGCGGGCCGAGCACGAAGTGGCTCCCCGGGTGGAGCTCTACCATCACGGGGTTGACTGCGCTTTCTTCCGGCCGTCCCGGCCGGAGGGAGGGGAAGAGCCAGCGCCGGCGACTCCCGCCGGCGTTCCCCTCCTTGTCTCCGTCGGGCGTCTGGTGCCGAAGAAGGGCTTTGACACCCTCTTGCGATCGGCCGCCGCGCTGCGCGACCGGGGAGTCGCTTTCCGTCTCGAGATCATTGGCGCCGGGCCGCTGCGCTCGGCGCTCGTGGACCAGATCGGCGCCCTCGACCTGCAGGATCGGGTCGCGCTGCGCGGGATGCTCGTCCTCGAGGAGGTGCGCGCCGCCTATCGCCGCGCCGCCGTCGTCGTGCTCGCGTCGCGAATTACGGCCAATGGCGATCGGGACGGCATTCCCAATACGCTCGCCGAGGCGATGGCGTGCGCGGTCCCCGTCGTGGCTTCCGCCACGCCCTCGATCGCCGAATTGGTTCACGACGAGGAGACGGGACTGCTGGTCCCTGCCGACGATTCCGAGGCTCTCGCCCAAGCGTTGCAGCGCCTGCTCGCCGACGCCGCGTTGCGGCACCGACTCGGACGAGCGGGGCGCGCCTGGGTGGCCGAGTTCTTCGATGCAGAGGCGTGGGGCCGGCATGTCGCCCGCCGCCTCGACCGGGCCCGCGGCACCGAGCGGATGCTCTATCTCTCAGCCGACCGAGGCGTTCCCGTGCGCGGGCACAAGGGGGCCTCGGTACACGTACGCTCGGTTGTCCAGGCCCTGCAGTCGCTCGGCTCCGAGCTGCGCATCGTCACGACGCGTCCTGGCCCGCAGGACGGACCGAGCGTATCCGCCCCGATCGTGCGCAGCGGGTGCGGCAACCGCAGCAAGGACCTGATGGCTCGCTTGTCGCAGGCCCTGCGCGGCGGGCGCGCCCTCGAGCGCAGCTTCGTCCGGCTGATCGACAACATCGCCGTCTACCGCCGTGTCCGCCAATTGACGCAGTCCTGGCGACCGGATGCGATCTACGAGCGCTATGCCCTGTGTGCCGTGGCCGGGTCCTTGCTCGCACGTCGCCTGGGGGTGCCTCACATCCTTGAAGTCAACGCACCCCTCGCCGATGAGGAGGCGCGCTTTCGCGACCTGCGCTTGCGCCGCCTGACCCACCTGCTCGAACGTCGCTTGCTCCGGCGCGCCGATCGCGTGGTCGTCGTTTCACGCGCTCTCGAGCAGCATGTGCGCCGGCTCGGCGTCGCCCCCGCGCGCATTCTCCTGCTGCCCAATGCGGTCGACCCCGAGGTCTTCCATCCCGACCGTGACGGCGCCCGCGTGCGAGCCGAGCTCGGCTGCAATGGCGCCTTCGTCGTCGGCTTCAGCGGTACGCTCAAGCCGTGGCACGGCGTCCGGCACCTCATTCGCGCGATGCCGGATCTCATCGCCAGCGGCGCGGCGGCTCATCTGCTCTTGATCGGCGATGGCCCCGAGCGCGAGAACCTCGCCGCCCTGGCCGGTGAGCTGGGGATTGCCTCCCACGTACACTTCACCGGCGCGCTGCCGCACGCGGAGGTCGGGGACTACCTCGCCGCAAGCGACGTACTCGTTGCCCCGTACGGGCATCTCGAGAACCACTGGTTCTCGCCACTCAAGGTGGCGGAATACCGCGCCGTCGGTCGCCCGGTCGTCGCTTCGGCGATTGGGCAGCTCGCTGAGGGAACCGCCGAAGAACAGGGCACCGTGCTTGTCCGCCCGGAGGACGAGGACGCCCTGGCGCAGGCGTTGATTGCTCTGGCAAGCAACCCCGTGCGCCGGCGTGCCCTGGGCCACCGGGCGGCCGCGGCGAGCACCTGGACCTGGCAGGCGTTGGCCCGCCGCCTGCTGCAGGAAATCGAGACCGCCCGGCGCGAGCTCTGGAGGTGGCACGATGCCTGAAGCAAGAGAAGTCTCCGCCTCGCCGCGCACCACGCAAAACGCGGCGCTGGGTGACGGCGTGACTGCGCCGCTGACAGTTGCCTATGTGCTCAAGATGTTCCCGCGCTTCTCGGAGACATTCATCGCCAACGAGATCCTGGCTCTCGAACGTCGCGGTGTTCGCACGGTGATCTTCTCGATGAAGCGCCCGAACGAGGCGCTTCAACAGAGTCAAGTCGCACGCATTCGCGGCCAGCAGTTCGTCATCCCGGCGCTCGATCTCAAGCACTCCGTTCTGCACACGGGCCTGCACCTGCTGGCCTTCATTCGGGCGCCGCTCCGCTACCTCCGGACCCTCGTCTTCGTCGCCCAACGCCGGTCGCGCGCCGCCTGGCAGAAGTTTCTCGTCGCCCCCTTCATCGTTCAGCGCGCGCGTCAGGCTGGCGTTGAACATCTGCACGCACACTTCGCCAGCGGACCGGCCCGGCAGGCGAAGCTGGCCGGGATGCTCTCGGGACTTCCGTTCAGCTTCACCGCACATGCGAAGGACCTCTACTGGAACGGCCACCGGCACGGCAAGAACAACAAGCTAAAGAAGCGCCTACGCCTTGCCGCGCACGTCGTCACGATCAGCGAGTACAACCGCCACTTCATCGAGCATTTGCCCTTCAAGGTGCCACGGCGCAGGATCGTCACCGTTTACAATGGACTCCCGCTTCGCGACTGGCCCTGGCTGCGAACCGACGGCCGGCCGGCAAGTCGACATTCTGGTCCGGCCCCGCTTCTGTTGGCGGTCGGGCGCCTCGTCGAGAAGAAGGGCTTCGCCGTGCTGATCGACGCCTGCTCTCGCCTCCGCGCGGCGGGCATCGATTTCCACTGTCTGATCGCCGGCGAAGGGCCCGAGCGAGCGCGGCTGGAGCAACGCATTCGGGAACGGGATCTCGATCAGGTCGTCTCGTTGCCCGGGTCGATCCCCCAAGATCGACTGCGCAAGGAATTCTATCCGCGCGCCACGCTGCTGTTGCAGCCCTCGATCGTCGGTGCGGACGGCGATCAGGATGGGATTCCGACCGTCATCCTCGAGGCCCTCGCATGCGGACTCCCGGTCGTCGCCACGCCTGTCTCCGGCATCGGCGAGGCCGTCATAGATCGGGTCACCGGCTTGCTCGTACCGCCCAAAGATGCGGCGGGCTTGGCTCACGCCGCCATGCGCGTAATGCGTGACGACGCCCTCGCGGCGGAGATCGCCCGCGCCGGCCGGCGGTTGGCAGAGCGACGGTTTGATCTCGACCAGAACGTTAAGATCCTGGCCCACCTCTATGCGGCCGCCGCACGTGGAATCCCGCGCTGGTCACTCGCTAAGCTGCGCACGCGGGCCGGCCTCGACTTGCCTCCCACGACGTGGGATCTGGCGGCACCCGTGCGTTCCAACGCCGGGCGGCGGGAACGGGTGCTGATTGCGGAGACGCACTGATGGCACTGCAGGTCACAGCCACCTTGAAGCCGGTTTTGGAGATGTGGCGCGAGGCGAGTCGCTTCATCGCGATCCTCCGACGCTTCCGCCATTACCTGCGGCCCCAGCTGAGGCCGATGATCTGGGCAACTCTCGCCAGCATCGCCTTCACGCTGGTCGTGCTGTTGGAGCCCTGGCCCTTGCAAGTGATCTTCGATGGGGTCCTGCTCGATCGCCCCGTGCAGTTCCTCGGTCTCGACCTGCAGGCACTCGCGGGAAACCCGCTCTGGCTGCTCGCGGGCGCGTCGCTCGCCGTGCTAGTGCTCGCGTTGCTACGAGGCCAGTTCTACTACGCCCAAAACGTCCTTGCAGCCACGGCCGGCATCGATGTCGTGATGGCAATCCGCCGCGAGCTCTTCCACCACTTGCAGAGCCTTTCGCCCTCCTTCCACCGCCAGGCGCGCGCCGGCGATCTCTTGATGCGCTTGACCGGCGACATCGTCATGTTGCGCGAGATGGTCGTGGCGGCGCTGATCACGTTCTTTTCGCGCGGTTTGGTTCTCATCGGCACGCTCGTGCTCATGCTCACCCTCAACGCCAAGCTAACGCTGGTCGCCGCAGTCATCACCCCGACCTTGCTCCTCGTCTTGTCCGCCTTTCGCATCCGACTCGTCGACGCCGCCGGTCGACAGCGCAAACGAGAGGGTCGCTTGGCAACGTCGGCACACGAGGTTCTGACGAGCGTGGAGCTCGTTCAAGCCTATACCGCTGAACGCTTCGAAGATGCGCGGTTCAAGGAGATGAACCGTCGCAGCCGTCGCGCTGGAGTGCGGTTGACGCGCATCGAGGCACGCCTGAACCGCGCCGTCCAGATCACGATGGCGGCCGGTCTCTGTTGCGTGCTCTGGCTCGGCACACGCGATGTCCTGGCCGGGCACTTGTCGCCGGGGGAGCTGCTCGTCTTTCTTGCCTATCTGCGCGGTGTCTACCGGCCGCTACGCGACATCTCGAAGCTGACCCAGCGCATGGCCAAGGCATCGGCCTGCTCCGACCGTGTGCTCGAGGTGCTCGACACCGTGGCGGAGATCGAAGATGTGGCAGACCCGGAGGTGCTGCGCGACGTGCGCGGCGAGATCGTCTTCGATCAGGTCTCGTTCGCCTATGACGGCCGCACACCCGCCGTCGCCGAGATCGATCTTCGCATCCAGCCGGGAGAGATGGTCGCCTTCGTCGGCCCGACGGGATCGGGGAAGTCGACCTTGTTGGCGCTGCTGCTGCGCTTTTTCGATGTGCACGCGGGCGAGATTCGTATCGATGGCCGGCCGATTCCGGGCCTGAGTCTGCGCTCGCTGCGCCGCAATATCAGCCTGCTCCCCCAGGAAACGGTGATCCGCGGGGCAACGGTATATGAAAACATTGCCTACGGTACGGTCGGGCGCAGCCCGAAAATGCCGACCCGCCGGCAAGTCGCGCGTGCGGCCCGAGCCGCCCGGGCGCACGAGTTCATCGAGCGTCTGCCACGCGGATACGACACGGTTGTCGGTGAGCGCGGGGGCACGCTCTCTGGCGGTCAGCGACAGCGGATCGCAATCGCCCGCGCCGTGCTGCGCAAAGCGCGCATTCTTCTGCTGGACGAGCCGACGACCGGCCTCGACCCCGTCTCCGGTCAGGCCGTGCTCGAGGCGCTCGACACGCTCGCCGAGGGGCGGACGACACTGGTTGTCGCCCACCAGCTCAGCACAGTCCTGCGCGCCGACCGCATCGTCTTCCTCGAGCAGGGCCGCATTCGCGAGCAGGGAACGCATGCCGAACTGATGCGCTCCGACCAGGGGTATGCCGAGTTCTTCCGCACCGAATGGGGCGGGCTCGCCGCACAGGCCGAAAAAGACCGTGATGCGCTCGCGGCGACGTCCTAGGGACAACCGACGTACACAGGCGACGTGCGAGCGGTCGCTGCACACACGCTGACCGTCGTCCGTCGCGACAGGAAGGTCATGGAATGGATCGAGAGCTGAAGGGCGCGCGCGGCGCGCTCGATGCGGATGCGGCGGCACCGCTGCTGGCGCGAACCCTGGCTCGCGCAGGCTGGACCCTCCAACGCCTCACGGACGTGGCGCAGATCAAGCACCGACCCGGACGGCGCCTGCTCGTGCGCTACGCGGCGGAGATCGTCCCTGCCGGCTCGCCGGACGCCCCCCCCCGATGCGAGATTCTCTACGGCAAGTACTACCGCGGCCGCAAGGGAGAGCGAACCCACATGCGTCTCCGCCATCTGGCGCAACTCTGCCCCCCCGGCCTGCGCATTCCGGAATTGCGCGGATACGATCGGCAAGTTCGCCTGCTGCTCATGCGGGCCCTGCCGGGCATGCCTTTGGGCGCGCTGCTGACTCCCGGTCGGCCGCCAGCCAAGCGACCTTCGCTAGTCGACGAGCAGGTCGCCAACGCCTTGCATCGCACGGGAACGGCCCTGGCCCGGCTCCATGCTCTGCCTCCGCCAGGCGAGAACCCGGTCCTGGGCGACACACCGCTTTGGCCGACCCACGACGCCGAGGCCGAGCGGGCCGTGCTCGAAATGGCCCGCCTGCGGATTGAAGCAAGCCGTTTGCCACCCGCCCCGCGCGAGCACTTCACGACACTCCATGCGCTGGCAGACAAGAGCCTCCGCCAGCGTCACAACTCGCGGACCGAGGTTGGGCTCACGCCCTTCGTCATCGTGCATCGCGACTTGCACCCTGAACAAGTTCTGCTGTCAGAAACGGATGTTGGCTTGATTGATCTCGATGAGGTCGCCTGCGGAGAGGGCGAGCTCGATCTCGGCAACTTGATCGCGCACTTCCATCTGGCCGAGCACCAGCGGCGTGGCATGGGAATCGGCGGCCAGGCGGCCGCGGAACCGCTGCTGGCCGCGTATCGCCACACGCGTCGCTTCGACGAAGCGGCGCTCAGCCTGTACACCTGCACGGCACTCCTGCGTTTGGCTTCTCTGGAGCGTCTCGCCCAACAGGTTCCGGGCGCCCCCCCCTGGCCGGAGCTCTCCGCCGAACTGCTCGCGACCGCCGACCGTCTGGGGAATGGTGCCGCTCGCCCCGCAGCCCATCCGCGCTAACCTGATCCGCACAAGCGCGATCGCCCCGGTCCTTGCGGAGCCGGGGCGATCTGCAGGGGCGGGTGCCGGAGCGCAGCCACGTCGCGCCGTCCCGCCGCAGCGAGCCACCGCTAGAGAGGCTTCTCGCAGCGTCCTATTTGACGACCATCATGCGACTCGTGACCGTTTCGCGACCATTGTCGAGACGCCAGAAGTAGACGCCCGACGCAAGGCGCGCGGACTCCAGATAGGCGGTTTGCCGGCCGGCCCGACGGTACTCATCGAGCAGCAGCGCAACACGCACACCGGTAACGTCGAAGACCTCGAGCTTGACGTGGCCGGCCTGCTGCAGATCAAAGGACAGCGCTGTGACACCATGCGGTCGAAATGCGCCCGAGCTCAGCGCGACAATCCCACCCCCTTCCTGAGCCAGCAGCTCATCGTCCTCGACGATCCCGCTTTCGCAGACCCGAGTCATCAAGTTGGATCCGGGGTCGTACATGTAGGACGCATGCGCGACGTCCGTAACTTCGAAACACCACTCGCCGCTCGGCGTCTTCGTCTTCCCGGTCTCGAAGAACACGGTGCCATCGTCTCCGGTCGTGCCGGAGAACGTCCCGCCGACCGGGCCGTCGGCCGTGGCGTAGACGGTCGCCCCCGCAACCGGCTGGGAGGCTTGATCGAAGATCCAGATGCGGCACTGCCCGCTCTGGTTGGGCCCCGCGTGTTTGCGCATGACCTCCATGTTCTCAACGTGCATGAATCCGCTGCCGCCCGACGTCACGGTGACGTAATCGGTCTTGACCTCGCTGTCGGAGCCCTGCGCGTTGGAAACCGTCAGACTGACAGTGTAGGTCCCCGCTGCAGCGTAGACGTGGCTTGGGTTGGCCGCGGTCGCTGTGCCGCCGTCACCGAAGTCCCAGCTCCAATTCGTCGGTCCGCCGCTCGAGAGATCACTGAACTGCACCGTCAGCGGCGCCACGCCAGCAGTCGGATCCCCGGCGAAATCCGCCACGGGCGGCTGCGGCTCGCTCGTCGTCTCGATATAGAGCTCATCGATGTAGATCGTGTCGAATGACTGGTTGGAGCGCGTGCGATCGGTGTCGATAACCCGCACGGTCACCGTCCCAGTTAGGTTCGAGGGCAGCGCGGCGCTGTAGATCTGCTCGCTTGAGCTCGCGACGGTCACCAGCGGCTCGTAGGCGGCCCCGTCCGTACTGTATTCGAAGCGGAAATCGTCGCCGTCGCTGTTCGCCGGCCGAGAGGCTTCGACGTAGAATGTGACACTCGTGCCCGGTGTCGCCGAGAGCGTCCAGTGGTGCTCCAGCAGACTGTGCCACTTGCGAGGATGATCATTCGAGCTCACCTCGGTAATCGCCTCGCGCACGTCGTCGGATGCCTGCAGATCGAGATAGCTGCCAGCGCGCACCCCGTCGATCGTCGTCTCCGCCTGGGGATACGCGCGCACGTATGGGGGCGCCTCGCCGACCTGGACGTAGTCGGCTGCGATCCGCTGGTCGCTGCCACACGCGTTTGCCGCCGACATACTGACCGTGTAGGTGCCGGCGGCAGTGTAGGTGTGGCTCGGGTGCTGCTCCGTCGAGGTGCCGCCATCACCAAAGTCCCAGCTCCAAGCCGTGGGGCCGCCGCTGGTCAGATCGGTAAATTCCACCGTCAGCGGCGCGAACCCGCTGGTCGGCGTACCGTTGAAGGCGGCTGCTGGAGCACCGGCGACACTGACGTAGTCGCTCTTCGTCTCGACGTCGCTGCCGCCCGGCCCACTCGCCGTCAAGCTGACGCTGTACGTGCCGGCCACCACGTAGCTGTGGCTCGGGTGCTGCTCCGTCGAGCTGCCGCCATCGCCGAAGTCCCAGCTCCACGATGTCACCTCACCCTGCGAGAGATCGGTGAAGGACACCGCGAGCGGCGCGCAACCGGAGAGCGGCGTGCCCGTGAAGTCGGCCGTCACACTGCTCCCCGAGACAATCGGTACCGTCTCGTCGTAGCGGAAGTGATTCGCAAGCGTGACCGTGATCCGCAGCGTGCCTGCTGCAGTTTGCGGCGTGACCGGGATCTGCTGCCATGCGCCCGTCGCCTCCGCCACGCCGGCGATCTCGCCCCCGACGGTCAGCGCCACGATCGCGCCGGCGTCGGCCTGCACGCCAAAGGCCGACGCACCTACTTCGAGCTGCGCGTCATGCGCGACCGCCAACGCCTGCGGCACCTCCGAGTAGATCGTCATGAAGGCGTCGCCATGGTGGTGGAACAGATTGTTCGTCTCGTCCTTGTTCCAGGAGTTGTAGGGCCAACTGCTCGCCGCAAGGTAGTACTTGCCCGACGTTTGCGCGAAAGCCGTGCGCAGGTTGTCGGCCCCGACCAGCTCGCTGGCCCCATAGCCGGGATCGAACTCCGGCCACATGCTGTCGAAGATCCCCCAGACGAACGTGTCATTGACGAAGGAGTAGGAAACCTCCGATGCGGCGATCAGGCCGAGCGCACCTTGGGACATGCGGTGGAAGGCCTCGGTGAAGCACTCACCGCCCCAGTCGTACCTGCCCGTCAGGCAGTTGATGCTGAAGACAAAGGGCAACTTGCTGTTGTTCAAGCCGGAGAGATGGCTGTTTGTGTAGTAGGGCTCGCCCCAGCCTGTCTCCATGCCGTGGTCTCGATGCATCAAGATGTACGCGCCGTTGTTGATGTCGTTGTTGATCCGCGTCGCATTGCCGCTCCAATCGGTCAAGTGAGACGGAGTCGACGGAATGTACCCCAATCCGTTCGGCCCCCAGTAATCAACGGCGAAGGACGTGTTCGTCGCCGTCGACCAGACGCTGCCGGGCGTGCCGGAGTAGATTGCGTATTCCCGCACCGGCTCCTTGCCAAGAGCATTGGCTTGGAATCCGTAGAGCACTTCGGTGCAGAGGATGAACCAGCGTTCCGTTTGCCAGCCGCCCGCCATGATCGGCCGGTTGTAGAAGCCGGCATCCGTCACGGGATTGCGCTCGTAGTCGAGCATCTTCCCGATCATCGTCTCGAGCTCGGCGGCGTCGCGAGCAGTGATACGCCCGTGGGCCATATCGGGCAGATCATCTCCGTCGACATCGGCATAGATGTTGTCGGAGACGCAGTAGCTGCCCCAGATCGGGGAGGTAATCCCAGGGATACCACTGGCCGGATAGTCGGCCAGGATCAAGAAGGCGGCCGGCGGGACACTCCACGTATTGTAGGCGTTGTCGAGAAACGCTTCGATCGCGCTCGCGCTCGTGCCACCGATGTCGGTCGTCGTGAAGACCGCGCTGCTGATGCCCTGCAGCTTGCGCCACGCCGCCAAGGAGTCGCCCCAAGCGACGAAGTCCGGATCGTCGGGCGTCAAGATCACGTATTCATAGCCATCGCGGTCGCCCCGCGGCAGATCGAAGTCCACCTGCGGCAGCGCATCGTAGTTGATCAGATGATCGCGCAGCAGAGACTCCCAGTGTCGGCTACGCAGGCGGGGATCGCCGAACTCGCCATGGCCGCCAACGAAGCGGATGCGCACGTCGAGCTCGGTGTAGACCGTCAGCTCGCGCGTGACCGGGTTGTATTGAAAGGGAGTGATCCCGAGAGCAACGAAGTCGACGCCGCGCATCTTCCGCGGTTCAGATACAATCACCGGCTCGGCCGGATAGAGGGCATCGCGGGAGTAGATGCGAGGGTCGGGATCGTAGACCAGCGGCGACGGATCGTTCTCGCGCGGCAAGACGGGAGCTGGCGCGATGAGCAGATCGGAATACGTCCGCGTCTCGGCGCGCAGGATCTCGATCTCCGCTGTGGCGCCGCGAGGAATCGCCACCAGGCGTCCGCAGCCGGCGAGATCGGGGGCGCCGGCGTCGTTGGGGAGCATCACGCCGGGCAGGGTCACCTGCCGGTACGCGCCGCCCAGGTCGGGCACCGGCTCGAGACCGAAGGCCTGCATGCGGTAGTGTAGTTCGACTCCGTTTGGACCCTGCGCGCTCACCGCGAGAGCCAGCGCGTCGGTCGCCGGATCGACCTCGATGCGCTCGGCCGGAGCGGGCCAGGCGCCGGCGGCCAAGACCAGGATCAGGAGCGCGAATGCGCTGCGGCAAACTCGTGGGCAGGCATGCATGGCGGTTCCTCCTACGGGTGGGCCCTCATCTCCGCACCGGCCGCAGTCGGCCCCTGACCGACGGGCCGGCGGGGTTGTCAAGGACCGGGCTAGATGAACCGGTCCTCGACTAGGGGACGTGATTCCACAGCCCGAAAATACAGCTCTGTTGCGCCTGGGTTGTGGGGCGAAGATGTCCGGTCAAGCAGGACAACCGGTTGCTCGGCAATCAGATGCGTGCGTGGATCCTCGACCCGCCGAGAGGCTTGGGCCGCGGAGCAGGACGCTGGGAGCGCAGGGTCGGCCGCTCGCCGCTGCGAGCAAGGGAAATCGCCCCAACCCACATCCGAGCAGCAGGATAGCAACCTCAAGGCAGACGATGCCAACCCACAACCTACATCATCCGGATGAGCGGGTTCGTCGAGCGCGCCTTCACCCATCCATATCCGCGACACAACGGATACATCACCACCAGCAGGCCCAACCAGGCGAGCAGCGCCGTCGTGACCTCGCCCTCCTTCCACGGAAAGAGCTCGAGCCGGCGGGTGATGATCGCCAGCAGCGGGATGTGGATCACGTAGAAGAAGAACGGCGTGCGGCCGTAGACCTCGAGCGGATGGAAGAGCCAGCGCAGGCGGCCGGCGACCATGAAAAGGCAAGCGAGGAAGCAAGTCGCTGCCGGAAACAGGAAGTTGTGCGCCAGGCTCGGCGGATACTTCTGGACGAACCAGAAGGAGACCGTCCCGACGCGGTCGAAGGGGAAGATGTTCCCGTACCCCTCGGGAATGCGGACCACGAAGAAGAGCGCCAGGAAGGCGAGACCGGCGTAGAACGTGTTCCGCAGGCGCGCCTGCGGATCACGCCAGAATCGGAACCACATCTCGCCGGCCACGGAGCCGAAAATCGCGAGCGCGAACCAGGGCAAGACGGGATAGAGGTTCCAGCTGCCGGAATCGATGAAGAGCTGCATCACCCGCATGGAAAGCGTCGTCGTTCCGGGATCGTAATCGATCCGCAGCAACAGCGGATGCACGACGATGATCGTGAGCGCGATCAGCAGCCGCTGCCACCAACCGAGCCGCACGATCAGGGTCAGGAGCACGAGCGAGGCACCGATGCAGGCGATGATGCCGAAGTGATCCAGACGCAGCCGCTGAAAGCCGCCCCAGCTCGCGTTGACCCAGGTCAACTGCACGAAGATGAGGAAGAAGCCGCGCAGGGCGAGGCCGCGGCCCGCGTCCCAGGCACGGCCCCCCTTCTGCAGGCGCTTCTCGAAGGAGAGCCAGACCATCGCCCCGGCCAACATCAGGAAGCCGGGCGCGCAGAGGTAACTCAGGAAGCGGATGATGAACTGCCCCGCGGTGTCGAAGAGGAACTCGTTGTAGTCGACGCGCTTCCAGACGGCGTTGAAGTAGTTGGAGGCGTGATCGAGCCCCATCAGGGCGATAATCAGGCCGCGAAGCTGATCGACGAAGACGAAGCGATCGGTGCGGGCCACCTCTTCCCTCCTGCCCCCGGCCTCGGGCGCGGCTGGTACCGACCCAGTCACAGCCCCAGCCTCCACGCTGCCAAGCAGATACCGAACCCGCACCCTACGCGCCGGTTGCCGCGCGTGTCAATCTCGGCGGTGCCGTCCG
>Ga0180430_10000933_pt1 | contig 30279 bp, 27 predicted proteins | sample SS_ome_9_FD_132999 | JGI IMG/M metagenome (GOLD analysis project Ga0180430, IMG submission 132999) | Hypersaline lake sediment archaeal communities from the Salton Sea, California, USA - SS_1_S_2 metaG | ecosystem: Environmental > Aquatic > Non-marine Saline and Alkaline > Hypersaline >... | reverse complement strand
GGCCAAGGGGTCAAATGAAAAATAAACCCCTTGATCAATGGTCGTTTTTTCTTTAAAAAATGCCCATGGGCTACGTCTTTACGATTGCGGATGCCAGAGCGTACCAGCGCTGGACCGAAAATCCGCGCAATCAATCCGCCATCGCATCCCAGAACCGTTTGATGCTGGAAATGCTGGACGCCCGTCGCGGCGAAACCCTGCTCGACGTGGGATGCGGCACCGGTTTGCGCTTTAACCCCTTTCTCGAAGCCGGCGTGAACGTCAGCGGCGTTGATCCGTCCGACGGCATGTTGGATGCCGCCCGCCGGATCTTTGCCAACCGTGCTGATCTTCACCGGGGCTTTGCAGAGGATCTTCCTTTTGATGACAACAGCTTCAATTATGCCGTGATGGTGCTTTCCCTTGAATTCGTCGATGATTCTGCAAAGGCGGTCGAGGAGGCCTGTCGGGTGGCCAAGGACCGCATTTTCATCGGCGTGCTCAACCGTTATGCTTTGAAAAATCTGGGCCAGCGGCTGGAGGGGATTTTCTCACACTCGGTTTTCAACCGCGCCCGTTTCTTCAGCGTCTGGGAATTGAAGCGGATGCTGCGGGAACGGCTGGGCGACGTGCCGCTCACCTGGCGCACCACCTGCCGCCTGCCGGACGGGGCCGGCGGAATCGCACGCTGCATCCAAAACGCCGGCATTGCCCAGAAGCTTCCCTTCGGCACATTTGTGGGCATCACGGCGACCCTGGTACCGCGTTTTCGAACACGACCGCTGTGCATGCGCTATCAGACAAAGCGTACCACCGGCATTGTGCCCGGGTAGAAGCGTAGCCGTCAGGTTTCAGGTGTCAGTGATCAGGCTTGAGGTGGCAGCGACGTTGGGTTCGTTGGGTTCGCTTTTTTTGTCGCTGAATCGTCATTCCGGCGCATGCCGGAATGACGATTCGAAACCAAACAGCCGTGCACGGGCACGAGCACGTTCACGTTTACGGGGTGCGCCGGATACCTGGACCCTGACACCCGACACTCGAAATCTGGCACTTGAAACCGCGCAGGGGGTCTTCATCATGGAAGCATATCTGTATGACAAGAGCGACAACAGGGAGGTCGTCTGCCGCCTCTGCCGTCACCGCTGCACCATCCGGGATGGACGGCGGGGCATCTGCGGCGTTCGCAAAAACCGGGGAGGCGTTCTTGAAACCCTGGTGTACGACAGGGTGATCGCACGCCACGTGGATCCGATCGAAAAAAAGCCCCTGTTTCACTTCCACCCGGGCAGCCTGTCCTATTCGGTTGCAACGGTGGGTTGTAATTTCAGGTGCCGGTTTTGTCAGAATGCCGACATCGCCCAGATGCCCCGCGATCAGGAGGGCAGGATCGCGGGCAGTGCGGCGGCTCCGGATGACATCGTCGCGGCGGCGAAGAACGCCAACTGCCGCTCCATCGCCTACACCTACACCGAACCGACGGTGTTTTTCGAACTGGCCTATGATATCGCCCGTCTGGCCCATCCCGAAGGCCTGGCCAATGTGTTTGTGACCAACGGTTATCTGAGCGCCGATGCCCTGCACATGATCGCACCCTTTCTCGACGCCGCCAACGTCGATGTAAAGGCCTTTAATGAAGATTTCTACCGCCGATACTGCGGTGCTTCACTGGAGCCGGTTAAAGAAACGCTGGTGTTGATGAAACAGCTGGGTGTGCTGGTCGAAGTCACCACGTTGATCATTCCGGGTTTGAACGACGATCCCGGCGAACTGGCTTCCCTGGCCGCATTCTTGGTCGATGCGCTCGGGCCGGAAACGCCGTGGCACATCAGTCGTTTTCACCCCACCTATCAATTAACGGATCGTCCGGCGACGCCTTTAAAGAGCCTTCTGATGGCCAGAGATCTTGGACTGAAGGCGGGCCTGCGGTACGTCTACACGGGGAATGTTCCGGGTCAGGAGGGCGAAAACACCTTCTGTTACGCCTGCGGCAAGGCGGTTATTGAGCGTCGGGGATTTCAGATAAAACGCCGCAGCCTTGTAAACGGCTGCTGCGGCTTCTGCGGCGCCCCCATCGACGGATCAGGGCTCTGAATTTCGGACCGGCAGAACGCGATATAAGCGCTGAAAGACCATGCGGTCCAGTATCGGCCGACCACACCCTGCTGCAGCCGAGATGGACAAGGGGCCTGCTTTTCACCCAATCGGCCGCCGCCGGTCGGTCTGAAAGCCTTGTGTTGCGAAATGTCAAGATTCATGCGATAGAGACCTCACGGCATGAACAGATATCAGAATGCGATGTAAAAATAATGATGTTGATGACAGCGGAAAAAAACCGGGCGCCGCAGGTGAGCGTCGTGATACCGACCTGCAACCGCGAACAGATGGTGGCTCAGGCGGTTGAATCGATTCTGACCCAGGATTTCAAAGATTATGAACTGATCGTGGTGGACGACGGCTCCACCGACAACACAGCGGACGTACTGCAGTGCTATGAAGGTTCGATGCGTTTGATCCGGCAGTCCAATCGCGGCGTGAGCGCCGCCCGGAATGCCGGCATCGCCGCCTCCCGCGGCCCGCTGATCGCTTTCCTTGATTCGGACGATTTGTGGCGGCCGCGCAAATTGTCCCTTCAGACGGCGTTTTTCCACGCGCACCCCAACGCCGTGGTTTGCCAGACGGAAGAGCGATGGATGCGGAACGGCCGCCAGCTGAACCCCAGAAAATACCATCAGAAAGCCGCGGGTTATTTTTTTGAGCGCTCTCTGGAACGCTGTCTGGTGAGCCCCTCGGCGGCGATGCTCCGTCGGACGGTTCTGGAGGAAATCGGCGGCTTCGACGAAAACCTGCCGGCCTGTGAAGACTATGATCTCTGGCTGCGGATCGGGATCCGCTATCCCATCCATCTCATCAACGCGGTTTTGGTTGACAAGCGGGGCGGCCACGCAGACCAGCTTTCGACCGCACCCGGACTGGACCGCTACCGCATCCGCTCGCTCCTCAAGCTGATCCGCAGCGGCAAACTGAACAGCACGCAGCACCACGCGGCGAAAACGGTCCTGTTGCGCAAGTGCCGGATATATGCGGACGGCTGTGCCAAAAGAGGCCGCCTGACGGAGGCGGCCCGCTACCGGCGGCTGATGGTCACCGGCGGGGAAGAGGGAGGCGGCAGCATGCAGGCGCGGTCCGGAGATGCCGCTTTCCGGCGCCGGCCGGAGGAGATGTCGGCAACGCCGGGGGCGATGCGGCCGAAAAATTAAAGCGCAAGGTGTCGGTGCCGTTTTGGATCATCAACAACAGAGGAAAATCGAATGACCACGAACCAAAAACCCCTGCCGCCGATCTGGCTGGCTGCGGACGGCATGACGGTCAAGGTGATTGATCAGCGCCGGCTGCCGCATGAACTGGTGATTCTGGATTTGATGAATGTGGATGGCATCGTCGCCGCCATCCGCGACATGGTCGTCCGGGGGGCGCCTTTGATCGGTGTGACCGCCGCTTACGGCGTTTATCTGGCCCTGCGGTCATCCAGCGGCGATCCGGATGAAGAACCCCTGTTCAAGGCCAACTGCGATCGGATTCGCAGCGCACGGCCGACCGCCGTCAATCTGATGTGGGCCGTCGATGAAGTGGCGGCGTCGGTGGCGGCGGAAATGAATCCCGTCAACCGCATTCAGGCCGCTGAAAAGGCCGTTCAGCGCATTGTGGCGCAGGAGACCGAAAGCTGCCGCCGCATCGGTATGCACGGTGTTCGATTGATCAACGATCTGGCCGTCGCGAAAAACGGCAAAACGGTGAACATCCTCACCCACTGCAATGCCGGTTATCTGGCATGCGTGGCGCACGGCACGGCGACCGCCCCGATTTACGCGGCGGTTCGGGCCGGCGTCGATGTGCATGTGTGGGTGGATGAAACCCGGCCGCTCAACCAGGGGGCGCGGTTGACGGCCTGGGAACTGGCGCAGCACGGTGTCGCCCACACGGTCGTCACGGACAACGCCGGCGGCCATCTCATGCAGCGGGGCCTGGTGGACCTGGTGCTGGTCGGCAGCGACCGCACGACGCGCAATGGAGACGTGGCCAACAAAATCGGCACTTATCTCAAGGCGCTGGCCGCCCGGGACAATCGGATACCCTTTTATGCGGCGCTTCCTTCCACAACATTCGACTGGTGTCTTGATGACGGCATGCAGATTCCCATTGAAGAACGGGATGCGCAAGAGGTGGCGCATGCGGCCGGTTTTCTTGAAAACCGGATCCAACAGGTACGGATTTCACCGGCGGACAGTCCGTCGGCCAATCCCGCCTTTGATGTGACACCCGCGCGGCTGGTCACCGGATTGATCACCGAACGCGGCATATGCCGGGCCTCGGAAGCGGACATCCGCCGGCTCTTTCCGGATCTGGCCGCTGCCGAAGGCGCCGCCTGAAAAAGGGTGGGCGCATGTTGACGGAACTTGAAAAAAAAGTGGTTGCGGCCCTGCAGGGGGATCTGCCGGTTACCGCGCGGCCTTTTCAGCGGCCGGCGGCGGACGTCGATATGGCGGAAGCGCAATTTCTGGACATCGTAAAGGGGTTGTGCCGTCGCGGGGTGATTCGCCGTTTCGGCGCCACCATTCGGCATCAACGCTCCGGCTTCAGCGCCAACGCCATGGTGGCGTGGCAGGTTCCCGAAGCGCGGGTCGACACGGTCGGCGAACTGTTTGCCGGTTATGATGCGGTTTCCCACTGCTACCGGCGCCGCGCCGCCCGTGACTGGCCTTATAATCTTTACACCATGATTCATGCCGGCGATGCGGCCGCCTGTCATTCCATCGCCGCACAAATGGCGCGTGCGGCCGCGGTGGACACCTATCGGCTCCTGTTCAGTGAAAAAGAGTGGAAAAAGACATCGATGACATATTTCAGCGAATAGTGCCAACAATTGCGTCGGCGTCATGCCCGTTTACCGGCGCGGGCGGGCCGGGTGTCTTAAACGCGTGCCCGCCGTGAGGCGCGACATCCCCCACGTCCTCTTGGTAAATCCGTGGATTCACGATTTCGCGGCGTATGATTTCTGGGCGAAACCGGCGGGCCTGCTGCAGCTCGCTGCGATTTTACTGCAGCATGGCACAGCGGTCAGCTACATCGACTGTTTGAACCGGTTTCACCCGCGTGCGCCGGCTGCAAACCCCGCCGGCCGCAACGGACGGGGTGCGTATTTGAAAACGGCGCTGCCGCGGCCGCCCGGACTGCGGGATGTCCCGCGTCGCTTTTCGCGCTACGGCGTCAAAACCCGGTGGTTTCGTCAGGATCTGCGCCGGCTGCAGCCGCCGGACCTGGTACTGGTAACGTCGATGATGGCCTACTGGTATCCGGGGGTGCAGGAAGCCATCGCGGAAATCAAGGCCATCTGGCCCCGCGTTCCCCTGGTGCTGGGCGGCGTTTACGCCACGCTCTGGCGGGAGCATGCACTCCGCACCAGCGGGGCGGACGCGGTTGTTTCCGGTGCGGCGGAAGGCCGCATCCTGGATCTGGTGAAAACATATACCGGTTTTGCGGCGCATCCCGTCTTTGACGCGGCGGATCCCGACAGTTGGCCTTACCCGGCGTATCATCTCGAAACCGCCGCTTCCTGCATTCCCCTTTTGACAACCAGAGGCTGCCCTTTCGCCTGTGCATATTGTGCCGCCTCGTTGCTGAACCCAGTGTGGATGCGCCGCAGCCCGCGGTCGGTGCTGGAGGAAATCCTGTACTGGCACAAGGCTTGCGGCGCCACCGATTTCGTGTTTTATGACGACGCCCTGCTGGTGGATGCGCCCCGGCACCTGGCCCCGCTGCTGGAAGGGATCATTGAAAGCGGGCTCCCGCTCCGTTTCCACACGCCCAATGCTCTGCATCTGCGCGAGATAGATCCCCGCATCGCCCGTCTGATGGCCAGAGCCGGTTTCCGCACCATCCGCCTGGGGGTCGAAACCATGGATTTCGAGCGACGCAACGGGCTCGACCGCAAGCTGTACCGTCCGGATTTCGAGGCGGGCTTGAAGGCTCTCAAGGACGCCGGCTTCGGCCCGGATCAAATCGGCGCCTACCTGCTGGTGGGCCTGCCGGGCCAGGCGTTATCGGAGGCGGCCGCGTCCATCACCGCGCTGAAGGCATGCGGCGTTCGTCCGATTCCAGCGTATTATTCGCCCATTCCCGGCACGGCGCTCTGGCCGGCGGCCAAGGCGTCTTCGCGCTATGATCTGGCTTCCGATCCGGTTTTCACCAACAATGCGATCATGCCCTGCAGGAAAAGTCCTTTTTCCTGGCGGGAGATCAGTCGTTTAAAACAGTTGGCCGCCGGACCCGAATGCAGCCGGCAGGGGCTTGTGCATCCGGAGGGTAGCTGGTAGGATTGCGTCAGGCGGGTGAAAAAATTCGGATTCAAGGGTTCCAGCGCTCGAGGATCCGAGGAAAACGAAAAAAAACAGGGAACACAAATGACGGCGGAAAACGATCTGGTGTTGATATATCTTGAGGAACAGCCCCTTATTTTTGCCCGCATCGAGCATATTACAGCGGACGTAAAACCGAACTGGTACCATATCACCCTGCTGATGCTGCAAGTGCCGCTGCAAACCGTCACCTGGATTCTGCGCGATGCATATATCGACGGCGCTGAATTTACCATGAACGGGAAACGAATGCGTCTTGAAAAATTACCGCCGCCGGCCCCTCTCGAAAAAGCGCCGAACAAATCCGCCAAAGAACCCGGTGCAGGGAAAACATCGCGCAAGACGGGCGAGAAGGTCGTGTCGCTGAATGATTTTAAGAAAAAAACATGATCCCCGGGCGCAAAATCGTTCTGTCGGCTTCCCGAAGAACCGACATTCCCGCCTTTTACATGGATTGGTTCATGGCGTGTCTTGCAAAGGGACATTTCAACGTCGCCAATCCATATAACCGGCGCATCCGGCGGGTGCCGGCCACACCCGACAAAGTCGACACCATCGTTTTCTGGTCCAAGAATTTCGAACCTTTCATTGCGGGCGGATACGGACCGGTTCTGGAAAAGAGGGGGTTCCATCTGTTTTTTAATTTTACCCTCAATTCGGTCTCGGCGATGCTGGAACCCCGGGTGCCGCCGCTGAACGCGCGTCTGAAGCAACTTGCGTGGATTTGCGAGCAGCACCATCCGCAGATGGTCAACTGGCGTTTTGATCCGTTGTGTTTTTTTGAAACCAACCGGGGCGGCGCCGGCGACAATCTGGGCGATTTTGAAGCCATCGCGCTTTGGGCCGCACGGCTCGGGATCCGCCGCTGCATTACCAGTTTTATGGACTGGTATCCCAAAATTCAAAAGCGTCTCAAACGGTCGTCCGTTGCTGTTTTCCGGCACCTTTCCATGGATGCAAGGATCCGTACCATCACGGAAATGGCGCATTTTCTGGAGCCTTTGCACATCGAGCTGCAATTGTGCTGCGAACAAGAGCTGCTTGAACGGCTCCCTGCCGAGGTCAAGGCCGTCGGCGCGGCCTGCATACCCGGTCCGCTCATTCAGGCGCAATTCAAGGGCGACATTGAACTCAAAAAAGACAGCGGCCAGCGCCGGGCCAAAGGGTGCGGCTGCAGCGTGTCCGTGGATATCGGCTCCTATCGGGATCATCCCTGTTATCACAACTGCCTGTTCTGCTATGCCAATCCCACGGCCGATCCGGCGCCCGGCAGAGGGGGGTGATGGTATCATCGACCAAGCGTCCGGCTTTCAATCCCCCGACAACCAGCCGATTTAAGGATTTTCACATGACTTCACGGGATTTCACCATCGGCGGCCTGGCCCTGAAGGGCCGCACGGTGTTCGCGCCGCTGGCGGGGATCAGCGACCGGCCCATGCGGTTGATGGCGCGGCGGGAGGGCTGTGCCCTGGTTTGCTCCGAAATGATCAGTGCCAATGGACTGGTGCACGGCTCCCCCAAAACACGGGCCATGCTGCGCAGCTGCCCCGAGGAACGGCCCCTGTCTGTTCAGCTGTTCGGCGCCGACCCGGCGGTCATGGCCGATGCCGCGGCCCGGGTCGAAGCGGCGGGCGCCGATATTCTGGACATCAACTTCGGATGTTCGGTGCGAAAAATTTTAAAAAGCGGCGCCGGCGCCGCCCTCATGCGAATGCCTGAAAAGGCCCGGGACCTTCTTCAGGCGGTGCGGCGGGCGGTTCGCATTCCACTGACCATTAAAATGCGAACCGGCTGGGATGTGTCGGGGCGGGATGCGCTGACCATCGCCGCCATCGCCCGCGACAGCGGTGTGGACGCATTGACGGTGCATCCGCGGACGGCGCCCCAGGGTTTCAGCGGCCGGGCGGACTGGCGCATCATCGCCCTTGTCCGCGATGCCGTCGACATACCGGTGCTTGGCAACGGTGATGTGCAAAGCGCGGCGGATGTGCCGCGCATGCTGCGAATGACCAGGTGCGCGGCCGTCATGATCGGCCGATCCGCCATCGGCAACCCGTGGATTTTCTCACAGGCGGCGGCATTGCTCGCGGGCCGTGTTCCCGATCCGGTCCGGGTGGAAACCCGCTTTAAAGGTTTAAAACGTTACTTGAGATCCTGCGTTGCCTTGTACGGCGAAACAAATGCCTGCCGCATGTTGCGCAGCCGCCTGGGATGGTTTGTGAAAGGTCTTCCCAACAGCAGCCGGTTTCGCGAGTCCATCCGGCACCTGTCGTCCGAAGCACAGGCGCGGACCGTCATCGACGCCTATGAAAAAGAGGTCGCCCGCCATTTGGACGGCGCCCCGGCCGCCGCCGATTCTGGTATTGCCTTCAATCCCTAGAAATTTACAGCATTACCTGCGTATTTATTCCGTCTTGCATCGCGAGACGTCTCTGGCATGATGAGAGCGCCGGGCGGAAGCGTTTTTTCGATCCAACCCTAGGAGGCTGTCATGGGGGCACTGCTGTTTATTGATGATGAGGAAGGCGTGCGGCGGTCCATTGTGCGGGCGCTGAAAAACGAGCCCTACCAGGTTTACACCGCGGAAAACGGCCGCACGGGCATCGCGATGCTGAAAAAACGACTCGAGGTGATCCACACCGTGATTTCCGACTATAAAATGCCGGGTCTCAACGGTCTGGAAACCCTTCGCACCGTCGGTCGACTGAATCCGGAGGTGACACGCGTCATTCTGACGGGCTACGCCACCATGGAGGCGGCGATACAGGCGACCAACCAGGGGATCGACGGTTTTTTAACCAAACCCTTCGACAACCGGGAGCTGCGGCAGAAAATCAGCGACATCGCGCTGAAAAAGCGGTTGAAACAATTTGTTTCGGAGGCGGTTTACAACGAAATAAAGAAGTCGCGGGGTGCGCTGCGGCCCCGCTACCATGAAGTCTCTATTCTTTTTTCGGACATCCGGGGGTTTACCGCCATGTCGCAGGGCATCACCCCCGGTGCGCTGGCGGGCTTTTTGAACCACCACTTTTTTTCACCCATGGGGGAGATCGCCTACCAATATCACGGGACGGTGGACAAACACATCGGAGACGGCATGATGGTGGTTTTCGGAACTCCGGTGGCCTATAAAAACGATGCGCTGCTGGCGGTGGCCGCTGCAGTGGCCATGCAGCGCAAGGCGCGCGAAATCGACAGGCGCCTGGCGGCCGAAAACGGTTTTCGGCTGCGCATGGGCATCGGTGTTTCCACCGGCAAGGTTTTTTCAGGCGTGCTGGGCTCCCTGCGCAAAAAGGAGTTCACCGCCATCGGAATGCCGGTCAATGTCGCCGCGCGGCTGCAGCGGCTGGCCGGCGCCGGCGAAATTTTGATCGCCGAAAAGACATTTCACAAAATTGCGGCGCGCATCAGAACAAAATGCCTCGGCCCGGTTTCCGTCAAGGGACTCAGGGCACCCATCCCTGTTTACCGCGTCATGGGACCGGCGCCGCCGCGGCGCTAACGCCTTGCATGGACCGTGTCGCCCACGGTGGGCGTTTCCCCCTGTACGCGCAGCGCCCGGCTGTCAAACGAAAACACGGAAGTGAGTTTTATCCGGGCCTTATGGGGACCCTGCAAAAAATAACGGCGGCCCTCGGTGCCGGCCATCACGCCGCCACCGGCATACACCTCGAGCACATCGCCCGTCTTCAACCCGGACAGGCGGCCGGCGGACACGGTAATTGTTTTTGCATCCACCGCCGTGACATAACCCACCCAGGGGACATCGGCCAAACAGCTGCAGATATCCCGGCTGATGCGCGGCAGGAGACGCTGCAGCGCAGTTTCAACCGCGTCGCGGTCGGGTGCCGACGGGCTGGTGTCTGCTGCATTCGGGCGGCGGACGTCCATTTCCTGCAGAAAACTTTTTTCAAACAATTTGGCCGCGGTTTGCGGATCGTAAAGCACGACGGTGATGCGGATCTGTTGCGGGCGGCCGTTTCCTGAAAACCAGCCCGCCTCCTTTTCGGAGGTGTTTTGCAGAATATCGCCGGCGGTGCCGGTCATCACGGCGGCATATCCGTTCTGCCGGCCGATCTGCGCGATTGCAAAATTGTCGATTTTCCCGTTTTTCAACCGGGGAAGATCCCGCAGCCGGTCGGGATGGCCTTCTTGACCGGGATGAACGAGCCGAAGAGCGGGGCATTCTTCGGTGAGGACCCGGACCAGCCGTGGCGTGACGGGTGCAAGCGCCGGATGGTTCATCCAGACGTCGCCCCGGGTGAAAGGGGCGATGCACAGCGTGCGATGCAATTCGGCGCCGTGGTAAATGTCCCCCTGGATCCGTTTGTAAGTGGCGCAGGCGCTGATGAAAAACAGGGTCAGAAGGACGATCAGGGCACGGCCGTAAAACCGACGGCGGTGGGCGTTGCCAATGATGAATGCGTTGGCCATTTACACTCCGTAAACGGCCTCGACCCGCGTTTCAATGCCGCCCCTTGCGGTGAAGTTTCCGCTGACGCACATGGACTGCGGGGCCAGTCTGTCCACCAAATCATCTAATATTCTGTTGATCAGGTGTTCGTAAAAGACACCGACGTTGCGGTACTGCAGCAGATAGTATTTCAAGGATTTCAACTCAACGATGTGTCGTCGCGGTCGATACCGCACGGTGATGCAGCCGAAATCCGGCAGGCCGGTCAGGGGGCACAGCGAGGTGAACTCCGGCTGGCGGATGACGATCTCGACATCTCTTTTGCCGCTGTAGCCGTATTCAAGCGGATCGATCACGGCTTTGTCGACGGTTTCGACGCCCGCAACAGGGTGTTTGGTCCGGTGTTCGGAGAAAGCGGTCATATCTTGATCCTCAATTGGTGTTTACGACAAAAGCACGCCGGCCGGCGCATCAGCCTATAAAACAATGCGTGCTGATTTTCAACCGTTTATACCGGTTGTCATCCATATGTTCCGTCTGGTTTTCGCTGCCGGGCGGGATCGGGGCCAACCGCATCCACCGGTTGACAGACGCTGCTTTTTTTTTTAAAAGGACCATCATGGCTTCCATCGAAGAGCAGATATTAAGGGCGACCAAGGAAATCGTCGTCAAGTTCATTGAAGCCGGCCGGGTTTCCCCGGCCGGTTTCGACGAAACCTTCAAAAGTGTGTACCGTACCGTGGTCGAGACGATCAAAACGGCGACCGACGACACTGAAGACGCCGGCTGATCCCGGCCCATCCCACTGCCTTGAAAACGCGCGGGCTTTAATGGGCGTCCGACCAGTTGTCTCCCGCGGCGATATTGACCCGCAGCGGCACTTTCAGCCGCCACACATTTTCCATGCAATCCGCCACCAGACGCTCCACGACGGGGCGTTCTTGATGCGGAACTTCAAACACCATCTCGTCGTGAACCGACAGCAGCATCGTCGTTTTCAGACCCTTTTCCGTCAGGGCCCGATCCACTTCGATCATGGCGATTTTGATAAGATCGGCGGCTGTTCCCTGGATCGGGGTGTTGATGGCGGTGCGTTCGGCAAAGCCTCTGACCGTGGGGTTGCGGGCATTGATGTCCGGCAGGCGGCGGGTTCTTCCCATCAGGGTGCTGGTGCATTCATTTTGTCGGGCTTCGGCGATGATCCGGTCGATGTAAGCCTTCACGCCGCTGTAGCGGTCAAAGTAATGGCCGATGTAGGTTTTGGCCATCTGCTGGCTGATGCCGAGGGATTTGGAGAGCCCGAAAGGGCTCATGCCGTAGATGATGCCGAAATTGATCACTTTGGCCTGCCGGCGCAATTCCGGCGTGATCTGTTCCGGCGCAACCTGAAAGACCTCGACGGCCGTCCGGGTGTGAATATCTTCATCCTCGTGAAAAGCCCTGATCAGAATGGGATCTTCTGAACAGTGCGCCAGTATGCGCAGCTCGACCTGAGAGTAGTCGGCGGATAGAAGAACGCATCCGCGGCCGGGAACAAAGGCTCTGCGGATTTCGCGACCCTCGTCCGTGCGGATGGGAATGTTCTGAAGATTGGGGTCCGAGCTGCTGAGACGACCGGTTGCGGTGACGGTCTGGTTGAAACTGGTGTGTATGCGGCCGGTTTGCGGATGCACCAGATCCAGAAGCGCGTCGACGTAGGTGGATTTCAATTTGGCCAGGGTGCGCTGCCGCAGGACCAGCGCCGGCAGTTCGTGCCGGCCCGCCAGTGAAGTGAGCACCTCGATGTCGGTGGAATAGCTGGTTTTTTTTCGCGTTTTTTTCTGCGTCGGCAGCTGCAGCTTTTCAAACAGAATTCTACCCAGCTGCTGGGGGGAGTTGATGTTGAACCGCTCTCCCGCCCGCTGGTAAATATCGTTTTCGATTTCCGCCAGTTGATCCTCAAACCGTCGGGACAAACGCTTGAGCATGTCCGGATCGACGCCGATGCCGGTCATTTCCATTTTGACAAGCACCGACACCAGCGGCAGTTCGACCGTTTCAAGCAGCCGGGTCAGACCGTTTTTTTCAATTTCCGGCCGAAGCGTCTGAAAGGCCAGCAGCGTGATGTCGGCGTCTTCGCAGGCGTAGGGCACCGCTTTTTCAATGGGCACCTGATCGAAGCCGATATTCTTGGACCCTTTTCCCACCAGCGCTTCATAGGTAATGGTCTGGTGGCCCAGAAAATCAAGGGCGATCTGGTCCAGGCTGTGACCGCGTTTCAAGGGGTTGAGCAGATAGGAGGCCAGCATGGTGTCGAAAACCACCCCCGCCAGCCGAATGCCGTGCCGCGCCAGCACAATCCAGTCGTATTTGATGTTCTGACCGACCTTTTTCACGGCGGCGTTTTCCAGCACCGGCTTGAGATGGGCGACGGCCTGTTCGAGAGGGATCTGCTGCAACCCGTTTTTCCCCGTGTGTCCGCAGGGAATGTAAAAAGCCTCGTGGGGTGAAACGGCGAAGGAGAAACCAACCAGGGCGGCCCGCATGGGGTGAACGGACGTGGTTTCCGTGTCAACGGATATGATGTCGGCCTTCTGCAGGCGCGCCGCCAGTTCCTTGAGCGCCGGCAGACCGTCCACACAGCGGTAGTCTTTTTCCGGCGGACCGGCGGGGCTGAAAAAGCGTTTCTGCAGCTGACGGAATTCCAGTTCCTGAAAGAGCCGGCTCAACGCCGCTGCATCGGGTTGTTGACTTTTGAAGGATTGAATTTCAAAGGTCATCGGAACGTTGCATTCTATGGTCACCAGCTGTTTGCTGAGAAGCGCCTGATCGCGGTAAGCGCATAGATTCTGTTTCAATTTGGGCTTTTTGATTTCCGCGATATGCCGGTACAGATTTTCCACACCACCGTAAGTCTTGACAAGATCCAGGGCGGTTTTCGGTCCCACGCCCGGAACACCGGGCACATTGTCGGTGGCGTCGCCTGACAGCCCCATGACATCGATCAGTTGAAGGGGATTGATGCCGGTTGCCTTGATATCCGCCGCCGTCGTCAGACGGTCGTTCATGGGGTCGTACAGTATGGCCCGGTCTGAAACCAGCTGCTTCAGATCTTTGTCGCCGGAAACAATCACAACGCGGTATCCCGAAGCAAGCGCCTGCCGCACGGCGGTGCCGATGAGATCGTCCGCTTCAAATCCGCTCTGCTCATGGCAGGGCAGGTTGAAAGCCCGGGTGATTTTTTTGATGTAGGGGATTTGATCGCTGAGATCTTCCGGCATGGGGGGGCGGTTGGCCTTGTACGCCGGATAGAGATCATGGCGGAACGTCGGTCCGGCGGCATCGAAAAAGATGGCCATGAAACGGGGCCGGCGGTCTTCAATAAGCTTCAAAAGCATACGGGTGAATCCGAAAACCGCGTTTGTCGGCAGGCCCCGGGCGTTGCGGAGGCTGCGGATGGCGTGATAGGCACGGTAGATGTAGCCGCCGCCGTCGATCAGAAAGACGGCGTCGGCGTCAAGGCCGTTTGGATTGCGCGTCGGCTGTGGGCTCATGCGACTGTTTCCGAAAGCGGTTGACAAGCATTAGGTCCTGAACTAAATAAAAAATTCGGCGGTTGCAGGACGATGAACGCCTTTCAATCCTTCGCTGCTGTTTCATGCTGTTTCGCGCGCTGCCTCTGCGGGCATGAAAATGAATGCCAATCGGTATTACCCGATTGGCCTCAAAAAGGCAAGTACGGTTATCGATCGGTTTTGACAGACAAGGGTTTTTCAAACAGTTTGAACGCACCGGCCGCCGGCAGGCATCAGCGCCGCCGCCGAAATCCTTTATGCCATTGCTGCGGACGAAGCGTTCCTTTCTGCTGGACCTGCCGCTGCGGCTTCGCTATCTGCCAGGAATGCATGCACGAAAATGTGTGGGGGATGTCCTGCAACGGCATCACCTGGCAGTGTCCGGACTGCGGTGAATGGAACGGCTTCGGCAACCAGTGATCCCCCTGCGTGCCTTGCGGCTGAACAAAACGCTGAATGTTGAATGAAGCGCAAAAACTGGACAAACTGACCCGCCTGGGCGTCGAGCTGAACCAGGTCCGGGATCTGGACATCCTGCTGGAACGCATTCTGCGGGACGCGCGCACTTTCGTCAATGCCGACGCGGGATCGATCTACATCCGGGAGGGCGATACCCTTCTGTTCACCTACGCCCAGAACGACACGCTGCAGCAGCGTCTGTCGCCCGGGCAGAAGCTGATCTACACAACGTACACCCTGCCCATCGACACGCGGAGCATCGCCGGTTATGTCGCGGCCACGGGCCGGGCCTTGAATTTGAAAGACGTATATGCCATTGACGCGTCGGCGCCGTATCGGTTCAGCCGGCGATTTGATGCGTCGTCCCGATACACCACCCGTTCCATGATCACGATTCCGCTGAAAACGGCCAAGGGCGATGTTCTGGGAATTCTGCAGATCATCAACGCGCGCAACGACCACCAAACCGTGGTTCCGTTCCGTGCGGCCGATGAACGGCTGATGCAGCATTTTGCCGGAATCGCCGCCGTGGCGCTGGAACGGGCGAAAATGACCCGTTCCATCATTCTGCGCATGATCCGCATGTCCGAAATGCGGGATCCCAAGGAAACCGGCGCACATGTCAACCGCGTGGGCGGCTATGCCGTGGAGCTTTACGAACAGTGGGCCCGGCGACAGCGCATCGCAAGACAGGACATGGAGAGAGAGCGCGACAGCCTGCGCATGGCCGCCATGCTGCACGATGTGGGCAAGATCGCCATTTCCGACATCATTTTAAAAAAACCCAACCGCTTCGATGAGAGCGAATACGAGATCATGAAGCAGCACACCTTTCTGGGCGCCCGCCTGTTTCTGGATTTTCAATCGGATTTTGACGAAGCCGCCTATGTGGTGGCCCTGAACCATCATGAACGCTGGGACGGCCGCGGCTATCCCGGCCACATCGATGTAAAAACCGGAAAGGCGCCGGCGGCGGCGGACGGCTGCGGGTCGCAGACCGCCGGCAAAAAAGCCGAGGAAATACCCATCTACGGCCGTATCGTGGCTCTGGCCGACGTCTATGACGCGCTGTCGAGCAAACGGGTGTACAAGGATGCCTGGGACGAGACAGCGGTTCTCCACACCATCGAAAAAGAAGCCGGCGGTCAGTTCGATCCCGAACTGGTAGAGATTTTTTTCGCCTGTCTGGATGTCCTCCGCGCCGTCCGCGCCCGGTATGCGGACCCTTGATCCCGTCAGATCAGAAAGGCCGTCAGCGCCGCGAGGTCCTCAATATGGCGATCCGCCGTCAGGGAGGGATTGCGGTAGGCGACAAAAGGAACCCCGGCCGCGGCCGCGGCGCTTTCATCGACCACGGAGTCCCCGACATACAGCATCTGCGGCGGTTGAACGCCGAAATGGCGCAGCACACGAAGCAGCGGCGCCGGGTGCGGTTTGGGCCGCGCCACATCCGCGGCGGTGACGCAAAGATCGAACCAGTGACGAATATGAAATGCGTCGAGAATGCCATCCAGTGTATCGATGCGGTTGGTGACGACCGCGGTGTTGCAGCGCGGTTTTAAGGCTTGCAATGTTTCGATCAGATGGGGCGCCATCCGCATGTGTTTGACAAACGAACGGTAATCGAGGCTTCGTCGGAAACGGTCGGCGCGCACGCGCTGGTTCCGGTCCTGAATCAGATGGGCCAGGGTCTGGTCGACCGTGTGCATCATGGCGAATCGGCACTGGCCGGGTGTCATCGGCGGACGTCCGATATGCGCCAGCACGCGGTTGTAGAAGGCCTGATTGGATGCCTCGGTGTCAAAAAGCACGCCGTCGCAGTCAAAGGCGACGACCCGCACCGCCGGCGTCGACGCGGCGGCGGGCGGCGGCGGAAGCGCCGCGTTCAAGATTCGCTCACCGGTTCCGGTCGTTTCAGGATATTGCCGAAAATGCGGACGGGAATGCCGGGTTTGAGGGGGCTGTCCGTTTTCAGAATAATCAAATCATGATAGCGGCCGGGCTCCTGCTTCCGGTTTTCCACCATCAGCGTGTAGCCGCCGGCGCCGTCCGCCGTGCCCTCCCGGATATCATACCGAATATTGGCGCCGTTCTTGACGGTTGAGCCGATGATTTTAAAGGGGTATTTCTCCCTGGGGAGGATGGTGACGGCAACGGCGGTGTGTTCACCGACAGTGCCGGTCAGCCGGGCGAATTTGGGGCTGACGTCCGCGAATCCTTCCACATATCCGCTGATGGTCAATCGGATTTCCGGCTGCAGTGGATCATTGGTCAGCACCATCACGTTTTTGCGCAGCGTTCTGTCTTCATACCCGCTGGTGCTGACCTTTATGGTGATTTGTCCCTCTCCGCCGGGAGGGATCCGCTTCGTGTGCGAAGCGACCGCGCAGCCTCAGCCGGTCTTTATTTTGGCGATCTCCAACGGCGCGGTGCCATTGTTTTTCACCGTGAAGGTGTGGTCTACGGGTTTGCCGCTCACTACGGTTGAAAACGTGTGCGCCGTTTCGGAAAAAAAGGCCCTTGGCGCGTTTTGGGGCTGCGCCGCCGATGGACCGGCGGCGGCTGAACCTTGCCCGGCTTCGGCCGCAACGGCCGAAGTCGAAAAAAGGACCAAACAGAAAAGGGAGATGAGTGGAAATGCGATGGCTCTCATGCGAACGCTCCTTTGGGTGGAAAGACTGGCCCGATCTGATGTATCGACAGCGTATCACTTTACTTTTCGACCGGACGATTGTCAAGCAGGATCACATCATAAAAACCGGATCCACATCAATGGACACCGTGACGGCGGGATGGTGCATGAGCGAAGGTTTTTCGAACAGCAGTGTTCGGATGAACCGGTGCAGCCGATCCGCGTGTTTTCCCATCAAGAGCACTTGCCAGCGGTGGCGGTCGGCGATTTTTGCCAGCGGGGCCTGGATCGGTCCCAGCACAGTGATGCCGTCGCCGGCCGGACCCTGCTTCAGCCGGCGGCTGCGGTCTCTGATCTGTTGAATCCACGCCGCCCCCTTGGTGCGGTCTCGACTGGAGATCACCAGCTGCACCATGCGGCTGAAGGGCGGGTATGCGAGTGAACGGCGGAATTGGATTTCTTTTTCGTAAAAGGCCGTGAAATCCTGCTCGCGGGCGCAGCGAATGCTGAAATGTTCAGGATTGTAGGTCTGCAGAATCACCCTCCCGGGCGTTTGTCCCCGACCCGCCCTGCCGGCGACCTGTGCCAGCAGCTGAAACGTGCGTTCTCCGGCACGAAAATCGGGAAAGCCCAGCGATAAATCGGCGCAGACGACACCCACGAGCGTGATGTTCGGAAAATCATGTCCCTTGGCGACCATCTGCGTGCCGACGAGAATATCCACGGCGCCGTTGTGCAATTTTTTAAGCACACGTAAAAGCGCTCCCTTGCGGGCCATGGTGTCGGCGTCCATGCGGACGATGGACTTGTTCGGAAACAGCTGACGCACGACGGATTCAATTTTTTCGGTGCCCATTCCCAGGTGCTGTACAGACGGCGATTGGCAGGCGCTGCAGCGCATGCCGGCCGCCGCACTGTAGCCGCAGTAATGGCATCGGTACAGGTTTTCCTCCCGGTGAAACGTCAGGGCCACGTCGCAGTGGCGGCAGGAAAGCGGCGTGCCGCAGTCCCGACAGATGGGAAAACTCGCGAACCCCCTTCGATTGAGAAAGAGGATCACCTGCTCGTTGCGTGCCAGGGTCTGGCGCATGGCCGAAAGAAGTGCGTCCGACAGATAACGGGATCCCTTCGCGGGGCGGGAGCGCCGCAGATCGACCACCTGTATCTCCGGCAGGGGACGTTTTTCAATGCGGGTTTTCAGCATGGCTTGGTGAAATTTGCGGCGGCGCACGTTATAAGACGTCTGGATCGCGGGGGTGGCGGACCCCAGTACGGCCAGTGCGCCGTGCTGCCGGGCCCGAACCACGGCCAGATCGCGGGCGTTGTAGCGCAGTGCGGCGTCCTGTTTGTAGGCGGTGTCGTGTTCTTCATCCACTATGATCAGTCCCGGAGCCGCGAAAGGTGCAAAAACAGCGGATCGCGCGCCCAGCGCGATCTGGACGTCGCCGTTTACGATTTTCTGCCACTGATCAACGCGTTCACCGGCGCTGAGACCGCTGTGCAGCACGGCGATGCGGTCTTTAAACCGTGCCCTGAAGCGTCCTTCCAGTTGAGAAATGAGCGCAATTTCCGGCGCCAGGACGATGACGGTACCGCCCTTTTGCATGGCCATGGCCGTCAGCTGAAGATAAACTTCGGTTTTACCGCTGCCGGTTACACCGGCCAGAACCCATGTGCCGAAACCGCCGCCGAGCTGCTGGGCGATCGCGTCGACCGCCTGCTGCTGCTCCCGGGTCAGGTGCGGCCGGTGGTCTTCAAAAACGATGTTGCCCAGCGGATCACGGTAGGTGCGTTTGTCAAAAACGTCGATCAAACGGGCGTCTTTCAAGGACTGAATCCGCCTGGATGCCGAGGGGACCTGCTTTTTCAGCTGACGCAAAGGCATGGGGCCGCCGCGGCCTTTCAGGAGCGCCAGGATTTTTTTGTGTGTGTCCGACAGCGTCGACGGGACAAGGGCCGCGGGAAACGCCGACACATGGCGCTCCGTTTTAGGAAGGATGCGGTTCGTTTTCAGAAGAACGCCGCGGCGTATCCAGCCCGCCCGCTGCATGCCGCGCATCACGGCTTGGGGTATGTCTTGCCCCAGCCGTTTTCCGAGCGCTTTCATGGCCATGGCGTCAAGGCGCAGCTGCTGCAGAATCGCCTGCTCCAGCGGCGTCATTATGCGCGCGACAAGGGCCTTCTGCCCCGCGGCGGTGATAAAAAAGGCCCGTTGTTCAACGTGTCCGAATCCTGCCGGAAGAGCATTTTTAATCACCCGGCCGATGGGGTGAAGGTAATAGGACGCCATCCATTGAAAAAGCGGCACCATGCTTTCCGGAAACAGCGGGCCTTCGTCCAGAACGTTGAGAACGGACTTCAGTTCGCTGCAGGCGGTCGACGCGCTGATGTTGAGCACGTACCCGGTCACACGCCGTCGGCCGAAGGGCACTAGAACCCGTCGGCCCACCACGGTCGATGGGCTGAGTTCACATGGAACCGAATAGCTGTACAGGCGGTACACCGGCAGGGGGACGGCGATTTCGGCAACGGTTTGAAAACAGGGCATGATCGGATCCGCTGTTGCCCATCAACGACGGCGCCGCTTCTTCGGACAGGGGAGCCCGCGGTCCGTCCTGTGGTTGATTGTTGATTAACATCCTGTTAAAAATACAAATATTATCTTGAAACCCATTTAAAAATCTGTTAAGGTCCTTATAACTGATTTTCGGGGGACATGGCAAAGCAAAAGTTGTTGAACCGCGCCGCAACATGTATCGTGATGGAAGGACAGGAGGTGTCAATGAATGCATCGATGAGAAAAGTGTGCGCTGTTGTTCTGGTTGCCGTACTGGCAACGGTTTCGCTGACAGTGAACGCACAGGCGCAGGGAACGCTGACGGAAAGGGAGATCACGACCGAAAAAATGGTGGCGGACGCCATCGTCGTGCGGCCCCTGGGGCTTGTGGCGACCATTTTCGGCATCGGGTTTTTTATCGTTTCGCTTCCGTTTTCGGCGCTGGGCGGCAATGCCGGGGAAGCCGGGAAAAAGCTGGTGGTGGCGCCTGCCAAATTTACCTTCGCACGACCGCTGGGAGAATTCTGATCCGGAAAGGAGCTGGCTGTGGCAATACACGTGGTGGAGCACCCGCTTATCAGGCACAAGCTTGGCTTGATGCGCAAGGACAATGTAACCGTCAAGGATTTCCGGGATCTGGCTTCTGAACTGGCCAAACTTTTGACCTACGAAGCGACCAAGGACCTCGAGACCGAAAAACGGACCATCCAGGGATGGGCCGGTCCGGTGGAGGTGGAGCGCATCAAAGGGAAGAAAATCACCGTGGTGCCCATTCTGCGGGCGGGGCTGGGCATGATGAGCGGGGTTCTGGATCTCATTCCTTCCGCCAAAGTCAGTGTCGTGGGATTGTATCGTAACGAAGAGACGCTGGAACCGGTCAAGTATTATGTCAAAATGACCAACAAGATGGAAGAGCGCACCGCCCTCATTCTGGACCCCATGCTGGCCACCGGCGGAACCTTGTGTGCCACGATCGATTTTCTGAAGGCCTCCGGATGTGAACGCATCCGCGGCATTTTCATCGTCGCCGCGCCGGAGGGCATCCGGCGGGTGGAAGCCGCCCATCCCGACGCGGATGTTTATGTGGCCGCGGTTGATGACAGGCTCAACGATATCGGCTATATTCTGCCGGGGCTCGGTGACGCCGGCGATAAAATATTCGGCACCAAGTAAGCGGCTGTCATGCCTTCCGGGGCGCAGCGCTCAGGGGCTTTTCTAGCGGGCCTCCACCGGGACGTAATCCTGCAGCGTGGGGCCGATGTAAACCTGCCGCGGGCGACTCAGCTTCCAGTTGGGATCGTCCATGCTTTCTTTCCATTGCGCGATCCAGCCCGGCAGGCGGCCGATGGCGAACATGACGGTGAACATGTTGGTGGGGATGCCGATGGCCCGCAGAACGATGCCGCTGTAAAAATCGACGTTGGGGTAGAGGTGGTGATCAATGAAATAGGGATCCGAGAGGGCCTTCTCCTCCAGCCGCATGGCGATGTCCAGCAGGGGATCGTCAATATTGCGTTTTTCCAAAATCGTGTGGCACATTTTTTTCATGATCTTGGCCCGGGGATCATAGGTTTTATAAACCCGGTGTCCGAAGCCCATCAAGCGGAACGGATCGCTGCGGTCGCGGGCGCGTTCAAGAACCCGCACGATGTCGCCGCCGCCTTTTTGAATTTCGGACAGCATTTCGATCACCGCTTGATTGGCACCGCCGTGAAGCGGCCCCCACAGGGCCGCGATGCCGGCTGAAATAGCGGCATATAGATTGGTCCGGGCGCTGCCGACCATACGAACCGCCGAAGTGGAGCAGTTCTGTTCATGATCCGCGTGCAGAATCCAGAAGACCCGCAGCGCCCGGACAATGTCCTCATCAATCTCATAGGGCTTCACCGGGGAATCGAACATCATGTTTAAAAAATTGGCGCCGTAGGTCAGATCGGGCCGGGGATACACGACTTTGTGCCCCCGCGATATTTTGTAGGACATGGCGGCCATGGTCCGGATTTTGGCCAAAAGCCGCGTGACGGTGATGTTGATTTCCTCTTCGGTGATTTCCAGAACGGGATAGAAGCTTCTGAGCGCATTCACCATGGAGGAAAGGATGCCCATCGGGTGGGAGTTGCGCGGAAAATTTTGATAAAAAAACTGCATATCCTCGTGGACCAGGGAATGGTCGTTCAGCAGAATGGAAAACTGGATCAGTTCATCACGGTCGGGCAGACGTCCGTTGATCAGCAGAAATGCGGTTTCCTTGAAGGTCGCCTTCCGGGCCAGTTGTTCGACGGGTATGCCGCGGTAGCGCAGAATGCCTTTCTCGCCGTTCATGAAGGTGATGGCGCTGGTGCAGCTGCCGGTATTGGCGTAGCCCGGATCCAGGGTGATGAAACCGGTTTCCTGGCGCAGGCGTGAAATGTCGATTGCTTTTTCGCCTTCCGAGCCGATAACGACCGGAAGCCGGTATGTATTTTCATGGTATTTCATTTCAACAAATTCCGTCATGATCGACCTCTTTTTCTGTTCGCAAAAAGTTGCCATGGATGTTGAACGCACCTGATGTAAACGGGGGAGTGCACCATAACCGAAAACCACACAGGGGTCAACCGGTGGGACAAAAGATGTCGTTTAAAGAAAACCTGCTGCAGAAAATGGAAATCGACCGTCTGGCGGAGAAGGTCGCTGCATCGATCGGTACACCGGATGCCGTGCGCCGGTTCGACCGGGAAGCCATGCGCCGGATGATGGCGCTGAGTCCTTATACCTACCGACGGGAGCGGGACCTGGACTTGTTTGTTCGAACGGCGGATGCCGGCGGCAAACGCATTTTCGTGCTGGACAATGAACTGAAGCTGTTCCGGGGCGAGATCGCCGATGTCGCCATGCGCAAAAGCCCGACCGTCAGGGAAATGATCAGCATCCGCAATGCCATCAAGATATTGAATGACAAGGATATCGTCATCAGCCGCGGCCGGGAGACTGTGGAGGGCCTGCGGGGCGAATGCATCGCCCAGCTGGATCTGTCCTTTGCGCCGGAGGACATCGACGCCATTGCGCAGGAGGGCACGGCTTCCCTGGAAAATCACTACGCAGACGGCGTGATCGAAAACCTGCTGCTGCTGGCTGATCTGCTGGACTTTGACAAAGCGCCGCCCCCGCTGCAGCGGGTGCATTTTACTGTGTTGAGCGCACGAACGTCGGGCGGCAACGGCGTCGACCGCTTGGGTCCGCTGGTTGTCTACGCGGCTGCGACCAATGCGTTAACATTTTTCAATGATCGTATCGACAGCGACGACAGTGCCCGCGTCGCCCGTTTCAGGCAGCGCATGACCGGTGACGAAGCGGCGGATCTTAAAGGGCCGGCGGTGTTTTCCTGGATGCGGGATCAGGTGCTGAAGGGGGATTAAAGGCGCTCACGAACCGCTTGATACACCAGGGGGTGGGTACAGATTTCATAATATTGTTTTACGGATCCGCTGCTCACGGCCAGGGTCGAAGGGTCGATGCGCCGGATGACGTCTTCCCGGACCACCAGCCGCTGATAGCGGCCGGTGGTCGATGGAAATTTTCCCGTGTGAATCTTGATGGCCTGTGACTGCAGCCGGGGGATCTGGCAGGTCATCGTGGTGAGCTTTATTTCCTGTTGAAGCTTTGCAAATCCGTGGGCATTCAATTCAATACCATTGACATTGTAGCGCATCAGCAGATCGTCGGCCGTTTTCAGGGACGCTTTTTGTCCGGCGCTTTCAAAAACATAAAGGTTGAAGGGCGGTTTTTTTGTCTGGAACATACCGCGGATGGTTTTGGCGCAGCTCGACTGACGGTCGGCCAGGTTGATCGCCGACGAAATCATGATGCGCTGATCCCCGTCAAAGAGAAATGTCGGCCCCTGGTCAAGATAGCAGACACCGATGCCCAGCTCCAGAACCGGCAGCTGATTGCGGCGGTTTTTTTCATTGTAGCGCTGAATGATCTGCAGCATGTTGATGGCCAGGCCGCAGGCACGGGCCACCGCATACCAGCCCTCCGGAGAATGCTCTCTTTCCATGATCGACAGGATGATGGCGTCGCCTTCGATAAAGACCTTCATGGCGCCGTAGGTGTTCAGAATATCCGTGATCGGATTGAAAAAATTAAGGCTGAAATAAGAAGCCGGATTCAATCCTTTCTTGTTCATCTGATGCGTAATGTCCGTGGAGCCCCGCACATCGGCCTTGATGACGACATGATTTTTGATGGGTTTTTCGTCCTGGCTGCGTTCATGCGGCAGCAGAAAAGCGTAAAGGGTGTTGTTGGCGCGTGAGAGGTGAATGGTTTTTTCATCGTTCGTCAGGTTGATCCGTTCCATGGCTTCATTCAGGATTTTGAAATTTTCCAGGTCGCGGTGATAACGCACCATGCCCTTTAAAAAACGGATCAGATATATTTTTTTTTCCCGTCCGGTGAGAAGCCGCAGCCGCTTGATTTTCTTTTTCAACGGGCGGAGGGTAAAGGATCGATTGTACAGCTTTCTGAGTTGTTTGAGACGGCGGATGGCGGCTTTGCGCGAGCGCCGGTCGATCATGAACTGCAACACCTGCTGCGGCACCAGGGGAGGGCAGTAGTTGCGGTAAATCGGCCGCATTTCATAAGAGGCGGCCATTCGTTCCACCAGGCCGACCTTGCTGAATTCCCTGTAAAAAAGATTCAGAATTCGCCGTTGCCCCCGCAGCCGCCGCCGCAGCGCCGGGATGTTTTCGCCGATGGACGGGGCCTTTTTGGCCTTGATCAGCCGGGCGCGTCCTGCATAATAGTCCACCAAAAGATCGATGTTGTCGACATGCTTGATCAATCCGTCGACATCAATGCTTCCGTCCGGGTCTGCATCGCCGGCAGCGTTGGAAGGGGGGCCCTCCCGGCCGGTGATCAGGGCCAGCAGCCGCTTGATGTGCGCCATCAGGGAATCGTAGCGGTCCGGATCTTCCAGGCGCCGGCCGAAAACAACATCGTAGGCTTCGATCAAAAAAGTGTCGTTGTAAGGATTGTCCGTGTGGAAGATAGGATTGTCGAGCACATCATCGGAAACCAGCGTGTCGACACCGAAGTTGGCTTCGCGCATGGCCTTGAGCTCTCCGCGGTGCACCTCTCCCGAAATTTCGAAGAGCTCTTGGCCTACATGGCGCAGAATGGCATCCCGGTTCTGCAGCACATTGGAAAGGGCTTCCTTGGTTTTAACAGCCTCTTTCAGGTCCTGGTGGTCGGTTTGTTCGTATTTGCGGATGATGTTTTTGATCTGTCCGGTCATGCGGTCGAACTGTTTGCGGGTTTCCTCGACCAGCATGCGGATAAAGGCCGCCAGGGCCAGGGAATCGATCTGACGTTCGTTGAACAATTTGGATTTGTGAATGGCGTCTTCCATGAGGATGCGATACATTTCTCGAAACGCATGGGTTTTTTTCGCCATAGCCGCCGGCTTGTCGACCGGGAAGCGATCCGGAAGCTGAAAATGCTTTGCGATCAGCTGGACGATGACCTTGGTGGCGGCACCGTGGAAACCCGGGCTGATGTGCACATCGTGGCGCACATTGTCAACGCCCGGCAGGATTCGCTCGATGGAAAAGTTCAAGGCGTATGTCGACAGGGGGAAGACATCCATTGCCGGCAGCCGAGCACTCGATTTTATAGGAAAAATCATAGGCGTGACGATACCATTATCCGGCAGACTTGTCTATTTATTCCGTAAAGAGACGCGTCAGTTCATCCACCTCGAAACGAGGCCAGCGGACATCACGGCCGTTTTGGACCGCCTGGATCCCGTGGCCCGGCGCTAGAATTTCGCCGATGGGGGTGACGGTCGTGCCGGCGGATTGGATGGCCTGCATAATGGCTGCGGACTTTTCCGGACGACAGCAGATCAGCAGCGTACCGGAGCCGATGAGGCCCAGCGGAGACAGGGAAAAATGCCTGCAAAGCCACACCGTTTGCGGATAGCAGGGGATGGTGTCCATAAAGACTTTTATGCGGTGTCCGCCGGCAACGCTGAGCTCCTGCACCGCTGTCGCCAGACCCCCTTCCGTGACGTCGTGCATGGCGCTGACGCCGCCGACATCCACGGCGATCCGTGCCTCCCGCAGGATGCCGATGTGTCGGATGAGGTCCTTGCAGGCGTTGATTTCCGCCGCCGCCAATCCATCGGAGAGGAGTGTTGATTCAAATTCCCGGGCGATAATGGCGGTGCCCTCCACCGCCAGTTTTTTGGTCATCAGGAGTACATCGCCCCGGCGCACCTTCCGTTTGTCGATCAAATGCCGGCGTTGAATGGTTCCGGCCATGGCACCGACGACGACCGGCCGCGAAACCGCGTCGGTGATTTCCGTATGCCCGCCGCAGAGGATGATGCCGTAATGTCGGGATATACGGCTCAACTCGTGCATGACCGACTGGATTTCAGACGGTGTGGTCCGGCGGGGAAAGAGGAGTGTGGTGAGAAACCAGCGCGGTGTTGCCCCTGAAGTGGCGATGTCGTTGGCATTTACCAGAACGGCGTAGTGCCCGACGGAATCCGTGGCAAAGGTGATCGGATCCGATTTGAGAACCAGGACCTCGTCATCGCTGATATCGGCGGCGGCGGTGTCTTCTCCGATGCCCGGTTTGATGATCAGCGCCCCCTCCGGGATATTGGCGGGGCTGATGAAGGCCTGCAGATATTCATTGGGCAGTTTGCCCTGCTTCAACGGCAGGCCGCCTTCAATGATCGGCACGGCATCCAACAAACGGGAAACAGCATAGTCGCAGTGGACATCCGGGGGAAGGCTCTCCCCGCCATGATTCAGGTAAACGGTGATGCATCCCGCTTCAGCACCGGCTTCCATGTCATAAACAAAGTCCCCGATCACCAGCATGTCGGCCGGCGCAACGCCGAAGCGGTCGGCAATCTGCAAGAGGCCCGCCGGGCTCGGTTTGGGGGCGGCGGCATCGTCGCGGCTCAAAACGGCGTCAAAGTCCGACGCCCGGAGGTGATCGAACCGCTGCAGGGCGGTCGCAATGGATTCCCTGCTGTTGCGGCTGATGATGCCGATCGGCAGCCCGCGTGATTTGATGAAGTCGATCAGCTTCTCCGCGCCGTGGCTGGGTCTGGCGCGGCGGGCCGCCGCGATCTCAACGGTGCGCAGATCGGCGAGGGCGCGTGCCTTGGTCCGGGGATCCGTGATGTCGTTGATGAATTCCAGTATCCCTTGGCCCTCCGGGCAGTTGAGCTGCCGGCGCAGTGTCCGGAAGTTCAGCGATCCGGGAGCCGTCAGGGTGCCGTCGAAATCGAAAACGACCATCCTCAAACGGAAGGGGCGATGAAAAAGGATGTTGGCGTTCATGTCCATTTTTTAACCATTCCGCGTGCTGTTGTCGGTTCACAGGATGCAGTTCATAGCACGAGCCATGCACAGGCTCAATGGATTTTGTACATTAAAAAATGGACAGGTCGTCCAGACCGAGGCCGGGCAGGGAGCGGGGGTAAAGCACGCCGTTTTTCAGATGGACGGCCGACCGTGAAGGGTCGCCGACAAGGTCCAGGTGGCCGTCGAGATCGGCGTAGACAACGTTGGGGCGTGCCAGCGCAAAATGCAGGCCGGCGGCGATGCCCAGGCCGGCTTCATCCATGCAGCCCACCATGGCCTCCAGACCGGCCGCCCGGGCGACGGCGTTGATGCGCATGGCCTCGTAGATGCCCCCGCACTTCATCAGTTTGATGTTGATCATGTCCACCAGACCGTCTTTGGCCAGACGAAATGCATCGCGCAGCGTCACCAGGCTTTCGTCCGCCATCACCGGTATGGAAATGCGGTCGGTGAGACGCCCCAGCAGCGCCATGTCGCCGCTGCGCGTCGGCTGTTCGATCAATGCAATGTCGGCGGCGCGGGTCTGTTTGTGAAAATGGAGGGTTTCGGCTTCGCTGTAACCCTGGTTGGCATCAAAGCGCAATTCGATCCGCCGGCCCACGGCATTGCGCACCGCCGTGAGGCGGGAGATATCGTTTTCCACGTCGCGTCCGCCTTTGAGCTTCAGAGCGGTAAAGCCGTCTTCAACGGCCGCGCGTGCTTTGTGAAGGGTGTCGGCCAGCGGCAGGATGCCAATGGTGATACTCGTTTTGATGCGGGTCCGAAACCCGCCCAGAAGGCGATAGAGCGGCAGGCCGGCGGCTTTGCCGAGAAGGTCGTGCAGCGCCATGTCCACCATGGCGGCCGCGGACGGATGCCGCGGTACAATCGGTTTGAGGCGCTCCAGGATGGCGGCGTAGCGCAATACATCGCGTCCCCTGGCGGCGGGTTCAATGACGTCGTTTACCACCTGGATGACGCTGTGGGCTGTTTCACCGGTCACCTGCCGGTCAGGCGCCGCACAGCCGTAGCCGATACGCCCGCTGTTGGTTTCAAGCCGCAGGAAGACATTGGTCGTGTGATCAACGGTCTCGTAGGCGATGGCATAGGGCTCGCTGAGTTGCATGCGCACCGGAAGGGCTTCGACGGCGATGATTTTCATGATGTCCGTTTTCCTTGATCCCGGATGATTATTGGGGTCTGCCGTGGTGAATTTCGTCCAGGCTCATCTGCTTAATATCCTCCACCAGCGCCACCAGATGGGCGATCATGATTTCCCAGATTTTTTTTCCCTTTTGGCGCGAGGCTTTGGTGGGGTCTCCCATGACCCCGCTGGTGGATATGCGGTCTGTCGCCGCATACCATGACACACCCCGCCGGGAGGTAAAATTGAGATAATGGCTTGAAAACGCGGGAATGGAGGGCGCCATCGCGTTTTTTTTAACCCGGCGGGGCCGCACAGCCAGGGTTGTGCTGGTTTCCGCTTCTCCGGCGTGCACATCGTTGGGGGTTTCGATAAGCGGGGCGATGTCCACGTCGCTGGTTTCGCCGGTGTCGACACAGGTGAAAATCCGCGCATCCCTGTTGATCAGCTGCGCTGCAAAATTGAGCGCCGGGCTGTTGCCGCCGTGACCATTGATGATAACCAGCTTTTGAATGCCGTTGCGTGCTGCGCTCATTCCGATGTCGTAAACCAGATTGGCCAGGGTGTCGTTGGAAACGCTGATGGTGCCGGGGAAGGCATCGTGATGATAGGAGACGCCGTAGGGCAAAAGCGGCAGGACCAGGGGGCGCGGGTCAGAGCAGGCCATTGCCACCCGTTTGGCCAAAAGATCGGCGTCAAAGGCATCGGTATCCAGCGGAAGGTGCGGTCCATGCTGCTCGATGGAGCCGACCGGCAGCAGGGCGATATCGATGCGTGCCAGACGTTCCCGGATTTCCGGCCAGTTCAACTCCCCCCACAAACTGGAACGATCGGTGTCGCTGACATCGCGTGAAAGCGTCGTTGGGGTTGCCGGTGCGGCGGCTTCAAAAGGAAACGGCCGCCGGATCGCCGGATCTTCCAGGGGATTGAAGTCGATCCAGGCCCGTCCGCTGCGTTTGAGCGCACCGTCGGCATGGGGCAGACAACATTCGATAAGCGGCCGCCGGATGTTCTCAGGGATGCCGTCCAGCGGCGACTTGATCGGATCAAACCGCAGTTTGAGGATTTCCGGATGCGGTTTGGAGCGTGCGTTTCGATCGCACGGCAGCAGACCCTTCTGCTGGAGCATGTAACCGACATGCTGCACGCCGGCCGCTTCCTGATGTGCGCCCGCTTTGCCAAAGGCGTCAAGACAGTGCCGTATCTGGCGTTCATTGTAGCCGCAGCGTCCGGGATCGATGTCCAGCGCGGACAGCATGCTGACGATCCGTCGGCATTTTTCGCACTTGCCGCAGGGGTGGATGTGGTCGTCTTCCTTGTGGGCGGCATGACAGGACATTTGCAGGCGCAGCAGGTGTGGATAGCGCTCGGCCAGGGTTTTTTCGATGAGCAGCTCCGAAAGCGGCCGCAGTATGGAAAAAATGCTGACGTTCCAGCCTTTTTGCATGAAATAGCGTGACATCGCCCGGTCGAACCAGACACTTTGATCATATAGCCCCTCGTAGTGCGGGATGCCCTGCAGGGTTTTTTTGACCGATGTGTCAAATTCGTCGCCGATGATGAGCCTTCCGATCCGGTGGCGGCGCATCAGCGGCAGTGCGCCGAACAGAAAAACGGCAACCGTCCAAAGGCGGATCGGGTACGCATCTGAGCGGACGGCCGCGTAGTTTTTGCGAACAAACGGCAGGCGCTGCAGCATCCAGGAAAAAAGCCGGTCCGAGTCGACCCACACCCGCTGCGTGTTTTTCACCTGGTCGCGAAAGTAACGGTACGCATTGAGGGCG
>Ga0180430_10000932_pt1 | contig 30282 bp, 19 predicted proteins | sample SS_ome_9_FD_132999 | JGI IMG/M metagenome (GOLD analysis project Ga0180430, IMG submission 132999) | Hypersaline lake sediment archaeal communities from the Salton Sea, California, USA - SS_1_S_2 metaG | ecosystem: Environmental > Aquatic > Non-marine Saline and Alkaline > Hypersaline >... | reverse complement strand
CCGGAACCTCGCCGTCGAATCCCGAATCCACCCGGTAGCGGTCCAGCGTCACCGCCTCGTCGAAGCGACCCCGCGCGATCGCCTCGAGGTCGGCACCCGTGTTGACATTGGCGAGGAGTCGCTCTTCCCGTTCACTCACCGGTCGTCTCTCGATGACCCCGGCGAGCTCCGCGCGGTCCAGGATTCGCTGGAGTTTTCGCTCTCCCTCCGCCAGCGAGCTTTCGATCAGCCCGAGCATTTCGCGGCGGGGATAGACAGCCACGAGTGGTTCCCAGCGACCCTCGTGAACCGGCACGACACCCCCGTCGAAGCCGGAAACCAGATCGCCGAGAAACGAAACCGAAACCAGCGGAAGATCGACCGCGAGAACGACCACCCGTTCCGCCTCGCTCGCCGCCAGGATAGTCTGCAGGGCTACCGCGGGACCTTCGCCTTCGACGGGATCGTCGATCCGCTCGACGCCTGCAATCACATCGGGAAAGGGCTGCCCTCGGCGAGTGGAGAGGTAGAGCGTGCCCGGCTCCAGCCGGGCGAGGGTGCGAAGCTGATGAGCGTAAAGCGGTCCGCCACGCCATTCCGCAAACGCCTTGTCTCCCCCAAACCGGCTCGACTTTCCGCCTGCGATCAGGGCGGCATCGAGCGGCGGTGGATTCGACTCTGCCGCTGCGCCAGAATCCTCCATCACGGCACCACGTTGTTCGTGCCGCGGAGGTCGTTCACGGCCTTGTTGGCCACTCGCACGATGTACTTGTTGGGCTGATCGACGAGTGCAGCCTCGAGCGAATCGAGCACGGGACGCGCCGCCTCGTCGAGGTAATCGAGAGCGATGGCAGCCTCGAGTCGTGCCCACTGCAGATCGCTCTCCAACTCGTCCGCGAGCGTGTAGAGGCAGTTCCCCGAGAATCCCATCCGGCACAGCGCGTTGGCGGCCGCGATGCGAACGGCGGGAGCGGGATCATCCAGATGAACACGCAACGCTTCGGCCGCTCCTTCGTGTTCCGCCGCCTCTTCCGCGAAATTGCCCAGGCCCGTGGCACCCCAGTAGCGAATCGCGGGATCCTGGTGGGAAAGACCTTCGATCAAAGCGGAGAAGGCATCCGGTCCTTCCGACGCCCGCGTCGCCACCGTGGTGAGCGTATCGATGAAGCCCTCCGGATCCTCCCTTTCGTGCAAGACCGCCCAGGTCGTACCGGCCTCGGACTCACGACGCTCGATCTCGGACTCGGGGAGCAGGCCGATGTCCCCCACGGCCAGTTGCCAATCCCGGAGGGCCCCTCGCATTTCCGCGAGCTTGTTCGCATGCGCGGGATCTCCGGCGAGATTCCTCACCTCGTGGGGATCGGACTCGAGATCGTAGAGTTCCTCGGCCGGCTTCGTTCCAGCGGAAAAGAGTGACATCTCCGGCGTGAGCTTGCCCTTTTCTTCGAACCGGCGGATCTCCCGCATCGTCGCTCCCTTCTCCGGGGTATTCATATACTGGTAATAGGGCTTGAGCGGCTCGAAATTGCGGATGTAGCGATACCGCCTGTCGCGGACCGTGCGGATGATGTCGTAGCGCTCGTCCATGCGATCGCGCGCGCCGTAGACGAACGGGCGCGGCGGATCGAGGTCCCTGCCAAGGAAAGCGCGGCCATGCATGTGTTTCGGAACTTCGAGACCGGCGAGGTGAAGCACCGTCGGGCCGAAATCGACCGAGTTGACAAGCTGATCATCGATCGAACCGGGCTTCCCCTGGTTGTCGACACGAAAAGCCTCCGGCACGCGGACGAGAAACGGGATCCGCGTGCCTGAATCGTAGAGCCAGCGCTTCGCGCGGGGAAGGCCAATCCCGTGGTCGGACCAGAACATCACGATCGTGTTCCCGGCGAGACCGGCTTCCTCCAGGGCAGCGAGATGATCCCCCACCCACTGGTCCATCGCCGTAATCAGCTCGTAGTTGCGCTTCCAGTCCTCTCGCACCACAGCCGTGTCGGGGTAATATGGTGGCAGATTCCCGAATGCCTCCGGATCCTGCCTCTGGTCTTCGGTGAGTCCTTCCGTCACCTTCTCATACTTGCTCTCGCTCGCGATACCGCTCTCGTGGCATCCGGTAAAATTGAACACCGCGAAGAACGGAGAGTCGCCGGGCCGGTTTTTCCAGTGTGCCTTGCCGGAACTCTCGTTCCAGATCTCGCGAGGAGACGGACTGCTGAACTGGTAGTCCGTCTTGCTGTTGTTCGTGCAGTAGTAGCCCGCTTCGCGCAGGTAGAGAGGAAAGGGGCGAAGCCAATCGGGCAGTTTCGCGTCGCACCGCATGTGGTGGGTGCCGACCGCATTCTGGTACATACCGGTGATGATCGAAGAGCGGTTCGGGGCACAGACTCCCGCCGCGGTGAAGGCGTGGGTGAAGATGGTGCCTTCCTCCGCGAGGCGGTCGAGATGGGGTGTGATCGCGTGGGGATCTCCGTAGCACCCGAGGTGCGGTGAGATGTCCTCCGCGGAGAGCCAGAGAATATTGGGCCGATCGGCGGCGGGGAGAGTCAGGACCGGGAGGATGAGTATGGTAGCGAGAAACCACGAGCGCATGAGGCGGTTATCGCACGTGATGAGAAGCCCGACAATGGCGGATTCGATGGAGCGCGATTATCCCGGTCTTCTCCGGTAGGGCCGAGCGTGAGCGAGGACTCCGGCGGCAATCACCCTCCATCTCGGTCCGCTCCGTCACCGTCGCGACTACTCCCGCGGAATCACGGTTTTCTCCCGTAGATACGAGCGTGAGCGAGGACTCCGGCGGCAATCACCCTCCAGCTCGGTCCGCTCCGTCACCGTCGCGGCTACTCCCGCGGATTCACGGTCTTCTCCCGTAGGGCCGAGCGTGAGCGAGGACTCCGGCGGCAATCACCCTCCGGCTCGGACCGCTCCGTCACCGTCGCGGCTACTCCCGCGGAATCACGGTTTTCTCCGGTAGGGCCGAGCGTGAGCAAGGACTCCGGCGACAGCCACCTTCCAGTTCGGTCCGCTCCGTCACCGTCGCGGCTACTCCCGCGGAATCACGGTTTTCTCCGGCAGGGCCGAGCGTGAGCGAGGACTCCGGCGACAGCCACCTTCCAGTTCGGTCCGCTCCGTCACCGTCGCGGCTACTCCCGCGGAATCACGGTTTTCTCCGGCAGGGCCGAGCGTGAGCAAGGACTCCGGTGACAGCCACCTTCCAGTTCGGTCCGCTCCGTCACCGTCGCGGCTACTCCCGGCGAAAGATCCGTCCTTCTCAACCCGGCGTCGAAACCACCTCCGGCGCCCCTCCCAGCCCGAAGGCGTCGTGGACCGCGTTGGCGGCCTTGTCGATATCCTCTTCACGGACGGTCACGGTGATCTTGATCTCGGATGTCGAAATCATCTCGATGTTGACACCGGCTGCGGAGAGGGTGGCAAACATCTCCGCGGCGACGCCCGAATGCGAGCGCATTCCGATTCCGACGACACTGAGCTTCGCGATCCCGTCCTGGGGCTTGATCGCGACAGCCTCGCCCAGCTCATCCAGCACGGGTCTCAGGGCGGCCTCCGCCTTCTCGACATCGTTCTTGTGAACCGTGAAGGAGATATCGGTGATGCCCGTCTGTGAGACATTCTGCACGATCATGTCGACGATCAGGTTGGCCTCGGAAACGGCGCCGAAGATCCGGGAGGCGGTGCCGGGATGGTCCTCGACCCCGGTGATCGTGACCTTGGCCTGTTCACGCTCCAGGCTCACACCGCGAATGACTACGCTTTCCATGCTCATGGTTTCTTCTCGCACGAGGGTTCCGGGATTATCGTTGAGACTGCTGCGCACCTCGAAGGGCACGCCGAACTTCTTCGCGAACTCGACCGAACGCGACTGCATCACCTTCGTGCCGGAGCTGGCCATCTCGAGCAGTTCATCATAACTGATCTCGTCGAGTTTTCGAGCGGATGGAACGACTCGCGGATCGCAGGTGTAAACCCCGTCGACATCGGTGAAAATCTGGCAGAGGTCGGCACCCACCGCGGCGGCCATCGCGATCGCAGTGAGATCGGAGCCACCGCGACCGAGGGTAGTGATTTTCCCGTCCGAGGTCCTTCCCTGGAAACCGGCAACGATCACGATGTTTCCCCCGCCAAGCAACTCGTGCACGCCCTCCGGTGAAATGGTGGAGATGCGAGCCTTGGTGTGAACCCCGTCGGTTTCAATCCCGGCCTGCGCACCCGTGAGGGACACCGCCTTGGTCCCCATCGCATTCAGGGCCATCGCGGTGAGAGCGATCGTGGTCTGCTCTCCCGTCGCGAGGAGCACGTCCATCTCGCGCTCGGTCGGATCGGATTCCCCGGTGACCTCGTCCGCCATGGCAATGAGACGGTTGGTCACCCCCGCCATCGCGGAAACGACGGCCACGACCTGGTGTCCCTCCTCACGGGTCTGCCTGATGCGCCGCGCCACATTCAGGATGCGCTCGGTAGTGCCCACCGAGGTGCCACCATACTTCTGGACGATGAGACTCAAACCGCTCTCTCTACGTGGATTCTGCCGGCCAACCTATGCGCCGCCGGCGGCAAGTTGTCCACCGGCGGTTTTCCTCACCTCCGGTCAGGCCCCGTGCTCCTCGACAAACGAACGGATCGATTCGACGGTCGCCTCGACGTCGTAGGTCTTCTTCCGTTTCTTCTTGAGAGCCTCGAGGGAATCCTCCGTCGGCGTCTCACCGATCGCCTTCTTGATCGTGTCGGGAAACTTCGCCGGATGCGCCGTGGCAAGCACGACGTTGCTGTAGCCCTCGGGGATCTCCTGGAAACCACACGCGGTGTGCGGATCGACGACGTAGTCGTATTCCTCCTTCACCCACTGGATGCCCGCCAGGATGTCCTCGTCCGCGCTCCGCGTGGAACCGAAGTTGCTCGGGTTGAAGTTCGGCACCGTAAGCTTGCCCTCCTTCTTGAGCTTCTCCATCAGGCGCTTTGTCTTCTTGGCGTCCTTCTCGTTGTGATAGTAGAGAAAGCGCTCGAAGTTCGAGGCCACCTGGATGTCCATCGAAGGAGCCCGGCTCGCCGTGACATCACCGGGCTCGTAGTGACCCGTCTGGAAGAACCGGTAGAGAATGTCGTTCTGATTCGTCGACACGGTGAAGCGATCCACCGGCAGCCCCATCTGGTGAACCATCCAGCCGGCGAAGACGTTTCCGAAGTTCCCGGTGGGAACGATGAAGTTGACGTTGTCCTTGTTCTCCGGGGGCAGCTGCATGAATCCATGCACGTAGTAGACAGCCTGCGCGAGCACGCGGGCGATATTGATCGAGTTCACCGCCGAAAGCCGGGTCTTCCGCTTGAACTCGAGGTCTCCGAGCAGCTGCTTCACGATGGCCTGCGCGTCGTCGAAGTTACCCTCGATCGGCAGCGGATAGATGTTCTTCGCCCCGGTGCAGGTCATCTGGCGCTCCTGCAGGCGCGAGATCCGCCCCTTCGGATAGAGGATGAAGACGTTGACGCCGTCCTTGTTCATCAGGCCATGAACGGCCGCCGCACCGGTATCACCCGACGTCGCACCGAGAACATTGATCGGCTCCCCCGTCCGGGCGATCTGGTCCTCGAAGAGATTTCCGATCAACTGCAACCCGAAGTCCTTGAACGCGAGAGTTGGTCCGTGAAACAGTTCGAGCACGAAGAGATCGTCGGCGAGTTGCTGCAACGGAGCGCTCATCGTGTCGCTGAAGTCACCGTAGCTGCGATCGATCAGCTCGCTGAACGACTCGGGATCGTGATCATCGTTGAAGAGACCGAGGAGATCCCATGCCAGCGCCGGGTAGGGCAGAGGTTCATCGATGAGCAGGTCGCTCGGGAGTAGCGGAAGATGTTCCGGGACGTAGAGCCCGCCGTCGGGCGCGAGGCCGTTGGCAAACGCTTCGAAGAAACCGACGGGCTTTCCACCGCCGCGGGTTGACACGTAATTCATGAGGCAAAGTCGAGGAATTTCCGGGGAGGCTACGGAAAGCCCGCCCGCCCGTTTCGTCAACGGATCAGTCGAGGGACTCGACCCTGAGCAACACGGCCTCGCCTCGCACGCAATCGAGGTTGTCGATCTCTTCGATCGCACTCCTCACGATCCCGAATGGGGCGAAGTGCAGAGTGAGCACGATAGGCGTGAACGATTCGTCGTGATCCTCGGGCTGGATCACCGAGAGGATTCCGATCTCGTGTTTGCCCAGCACGGTGGCGATCCGGGCGAGCACACCGGGGCGGTCCTCGGCTTCGACCCGCAGGTAATACTGGGACACGCTCTGGTCCTGGGGAAGGGGCTGTCCGTAGAGTCCGTGGGTAACGAAGCAGGCCCGGTTGTCGCGACGGGCCCGCGAAGCCGCGTCCGCGATGTCTCCGATCACGGAACTGGAAGTCGGATCCTGCCCCGCACCCGATCCATAGAAGAGAGTCTCCCCCACGACATCCCCCTTCACCATGATGGCATTGAAGACCCCTTTGACTGACGCGAGGATGTGATCCTTCGAAATGAGGGATGGTTGCACGCGGACTTCGATCGATCCCGATTTCTCGTGGAGCTGAATAATTCCGAGCAGCTTGATCGAGTAGCCCATCTGCGCGGCGAAATCGATGTCGGTGCGGGTGACCTTGTCGAGACCCTCCACATGGACCCCCTCGCAGGGGACCCATCGCCCGTAGCTCAACGAGGCGAGAATAATCGCCTTGTGCGCAGCGTCCCAACCGTTCACGTCGAGAGTCGGATCCGCCTCCGCATATCCGAGCTGCTGGGCCTCGGCGAGCGCTTCCGGGTAGTCGAGACCGGCCTCCTCCATCCGGGTCAGGATGTAATTGCAGGTGCCGTTGATGATCCCGAACACCGACTGGATGTGATTCCCGACGAGGGATTCCTGTACCGTCTTGATGATGGGGATGCCCCCGGCGACAGCCGCCTCATAGTAGATCGGGCTGTCGTGCTTCTCGGCGAGGGAAAAAAGCTCCTGCCCGTGCTCGGCGAGAAGTGCCTTGTTTCCGGTGACCACCCCCTTGCCCGCCTCCAACGAGGCCTTCACGAATTCGAGCGCGCGGCCGGTTCCTCCGATGAGTTCCACGATCAGGTCGATCTCCGGATCGTTCACGAGATCGTCGAGGGAAGTCGTGACCAGATCGGCCGGCAATTCGGTCTCGCGCGCCTTGTCCGGGTCCCGGACCGCGATACGGGTGATCTCGAGGTCCTTCCCGGTGCGTCCGCGAAGCAGTTCCCGGTTCTTCACCAGGTTCTTGTAGACTCCGGCACCGACATTGCCGAAGCCAGCCAGGCCGATTCTCAGGGGTTCCGCGGACATCGCGGGAAAAGAAGGACCGCGGACGCCCCGCTGCAAACGGATTCTTCATCAACGCGGCGTTATTGCGGCGAACTCAAGAAACGGTTTTGCATTGAATACCTCGCACCGCTGGTCTTTCCTACGAGCCATGAAAACTCTTGCCCACGCTCTCCCTGTCGTCGCCATGGCGGCCCTGGTGATCAGCTCCACCGCAACGGCGGAGGATGACTTCGTCGACCTGTTCAATGGGAAGGACCTCTCGGGCTGGACGCCCTCCAAGGAGAACCCTGACTGTTACACGGTCGAGGATGGTGTCCTCGTCGTGAAGGGCGGCCGGGGCCATCTTTTCTACACCGGCGAAGTGAACGGCGGGACGTTCAAGAATTTCGAACTGAAGGTGCGGGCCAAGACGATGCCCGGGGCCAACAGCGGGGTCTACTTCCACACGGCCTACCAGGATGAGGGCTGGCCGAACCAGGGCTACGAATGCCAGGTCAACTCGACCCACAAGGATCCCAAGAAGACGGGCAGCCTCTACGGAGTCAGGAACATAGTCGTCCTCGCCGACGGACAGAAAGAGCCGAAGGGCGACAACGACGTGCGCGAAGCGGCACCCAGCACCGACGGCGAGTGGTTCGACTATCACATCACGGTGAAGGGCAAGCGGATCGTGGTGCGAGTGAACGGTGAAGTGACCGTGGATTACACCGAGCCCGAACAGGGTCCCGACTCCACGTTCAAGGGCCGCCTGCTCTCGGAGGGAACGTTCGGAATCCAGGCACACGATCCCGAGAGCGAGGTGCACTACGAACGATTCGCGGTGAAGGTTCTCGATTGAACCCCCGCCCCTCGTACCGGCTCGGACCCGGCCCGTGAAATCCGGAATTTTCCGGTTGTCATTCTCTCCGAGGAAGGTATTACTTTCTCCCCCGCCGATTTCCGCGTTCCGGAAACGGCGGCAAGGACGGCTCGATAGCTCAGTTGGTAGAGCAGAGGACTGAAAATCCTTGTGTCCCCAGTTCAAATCTGGGTCGAGCCACCACCGTGTCTCCACCAATCGTCTGGGGACGGAGGCACTTCTCTCCGCGTTGTGCGACGACCCTCAGGCGAAGGCTGCGGACAGGGCATGGATGAAACCGGCGGTCACGAGGAAGCGATGCGACAAGACGATAAGGCGAGACACGTTGCCAGGCGCTCGTCTCGATGGCGGATCACTGCACTGCAGGAATTGCTCCGGAATTCTCTCCACGCATTCGGTTGCGCGCCTCCGTTTCAGTGTCAACCTGAACAGTGCCAACTTTTCTCGATACCGAGCAACTGGACGAGTGGCTGCAGGCTCGTCGATGGAGTGATCTCTTCGACTCGAGCGCTCGTCTCGAGGGAGAGTCCCTGACCCGCGGTCGTCTCGTCAGGGAAGTGGCGGCCGAGATCCTCGAGACCGGAGACGCGGAACTCTCGGCGACCGTCTTTTCCCGTGAGGGCGCGTCATTTCGCACGCTGGTCGCGATCTGGAAGGAGTCGGGCGACGTGCGATTCGAGGGCGACTGTTCGTGCGGGGGGGGCTCACGCTGCTCCCACGCATTCGCTCTTCTCGCCTACCTGTCGAAGGGAAAGGGGGCGCGACTCGAAGCCGCTTTCGGCAAATTGCCCCACGCCGAACGAATGACCGGGGTCGCACTCTCTCCGGCGGCCGCACCGGCATCCGGAGAAGCGCCCGAAGAGACGCCCGGCGACGTGGCGGAGGACCCGGCATTTTACCTGCGTGTCGAACCCCGCCCCGAGGGAGATCGATTCGCCTGGCTGCCCGAGACCTTTGCGACCGCCTGGGCCGTCTACGCAGGCCACCGCGTCCCCCTCTCTCCCTCCGGCCACCTTACCCCGCTGCCGACCGGGGATCGGACAATCCCACGCAAGCGAACCGCCGAAACGACCGCCCTGAACCTGCTCTATGCCCTGGACCTCGTTCCCGGTGCGGAAGAGCCTCCCGCTTCGCTGCGAAAAATCGAACGACTCCCTCACGACGGCCCCCTCTGGACACCCGACCGCGAAAAGTGGCCCCACTTGGCCATCTTCTGGCAGAAGTTTCGACACGAGGCCGTCCCGGCGCTGACTCGACGAGGGTGGGACGTCAGGTTCGCCCCCGGCGTCGGACACAAACCCCTGGTCTTCCGCTCCGAATCCTGGCGCGCCGAAATCGTCGACGAAGGCAAGGGATGGTTCCACTTGTCGGCAGGTTTCGAGATCGATGGCGAGGAGTTCGAGCTGCAACCCATCCTGGCGGCCCTCCTCCAGAACCGGTTCCTGGATGCGACGAAGACCCTCCCCGACGAACAGGAATTTCTCGTCCTGCTCCCGGACGGGCGCGGTCTCGCCCTCCCCGTGGGCCGGTTTCGTCGCATCCTGACGACCCTCGGCGAACTGACGGCATTTTCCTTTTCCGGTGAAGGTCCGATCCGCATCGGTGCCCTTGACGCCGCCACTGTCGCGGGGGATACCGAAACGTTCTCCGCCGAGGTTCCGCCCGAAGTCTCCCGGCTGTCCGTCCTGATCGAGAAACCCGAAGCCCGGCTGGAGACGGAACCTCCCTCCGGCCTCCGGGCAACACTTCGCTCCTACCAACTGGCGGGCTTCCAGTGGATGCAGTTTCTTGCCGGACACGGCCTGCACGGCATCCTCGCCGACGACATGGGTCTCGGCAAGACCCTCCAAACTCTCACCCATCTTCTCGCCGAGCTGGACACGGGAAAGAACCGCGGTCTGCCGTCTCTGGTTGTCGCGCCCACCAGCGTGGTGCAAAACTGGCAACGCGAGGCCGCCCGTTTCACCCCGGCCCTTTCCGTACTCGTCCTGCAGGGTGCGGGAAGGAAGCCTCTTTTCTCCCGAATCCCCGATCATGATCTCGTGGTCACCTCGTACGCGCTCCTCGTGCGTGATCTCGACCGCCTCGCCCGCCACGACTTCCATTGCCTGATTCTCGATGAAGCGCAGCACATCAAGAATCCCTCCGCTCTCACGACGCAGGCAGCAGGCCGACTCGTCGCGCGTCACCGTCTCTGTCTCTCCGGCACCCCGGTCGAGAACCACCTGGGGGAACTCTGGAGCCTGATGCATTTTCTCCAGCCCGGCCTCCTCGGCTCGTGGGACTCGTTTCGCGAACAGTATCGCAATCCGATCGAACGCGACGGCAGCACGGCACGTGCCGAGTCGCTCGCGAGGCGCGTGGCACCTCTCATTCTTCGCAGGACGAAGAACGAGGTGGCGAAGGAACTCCCGCCGAAGACGGAGAGCGAGCATCTCGTCGAGATGACCGAGGCACAGAAGGATCTCTACGAAACGGTCCGCTCGACGATGGACAAGCGGGTACGGCAGGCGCTCGCGGCGGACGGCAACGAGGCGCAGGTCGTGTTCCTCGACGCTCTCCTCAAACTCCGCCAGATCTGTTGTCATCCCCGGCTCCTCGACACGGCTCCCCCCGGTGCGCAGTCGGCCAAGTTCGACTATTTCGTCGAGTTGCTGGAAACCCTCCGGGAAGAGAGGCACCGCGTCCTCGTCTTTTCCCAGTTCACCTCGATGCTGGCCCTGCTCGAGGAACACCTCCGGCAGGTAGGCTGCTCCTACCTGAAGCTCACGGGGGAGACCCGGGACCGCCAGGAGCTGGTCGAGCGATTCCAGGAAGGCATCGGGGAAGTCTTCCTGATTTCCCTGAAAGCGGGGGGCACCGGCCTCACTCTCACGGGCGCCGACACGGTCATCCACTACGATCCCTGGTGGAATCCCGCCGTGGAAAACCAGGCCACCGATCGCGCCTATCGCATCGGTCAGGACAAGCCTGTCATCGTGCACCGGCTCATCTGTCGCAACACGGTGGAGGAACGGATTCGCCGCATGCAGGAAAAGAAGGGGGAACTGGCGGGAGGTCTGTTCGCGGGAACCGCAACCGCAGGGCGGCCTCCCGTCGAAGAGTGGATCGAGGACCTCCTGAAACCGTCCTTTGCCTGACCTCGCCGGGAGGCGACTGTCCCGGCCTTACTCGACCGCTCGCGTCGCAGCACCGACGATTTCCCTGTCATCCGTGCACGAACTCTTCTAGGTTCCGCCGGTTCGTCCCACCATGGTAGCCCTCTCTCGCCTCACTATCGCCACCGCCGCCCTCCTCGTCCTGGGCGGCTGCTCGGCGGTTCCGGCGAAACTGGCGCAGATCCATTCACTGGATCCGCTGAAAGGACGATCATGCGACGCCTGCGAAGGATCACTCTACGACCTGCTGGCGCGTTCCCTCGTCTCTCCGAGCCAGGGTGACTCGGCTCACGCCCTGGGACACTTCGTGGAACGGTGGCGCGAGGAGAGGGGGAAGGAAACCGAGGGCCGGATCGATCCCCCCGACGAGGGTGCCGGCCCGGCCTTTCACGTTTCCTTCACCCGCGGGCACGACGGGGCCTATCACCCGGGTTATTTCGATGTCATCCGACCCACGGTGGACTTTTCGGTTCGTAAGATCGACCACCACACCCGGCCGGGCATCGGAACACCACTGCTCGCGCTCCGGGAGAATCAAGGAAGGGATCCCCTCGAATTTCACTACCCGCCGGAGGCCATCACGCGCGTTGTGACCGCGGTCGCTTTCCCGGGTCCGGCTCGTAGTGGGCTTCGCAGGGTGCGCGTCGAGCTGCACTGTGCCTTGCGGGACGAGTTCGTCGAGATCGGAGGGGGGCGGCACCCTCTCGCGGCGGATTATTCCGTACCCTGGGCGGCCTTGCTGGAACGTACCGGCGAGCTGAATCGGGCAGCCCGGGCCGACTTTCTCCGGGGCGAAGCGACTCGCGACCCCAATCTCTACCTGACCGAGCCGTATGATCCGGACAAGGAGCCGCTCATCATGATCCACGGCCTGCTGTCCACCCCACTGGTCTGGGCCGAGATCAGCAATGACCTGCGAGCCGCCGACGCGATCCGCCGGCGCTACCAGATCTGGCACTTCCTCTACAACACGTCCGCCCCGGCCCTCTACTCCGGGCGAATCCTGCGGACCCGTCTCCGCTCCCTCCGGCTCGAACTCGATCCGGATCTGGACGATCCAGCCTCACAGCGCATCACCCTCCTGACGCACAGCATGGGCGGCATCGTGGCGCGTGGTCTCATCACCGATCCCGGCGACGCATTCTGGGACCTCGCCTTCACCCGCCCGATCGATTCACTGACCCTTTCACGGGAGGACGAGGACAGCCTCCGCGAAGCCTTTTTCTGGAAGCCCGTTCCCGAGGTGAGAAGGGTGATCTTCGTCTCCGTCCCCCACCGGGGAAGCGATCACGCCGACAATTTCATCGGGCGCCTGGGCCGGGCCCTCGCCGATCCGCCAACCGGCTTCCAGGCGTTCTACGCCCGCATCTCGGAAGCCAACCCCGGGGCCTTCACCGAGGAATACGCCGAACTGGGACGCGGCGAACTCGACAGCGTCGGCGCCCTCTCGCCACGGCAGCCGACGCTCCAGGTTCTTCCCGAACTTCCCGTCGGTGATCACGTCGCGATGCACAGCATCATCGGAGACCGAGGACGTCCGGGCCCGGTGGAGGAAAGCTCCGATGGCGTCGTCGCGTATTGGAGCAGTCACCTTCCCGAAGCGGACACCCTCCTCGTCGTGCCATCGGGCCACAACGCGATGAAAAACGAGGCGGCGGTCGCCGAAATCAAGCGGCTCCTGGCGCTCCCGTAGCCATCTTCTATTGTTCACCCGGTATCCCGGGAAAAAGCGGTTGAACAGAATTCCGTTTCTTCCTACCTTCCCCGCCGCGCGCTGGACCCGGATGCGTGCGATCCATCCTTCCCAGTTATGCTTGCTCAGATCCGTCACATTCAAAAGGGGCTACTCATCGTCGTCACCATCGTCATCGTGGTGGCGTTCGCCTTCCTCTATTCGGACTTCGACTTCGTGCGCGGGACGGTGGGAAAACAGGAATGCGTCGTGAAGGTCTACGACCGCTGCTACCGCGCCAAGGAGGCTCGAAAGCTGGCGACCCACTACGAGGTCGCCATGCGTCTGGGCATGTTCGAGTTCGCCAACTCCCTGTTCGGGGAGAGACGGCGCGACCTCGACCCGACCGACTTCATCATGAGTCTCATCATTCTCCGCAAGGAGGCGGAGACGCTCGGGATCGAACCGTCCCCCGAAGAGATCCGCAAGGCGATCCCGGACCTTCCGATTTTCCAGCAGCCCTGGGTCGATGCCTCCTACGTGGAGAACAACATTCTCGGCCCCAGCGGATTCACCGACGGGGACCTCGCCCAACTGGTGAAGGACTATCTCTCTTTTCAGAAACTGCGCCAGTTGATCGGCACCGGTGTCACGGCCGCTCCCACCACCGTCAAGACGCGCTACACGCGCGACAACCAGCAGTATACCGCTTCGGTCGTCCGGTTCGAACGCACCGCGTTCACCGACGGGGTGGAAGTGACCGAAGAGGAGATTGCACAGTATTTCGAGGACAAGAAGGACGATCCCCGCGACCTGATGTCGGACGAACTGCGCGGATTCGACTACGTGCACTTCATCCCGCCACCCCTGGCGGAGGATGCCACCAACGAACAGGTCGCCACGCGGGACCGGGACTTCGCGAAGGCGGTGAACGAGGTCTACGCAGATCTCGCCGAGGAAGAAGCGGACTTCTCCGCCGTCGCTCAACTCCATCGGGATGCCGAGCACACCCACGAAGTCAAGCTGGGCTCCCTCGAGCCGTTCTCGATCGTGGAGGCCCCCGGTAAACTCGAAGCGGACGAGGCCAAGCTCCGCAGCCTCTTCAGCGGCGCCCTGAAAGAGGGCTTTGTCACCGTCCCCTTCGTCCAGGAGGACGGCAGCTACTTCGTCTACCGGCTGAACGAGATCGTTCCCCCCCGGAAGCTGACCCTCGAGGAGGCCCGCTCCCCGATTCGCACGGTCCTGAAAAATCAAAAATCGAACCAGCTCGCCAACGAGGCGGCCAATGCGGCGCGGGAGGCGTTCGTCGCCGCGCTCGAGGCGGAGAAGACGCCCGCGGAGGCCGCGGAAGCGGCCGAAGTCGAATTGACCGCCCTGCCGGTCTTTTCCCGCAGTGCCCCTCCCGCCGAGACGCCCGACGCCGGCCTGATCGTCACCGCGGTCGAGGGTCTCCAGCCGGGAGAAATGTCTCCGGTCGAGGAGCTTCCCGGGGGGCGCGGCTACCTTCTCGTCCACGTCGAAGATATCGTTCTCTACGAGGATGAGGAACGCAGCCAGCGCGAGAGAACTCTCGCGGCGATCACCGAGGGCGAGGTGCGACGCACCCTTTTCACCGCCTGGCTGAACCAGAAGCGTCTCGCCTCCGGATCCGAGCGCGAGGGCCGCGCCGCCGACCCGGTCACGATTCGCTGAAAAACGTCGTTTTCCCCCCCGCAAACCCTTCGCCACTCAAAGGAAAACCGATTGGACGAGCAAACCGAAGAACTGTTCGACGACGCGAACGGCGATCTCGCCATCGGTGACCTCGATTCCGCCGTCGAGAAATACCGGCAATGCGTCGAACGCGAGCCGGCCTTCTTCGACGGATGGCACGCGCTGGCGATGGCCCTGTTGAAGACCGGCCGGATCAAGGAGGCGATCGGGGCGGGTTTACAGGCGACCACTCTCCGCCCCAATGACCTGCTGGCGTGGACCGCCCTGTCCCAGATGTATGTCCAGGACGGACAGATCGCCGAGGCCGAGGATGCCAAGGGCAAGGCACGAATCCTGTCCCTGGGGGGTAAGATCGTGCGCGACGAGTAAAATCCGGGGTCAGAACAGCTCGGCAATCGCGCTGCCCCTGTCCACGATCGGGACCGGGCGATCGCCATCGTAGAGATACTTCGTGTAGTCGATTCCGAGAGCGTGGTGGATCGTGGCGTGGTAGTCGGCCACCGAAACCGGTCGATCGACGACTTCCTTCGAAGCCTCGTCGGTGGCACCGAGCGCGCCCCTGTGGTTCATGCCGCCACCCGCCAGAACGACACTGAAGGCAGAACCCTGGTGGCCACGGCCTCCCCCGCTGTCGAAGGCGGACGGGCGTCCGAATTCACCGGCGATCGTCACGATCGTCTTGTCGAGCATGCCCCTCTCCTCGAGATCATCGAGCAGGACGGCATACGCCTGGTCCAGTTCTCGAATGAGAAGGTGTTGCTTCACCTGGCCGTCATTGTGGGTGTCCCACCCGGTACCGTTGGTGAAGTTCAAATTGTGCATCACTTCGACGAATCGCACGCCTTCCTCGACGAGGCGCCGGGCGAGCAGACAACGCTGCCCGAACTCGCCCCCGTAACGCTCGCGGAGCCCCGCGTCCTCCGTCGCGAGGTCGAACACCTTGCGAAAGCGTCCGTTCGCCAGCCTGTCGGCCCTTTCCATCACCGCGTCGTAGTCGCGGAGAGGATCGTTCGGCGACGCCCCTTCCCGGGCCGCTTCGCGCACGAGCTCGAGCAATTCGCGCCTCCGCTGGCGCTGGTCGTGCGTCGTACCCGGGGGCGGCGCGAATCCCTCCGGTCCCTTCCGCGTATCGGTGAGGTAGAGATAGCCGTAGGCGGCCCCGAGAAAGCCGGCTCCACGAGAAACACTGGGATATCCCTCGAGGACATAGGGCGGAATCTCGGCATCCGGATCCCCTTTCTCGTGAGCGACGAGCGATCCGATGGAGGGATACCGGATCGTGCCGCTGACCGGACGACCCGTGTGCATGAAATGGACCGCCGCCGCATGTTCGTCGATCACATCGTGATTCGTGCCGCGCAGAATCGTCATCCGGTCGAGGCGTTTCGCCGTTTCCGGCAGGTTCTCGCTCACCTGCACACCCGGGACTGCCGTGTCGATGGCGGGATAGGCAGAACCCGCAACGCGCTCCTTCGGGTCACCCAGCTTCTTCGGATCGAAGGTATCGACCTGGGCGGGCCCGCCACCGAGCCAGAGCAAGATACACGCCTCGGCCTTCCCGGCCGGAAGCGTCGATGGCTGGCTCGCGGCCAGGGCAGGACCCGCAAGTCCGGCTCCGGCCGCCACGGAGGCGCGTTGGAGAAAGTGGCGTCGGTTCATGTCTCTAATCTGGTTCGAATGGTAAGGGCGCAGGGTGGAAAAGCTCCATCGCGGACAGGCCGGTGGCGGAGTTCAGGTTCACGAGTGATCACGGCACGAATTGCATTTCGGGCGAATTGGCGAGCGCCCAGACCACGTCTTCCATCCGGACGCGCCAGTCGGAGTCGAGCCAAGAGGTCGCTTCCGGGCCTCGGCGCGCTTCTTCCTCGATCTCGGCGGCGAGCTGATTCGCCTCTGCGTTGAGGTGATTGGCCCAACTGATCTCGCGGACCGGAGGCGTGTAGATCTTCTTCTCGAATCCCGGATCTTTGGTGACGACTCGCTCGTCGAAGCCCGGCTTCAGCAGTTCGACCATCGCATCGCGCTCCCGGTCCGTGGGAAAGCGAGTCAGGAAACGCAGGTAGAGCTCTTCGATCAGGCGCTCGGGAGACTCCGCCTCGATCGCCAATCCGGTCAGATCGCTGTAGTCACTCAACCGGGACACCCAGATTCCGAGGAGGCCGTTCCCGAGCATCCCGGGCTGGAGCACATTCGCCTCCCGCTCCCGGTCGGACAGGGGCTCCGACCGATTCGGACGCCATCCGTGTGCCTTCATCACGGCGGTGATCGAGTCGGCCCGTGGCAGCGTGAGACTCGGCCGGTCACGATCGCTCGCCAGCGAGATCATCTGCCAGGCGCGCCCGGGGCGCCCCATGTTGAGAAAGGTCGCGGCGGAGTGCGCCGCCTCGACGTCGAAGGTCAACTCCTCGCTGTAGTTGGGCACGCCCGAGGCCGCGAGGAGTGAATCGACGAGCTGCTCGGCACTGACCCGGCGGCGCAAGGGCGCGGCAAAGAATCGTCCGTCTCCCGCATCCGCCTCACCCGCGCGGGCCGCGCGCCGATACGCCTCGGTGTTCAGGATAATGCGGGAAAGACGCTGCATGTCGTAGCCATTTCCCACGAAATCACGAGCGAGCCAGGCGAGAAGGTCGGGATGGCTCGGTGTATTTCCCTCCCAATCGTCGACCGGTTCGACGAATCCCTCGCCAAAATACCGCCGCCACACCCGGTTCACGACAACCTGGGCGAAGCGTTCGTTTTCCGCCCGCGTAATCTGATGGGCCAGATCCTCCGATGGCGTTTCGCTTCCCATGCCGGAGAAGGGCCACCGCGGTTCCACCGGCTTGCCGATATCGAGCGTCACCTCGATCATCGAATCCCTGCCACCGGAGTGCTCGAAAAACGCAGCGGGCACGGTGGATGTCTCCGGGACTTCGATCGCGGCCCCCTTCAGCATCGCCGCCAACGAGAAGAGATCCTCCTGGGTGGTGGAGTGAAAGGGCGAATCGTGGCAACGGGCGCACTTCATTTCCACCCCGAGAAAGGCGGTTCCCACGATGTGCGCCTTGGCCGCCATCGGGACGTCGTTTTCCGCGGCACGCGAAAAACCTCCCGCCCCGCCTCCGTTGACCGATCCCTGGAACGTCACCAATTCGTGCACGAAACGGTCCATCGGCTTGTTGTCGAGCAGAGCCTCGTGGATCCAGTAGCGAAACGGACCGGTATTGTTCAGCACCGGCTTCACGAGCCGCGGGTTCTCGGCAAGGACATCCTGCCAGTAGCTCACCCAGTGATCGGCGTGCCGGGGATCGGAGAGAAGCCGGTCGACGAGACGCGGAATGCGGTCGGGCGAGTCATCCGCGAGGAAGGAGCGGCACTCTTCCGCCGTCGGGAGCACCCCGACGGTATCGAGATGGAGACGACGGAGAAAAGCGAGATCCCCGGCCGGCCCCGGAACATCCACGCGCCCGGCTCGATTCGCCCACGGGGCTCCGTCCTCGATCCACGCCCGGATCAGGTCGAGCTCGTCCGCAGAGACTCCCTCCCCTTTCGGTGGCATCACGAGGTCCGGGTCTTCGGTCGTGAGGCGGTAGAGCAATTCACTTTTTGCCGGGTCCCCGGGCACGATCGCGGCGAGACCGGATTCGGTCGTCGTCGCCAGCGCCGCCTCGCGCGTGTCCAGCTTCAGCCCACCCTTCGCCTTGTCGCCATGGCACCGGTAACAGGCCGCTTCGAGCACCGCGAGAGCGCGTGCGTGCCCGGAATCGACCGCACCTTCCCGGCGATTGTTTTCCTCGATCGCCGTGGTGAGGAAGGCGTCGATCACCGCCGATGGTTCGGTGGTTGCCCCGCCTCCCGGCACCTGGATAGGAGGAAGCGTCGCGACGTGGGTGGCCGCTTCCTCGTGACGTCGGCGCCAGAACTCGTCCTGCGCGAGGGAGGCGGCCCGGCGCCTTTCGGTGTCGAGGCGGGCAAACCGTTCGCGTTCCTCCCGCTGAAAACTCGCGAACGACTCCGTATCGAAGAGAGGCGCATCGACACCGTTCGCGGTCAGAAGACGCCAGTGCGAATCCCCCTCGCGTCGATACGCGGCGAGAATCTCCCCGGCCTCGAACCGGCTACGGCTCGAACCGGACACCGTGTGGAGAGTCACGACCCGGTCTTCGCCGTCCCAGCTCACGCGCTCGATCTTCTCTTCGGTGCCCATGCGGCGCCGTGGGTATCCCGGTGCCTCTTCGGGAAGGGGCCTCAGTTTTCCGTGAGCACCCCGCGGCTTGCTCACGGACCCGATCGAGACCACGGTATCCTCACCGGTTGCGAGCGTCGCGGGTCCCGATGAGCGAAGGAGGAATTCGTAGTCGCCCGGGGGAAGAGACACCTCGGCCGCCAGCCGAATCGACACCGGCGCGCGACGGTCGACCCGCGCACCGTGACTGTTGTAGCGATGCGGCAGTGTCGTCACGGCAAAGGCACCGGTGGGGAAAACCTCGCCGGCCTCGTTCGCCAGGACCGCCCAGTCTTTCCCGTCGCCGGCCTCCTCCCTCACCTCGACGAGCACTTCTCCCTTCGCGACGGCAGCGAGGCGGGGAGGCTTCTCGTCGACCGGAAGTTCCTCGTAACGGGCGGAAAGAGTCTCCACAGGAAGGGCACGGCGATACAGGGCGATCTCGTCGAGCGCCCCACGGAAACTGCTGCCCGAACTGCCGTTCATCGAGGAACCGATCCAGACGTCGGCCCCGTCCACGACCGGCGGTTGCGTGGTGGCACCTCCCATGTCCCATTTCCCTTTCGTCACCTCACCATCGATGACTCCGCGCACGCTGTCCGGTTTCCCAAAGGTGTAGGTCACGGCGACATGGTGCCAACGGGGTCCGGGCGCGATGCCCGCGTCGGAAGTCCAACGATGCCAGTTGGGAGCCGCCCCGTCTTCACCCGGCTGGCTGCGAAAGAGAAAACTGATCCGTGCCTTTCCCCCGGCCTCACGCAGGCGAAGTGCCCAGTTCTGGTTGTTCGAACCCGGATCGAGACGGCCTTTCCCGATGATGTAGCTGTTCTGGCCTCGACCGATCCCACCGAGCCGCACCCACGCCTCGATCGTGATTTCTTCACCATTGCGGAACTGGTGGTGCTCTTCCCCGTCCACCTCGATGCGGGCGCCGTCGCCGGCGAAGTGGGCCGCGCGGTTCCCGGCGGGCAGGGTGACGGCGTTCTCGTGCCCGGGCCCGGAAATGACCGTGACCGACTTCTGCGCCCCGGCCGGCGGCGCGCTTTCATCGAATCGCCACCACGAGACGGGTGCATCGGCAGCGATCCGGTCCGCCAGTTGCGCCGGTTCCCCGCGGGTCGCTCCCGCCAGGACACACCCGGATAGAAATGTGATCAGGAGACATCTCATCTCATTACTGTTACCACGTCAGCGACTTGGCAACGAACCGTTTCGCCCCACGCAATCGAGCGGGAGATTCACCGCCCCTCCTTCGCGACGGCATCCTCAATGCCGTGAAAATCAGCCGATTGAAGGTCTGTCCGAAAAAAAATCACAAGAACGGATAAAAGTTGGCACGCGGAGTGCTTTCCACCTGGCCTGACAGTGCGAGGCGTCCTGCACACAGGGCGCCCTCATTCTCAATCGAAACCTGAAACTACATGAAAAAAATGTCGATTCTTCGAACCTGGTTGTTGGCGGGGTGCCTGGCCTTCCCGCTCTTCGCCGGAAATGTGATCGCGCAGGACGAGCCTGCGCCCGAACCTGCCGCCGCGGAGGAAGCCCCCGCTGAAGAGGAGGCGGGACCTGTTGATGACTACCTGGAAATGGTGGACGGCGCCGGAGCCGAGTACGCTCCCGCGTTCGATTTCTTCGCCGTGTCCATGCTCTGGACCGTCATCGCGGCCGCCCTCGTCTTCATCATGCACCTCGGCTTCGCCACTCTCGAGGCGGGCCTGACCCAATCCAAGAACACGGTCAACATCCTGTTCAAGAACGTCTGGATCATCAGCGTGGGCCTCCTGACCTACGCCGCCATCGGCTTCAACACCCACTATCCGGGCAGCTGGCAGATCCCGGGCTGGCTCGGAATCGGGACTCCAATCGGGGACCTGAACGCGGACGGCGGTGACGGCTGGGGATACGGCGGACTGGGTCTCGCCATGACCGGCTTCGGCGACTTCATTTTCCAGGCCATGTTCGCTGCGACGGCGGCAACGATCGTCTCCGGTGCCGTGGCCGAGCGAATCAAGCTGAGTTCGTTCATGATTTTCTCCACCATCCTGGTGGCTCTCGGCTACACCATCGCCGGTTCCTGGCACTGGGGTGGCGGATGGCTCGGCAGCCTCCCGGGCGACGGATTCTACGACTTCGCGGGTTCGACCGTGGTCCACGGATTCGGCGGTGCCGCGGCTCTCGCCTGCGTGATGCTCCTCGGGCCCCGTAAAGGCAAGTATGTCGACGGCGGCATCAAGCCGATCGTCGGGCACAGCATGCCTCTCGCGGCCATCGGTGTGTTCCTCCTCTTCTTCGGCTGGTTCGGATTCAACGGGGGTTCCGTTCTCTCCGCAAACCCCGGCCCGCTTGGCCTGGTCTTCACGACGACGGCTCTCGCGGCCGCTGCCGGCGCGGTCACCTCGATCTTCACCTCGATCATCGTCCTCAAGAAGCCCGACCTCTCGATGGCCTTGAACGGTATCCTCGCCGGTCTCGTCTCGATCACGGCCGGTGCCGATTCGGTCGGTGTCTGGGCTTCCGTCCTCATGGGGGGAGTCGGTGGTGTCATCGTGGTCTTCTCGATCCTCTTCCTCGACAAGATCAAGATCGACGACCCGGTCGGTGCCATCTCGGTTCACGGAACCTGCGGTATCTGGGGAACAGTCGCAGTCGGTATCTTCGGCGGCGCGAACCTCTTCTCGCAGATCGTCGGTGTCGTCGCCGTCTACGTGTTCGCCTTCGCCTTCGCCTTCGTGCTCTTCCTCATCCTGAAAGTCACCATCGGTGTGCGGGTCAGCGAAGAAGAGGAAGCCGAGGGACTCGATGTGGCCGAACACGGTGCTCCGGCCTACAACATTACCTGACACTCGATTTCCATCTAATCTGACGTGTATTACATCCGAAAGCGGCGGGGAGCGATTCCCCGCCGTTTTTCGTTTCGGAAGACGCCTCAGGTCGTGCCGGGAGCATCCGGAGCATCCGGAGCACCGGTTTCCCGAACGGCCCGGATGATTGAAGAATACCGGCTCGACAAGAGTCTCAATCCTTTTCTATTATCCCCACCGTGCAAGAGTACGCCTACATCCACGACGAGGACAATGTTCCGGAGACCCTCATGGAGGTGCCCTTTCTCGAAGCCTTCTCCAAGGAGCATCTCGACCAGGTTCTCCACGCGAGCGCTTTCATCGAGGCCGAGGAGGGTGACGCCATCATCGAGGAAGGGGACGAGGCATCGCGGATTTACATTCTCCTCGGAGGCGAAGTCGCCGTCGTGAAGGGTGGCGATCAGCTCGTCACGATGAACACGACCGGCGACATCTTCGGCGAGCTCGCCGCGCTCGACGACGAGAAGCGATCCGCTTCCATCGTCGCACTCGGGGACGTTTTCTGTCTCGCCGTCGATCAGAAATTTCTCGAGGAGATCATGCCCAAGGCAGAGAACCCGGCCTTCTACGCGGCACTCTACGAATTTCTGGCAAAACTCACGACCAAGCGACTCAAGGCGACATCGGCCTACCTCGCGAAGGTGGACCAGGAATTGCGGACTCTTCGCGCTGGGAAGGGATCGTAAAAAGGGGACCCCTTCCGGGATCCCCTTCTTCTTCGTTGCTTGCCGGGAGAGCGGCTGTCTCCCGAATCGAAATGGCAGAAAGTGGAGAGGTCAGCCGTTCTCCTTCGCCGCCGCGATCGCATCCGCCGCCTGCGTGGTCGGAGTCGCCTTCAGATCGCGCCAGACGATCTTGCCGTCCTTGACCAGGAAACTCTGCCGGGCCGCAAAACCGCGGGGATTGGCGGGAACGCCAAACGCCGCAATCACCTCACCCTTCTTGTCGGCGAGCAGCTGGAAGGGGATGTCGAACTTCTCGGCGAACGCCTTCTGATCTTCCACCGTGTCGGCGGAGACGCCAAACACCTTGATACCGGCCTCGCTTACCTTTTCGAACTCGTCGCGTAGGTTGCAGGCCTGCTTGGTGCAACCGGGGGTGTCCGCCTTGGGATAGAAATACACGAGACTGAAGCCTTCGGCGAACTCTTCGCCGAGATCGACTTCCTTGCCGTGATGATCCACGGAGGTGAGGCCCGGGGCGTCGGCGCCCTCGGCGAGTGGTTCGGCCGAGACGAGACCTGCAGTCGCGAAAACTGCACCGGCGAGGAAAAAGGAAGAGATTCGTTTCATCTCTCCAATCTTCTCGTCCCTCGACGCAACGGCAAGCTCCCGTTGCCGACGCTATCGCGCACCAGTACCGCCCCGTCCCCGCCGACTGCTACTCGCTCTCCTCGATATGGCCGGCATTGAAGAGGAAGCGGAGATCCTCGACCTCGAGATTCCGCGTGAAACCCTCCTCGCCCAGGATTCCGGTCATCATGGCGCTTTTCTGCTGCTGGAGAACGCGAATCTTCTCCTCGACGCTGTCGCGCACGAGCAGCCGGTAGGCGTTGACCTTGCTCTCCTGTCCGATCCGGTGACACCGGTCGATCGCCTGCGCCTCGACCGCCGGGTTCCACCACGGGTCGTAGAGGATCACGTAGCTGGCGGCAGTGAGGTTGAGACCGCTCCCCCCCGCCTTGAGCGAGAGGAGGAATGTCTTCGGATCGGCGCTCTCCTGGAAGTCGCTGATCACCTCGTTCCGGTTCTTGGTCTGGCCGGTGAGATAACTGACCGGGCGCTTTCTCTCTTCCAATTCGTCCCGGATGATGTCCAGCATCGAGACGAACTGGCTGAACACGAGAACCTTGTGGCCCTCGTCGTGCAACTGGTCGAGAAGATAGAAGAGCGCGTTCATCTTCGCGCTCGGTTCACCGATGTGCGCCGGTTCGATGAGGCCCGGATGACAACAGATCTGACGCAGGCGCATCAGGCCCTGCAGGATCACGAAACTGTTCTTCCGGAGGCTCTCGTCGTTCTCGATGCCGAGCAGCACCTTCTGGATTCTCTCCAGCTCCTGCTGGTAGAGACCGGCCTGCGTGTCCTCGAGTTCGCAGAGAACATCCTCCTCGATCTTGGGTGGCAGATCGAGCGCCACCTCCCCCTTCGTACGGCGAAGAAGGAAGGGCCGCAGCCGCGCCGAAAGCCGGGTCTGCGACCGGGGATCCTTGCGCCGGTCGAAGCTCTCTCGGAAATACTTGCGATCACCGAGGATGCCCGGCATCGCGAAGGCCATCAGGCTCCAGACGTCGAGAAGCCGATTCTCGATCGGGGTGCCGGTCAGGACGAGCCGGTTCTCCCCCTTGAGGCTTCGCGCCGACTTCGCCGCCTTCGAGTCGGGATTCTTGATCTGCTGCCCCTCGTCGAGAATGATGCCGAGCCACTGGACCTGCTTGAGATCCTCCGCGCAGGTGCGGAGCTGGCTGTAATTGATCACGAGAAGATCGATCTCACTCCCCAGTCGCGACACGTCGAGTTCGACACGATTGCGGAGAACCTGCACCCGCACGGCAGGGGTGGCCTTCTTCACCTCGTCCCCCCAGACATCGAGGACGGACTTCGGGCAGACCACAAGCGAAGGCGGAGCGTCGTCTCCGTGCTTTTCTCGTAGCCAGAGCAACCAGGTCAGGGACTGGATCGTCTTTCCGAGTCCCATGTCGTCGGCCAGGATCCCGCCAAAACGATTCGTGGTGAGATACGCGAGAAAGTGGAATCCCTCGACCTGATAGGGACGAAGATTGACATCCAGTCCCGCCGGAACGCCGGGCCGCACCTGGAGCTTCAGACTGCCCGCCCGTTCGTTGATCTTTTCCCACGCCTTGCCGTCGAAAACCTCACTCGCCTGGGGCTCCGCGAGCTGCAGAGCGTGCATGCGGTGGACCTCGCCGGAGAGATCGAAAGGATCCAGACCGATCCGGCTGACCGCCTCCTGCTGCTCCTTGTCGAGGTTCATCTTCAGCCGCAGCCATCCGCCCCGCTTCATGCGGACGAACTCGCCCCTGGCCTGCACCAGCGCCCGAATCTCATCCTGTGACAGGTCCATCCCGTCGACCTTCACCACCACCTTGAGATCGAACCAGTCGATATCTTCGTCCACCACCTCGAAGGAGACCTGAGCCTCGACCGGGTCGGCTTCCAGGGTTGCCAATTCCGCATCTGCGGAGATCTCGATCTCGCCGGGAAGACTTTCCAGCCACTCGGCATACTTGCGGGGAAAGTTCTTGGTCACCCTCGCCCGGTAGCATCCGAGATTGCCGTCGAAAGTCGGTTGCATCGGAGCGATCAGGGAACCGGCACGCCGCACGAGCGAACGATCGAAACGATAGATCCGTTCTCCCGTCTCCGGAGGCGTCTTCACGATCTCCCACCCCTCGCGTCCCAGGATCTCCTCGCGCGAACCATCTTCGTTCGACGCGGCAATCCGCATCAGCATGTGTTCGCTGTTCGCGGCCGTCGCATTCGGGGCGATGCTCAACTCGAATCGGAGGGTAAGGGGTTCCTCCGTGATCTTGGCACTCAGTTCCTCGGGCATTTCCGCACCCAGTCGATGCAGGAAAGCGACGCCGGCTTCGCTCTCGATCACCGGCCGGGGAATGGTGTAGCGCGGGTCCACCAGAGTTTCGTCGCGGACCCACGCCTCGGGACCGAAGAATGCCCATTCGTCGGACAGGTAGAGGGCCTCGTCTCCCGGGAGAAGGCGCACGGTGTGGGAAACATCCCGTCCCTCACCGGTCACGAGCTGCAACTCGTAGTCCTGCGAACCCATCGAGTCATCCCGGCAGATCCAGCGCAGGGGGTGCTCACTGATCCGAATGGGAATCTCGTCGAGGTTGACGATACGTCCCTGCATCTCGGGCTGATGGAACAGGCGATTGAGAAGGCGGCAATTCTCCTTTCGATCGAGACTGAGCCCCCCGTCGCTCGCATCCTCATGCGCGGCGGCACGCAGGAACTTGCTCCAGAGAATCTCTGAACCCGCATCCATCCGCAAACCGCCACTGGTGTAGCGATCCTGTAGCTTCTCGAAGATCTCCTCGTCATCGACGCGTTGGAGCGAGTCGTCATCCGCGCGTTTCCAGAGAAGGCGAGCTTCCCTCGAACTGAGCCGCAGGCGAAATTCGACCCAATCGATCGCGTCCTCGTCGGGCCTCTTGTCGAACACCTCGACGATGTAGCGCCACTCGCTCTCCTCGCGCTCACGTTCCCACTCGGCCATGCGACGGGCCGTCCACTCCCGGTCCGTCACCGCCTCGAGGAATTCCGGATAGCCGTGATTCCCCTTCCGGAAGGCATGGGCCAGGTAGTTCCAGAATTCGATGATGTCGTTTGGCGGCGTGGGCCACAACACGAGGGGATCGAAACTCTCCACCGGCCATCGCGGACACAGGCGCACCAGGTCGGAGTCGAAGATCTCCCTCTCCAACTCGAACCGCCGGTAGCGCCGCTCCAGCTTGTTGATGTATTCGTCCTCTTCTCCGGTCAACGTCCGCCCGAGCCGCTGCTCCAGTACTTCGGTCAGTGACTGCTCGCCGATCTCGTTGGGCGCGTCGGGGAGATCCCCCTTGCGGGCCACCTTCTCCAGCATGGTCGCATAGAGGGCGGCGCGTCCCGATTCGTCCCGCTCGTCAGCCTCGCCGATCCACTCGTTTCCCTGGAGACGCAACCGGGTGCGGCACGACCAATCACCTTCCTCGACCTTGCTCTGGATCAGGAGATGGTTTCCGAAAATCTGGACCACCGCCCCTTCCTCCTGGAGCCGTTGCCCTTCTTTCTTTTCGTGATCGTCGAACGAATTGAGAAAATCGAGCGTCGCGCGGTCTACGTTCATACTGGATCAGAATCCGGAGGGGGTGGCCGACAGGCATCCACGGGATGACGCCTTTTCCACGCAAAGCACTCGCGCCGGCGACGAGCGGGGAGGGTTACTGTTGTCGGACTACGAACGCAATCCGGAGGGGGGAGAAGAGGAATGCCGAGGGGAGACGACGCGGATCACGGGCGGCGCCGGTAGTGTTGAAGCATGACATTGTCGTTGAGCTTCAACTTGGCCTCCACCTCATCAACAGCGGCAGGCTCCGCCTCGAAGTGATACTGAACGTAGTAGCCGGCCTTCTGCTTGGCGTGATTCATGTGAGCGAACTCCCTGCGGCCGAGGCGATTGATTTCCTCGAGAACGACGCCGGTCGACTCCATTTCCTTGGTGATGGCATTCACCATGTCGTCGATGGCCTCGTCCTGGCCTTGCATTTTCAGGACGAAAACTCCTTCATACTTCCGTTTCATGATCACGTGATGCGTCGTTGTCTGCCGGTTCTGTCGATTCACTCGAATTGGGTGGTTTCGGCTTCCGGTTGAAACGATTCATCGCCGCGTTGAGTCCGGAAGAAAGCGCACAATTTACTGCTTCTGCGGCATTCGCCAGAATTTTTTCCAATTCTTCTCGCTCGCTCTCTTCGAACCGGCCCAGCACGTGCTCCACCATATCCTCACGACCGGGGGCGCCGATCCCGATTCGCAGCCGCGGAAACTTCTCGTGCCCCAGGCACTCGATGATCGACTTGATCCCATTGTGTCCGCCGGACGATCCGGATGCGCGCAATCGCAGCGTGCCGAGAGGGAGAGCGACATCGTCGTAAGCCACGAGGATGCCCGTTCCCGGCACTTTGAAGAAGCCGGTCAGCCGTGCGATCGACGTCCCGCTGAGGTTCATGTAGGTGAGGGGCTTCACCAGGATCAATCCGCTACCTCTTCGCGCCACCAGAGCCTTGAATTTCCTCTCTCGCTTCCATTCGAGGCCGTGCTCTTCGGCGAGCCGTTCGAGCAGGGCGAACCCGATGTTGTGGCGCGTCCCCTCGTATTCCGGACCGGGATTCCCCAGTCCCACGATCAGTCTGATCTGGTTGTTGTCGTACTCCGGCTCGGTCATCTCTCTCAGGGGCCAAAGGCAGGTTGCTTTCTCTCCTTTACCGTTGGCGGCCGATGAGTTCAACGCGTGGCCCACGTGAAACTCTCCGATAACACCTGATTTTCAAACAATTAAGAAAACTGAAATTTCCTGAGGATAGACATTTGTCCTCGTGGGTGGGCTGGTTAGGCTCCATCCGGATTCCCCGGAATCCTCCCCCCCCATGTCCCCTCAACGCTACGAAATCCGTGAGAAGCTCTCGCGCGGCGGAATCGGTGTGATCTTTCGCGCCTTCGACCGCGCGGTAGGCAGGCAGGTCGCGATCAAGCGCCTGCTCCCCATCGAACAGACGAATCTGAACGAACCGGCCGACTACACGATCGTGCGGGAAGCGATGGCCCTCGCCCGCTTCCAGCACCCCAACATCGTGACGATCCATTCCTTCGAACAGGATGAAGACGGTCCATTCGTGGTCATGGAGTTGATCGATGGCGACCGTCTGCAGGACATCATCGAGGAGGGCGCCGTGGCCGTCGAAGACTTCATCGAGCTCGCGCGCCAACTCCTCGATCCCCTCGTTGCCGCCCAGGATGCGGGCGTGCTCCATCGCGACCTGACGCCGGCAAACATCATGCTGCGCTGGCTCCCGAGCGGACGCATCCAGGTGAAGATCCTCGACTTCGGTCTCGCGAAGTTCACCGCCCGGCCACAGAAGCAGACGGTCGACCACAAGGGCTATCTCCTCGGTTCCATCGACTATCTCGCGCCGGAACAGCTCAATCTCGAAGAGCTCGATCAGCGCGTCGACCTCTACTCGGTGGGTTGCGTCCTCTACTTCGCCCTGACGCAACGCCCCCCCTTCACGGGAGGCGACATCGCCACGACCCTGAGAAACCACCTCCAGGGCAGGGCGGTCCCCCTGGAGCGCCTCCGCCCCGATCTCTCCACTCCTCTCGCCGACTGGGTGATGCGTCTCATCGCCCTCGAACGGGGAGACAGGCCCGCCAACGCACGAGAAGCGCTCGCGGAATTCGAGGGGGCCGTTATCGAGCATCTCTCGGCCAGCCGATTCCACAGCCGGATCGAAGTGGCGGCCGCCCTGGAATACCAACCCAAGAGCGCCAACAGCTCCCACCCGGCGGATAGCGGCATCCGGACCCGCCCCGTCGGCGAGACGGAGTTTCGCCTCGCCGCGCACCACGAGCCCGTCCGGGAAACTCTTCCCGCTTCGTCCACGTGTCACGCGCACCGGGGGAAAGAGGAGCGCCGCCCAGCTTCCGGCGTGGTCCTCCCCACCCCGTCCGGCACCTGATCGGGACGCTTTTTCTCTCCCACCCTGCCGTCTCGTCCGTATTGAAGGGTGAAATTGACATTACCCGGCGGTGTGGTAACGCAATTTCATTGATCGCATGAAAACAACAGCTGCCGTTCTCTCCCTACTCGTTTTCCCTTTCGCTCTCTCCATCGCCGACGATGTGGAGGCCCAGATCGCCACGGGCAAGGCGAAATATGCCCTGTGTGGTGCCTGCCACGGCATGGATGGAAGCGGCCAGCCCGCTCCCGGCATGCAGATGGCGCCCGCCTACACGGACTCGAAACTGGTGAAAGCCGATCCGGAGGTGATGGCCTACATTCTCTTCAAAGGCATCAAGAAAGAGGATCCGGCCGCCTACATGGGGCAGATGATGCTCGCGCTGGGAGCCACCCTCCCCGACGAGGATGTCGCCGCTTTGATCGCCTTCGTCCGTTCGGAGTACGGTGACGTGAAGGAGGAAGTGCCGTCGGAGAAGGTGGCGGAGTGGCGGGAGAAATACAAGGATGCGGCCCAACCGACCCGTGCCGAGTTGGAAAAACTTGCCGCCGAACTGGAGAAGTGATCCGGTTCCGTCCTTTCGGCCCCCACGCCGAACCGTGACGCCGCGCTGACCCAGTGCGGCGTTTTGCGTTTGCATGACGGCTCCCGGATACATGATAGGGAAACAAGTGGAGTATCGTCCCGGCGTCCGCTACGCTCGCTCTTCATGACCGACGACCCGCCAGTCGAAACCCGGTTCGCGACCGTCGCCACGCCAGAGTGCCCGCTGCCCCTGCGTAGCGGGGAATCGCTCGAGCACGTCGATCTCGCCTACGAGACATGGGGCACCCTCAACGCGGAGAGATCGAATGCCATTCTCCTCTTTCACGCCTTTTCCGGCAATCAGCACGCGGCCGGTTTCAACCCCGCGGTGCCGGGAAACCCATTTTGGACCGAGGAATGCCATCACGGATGGTGGGATTCCTTCATCGGCCCCGAAAAGGCGCTCGACACGGACCATTTCTTCATCATTTGCGCCAATTACCTCGGAGGCTGCTACGGCTCGACCGGCCCCAGCTCGATCGACCCATCCACCGGCCGGCCCTATGCCAGCAGCTTTCCCCACATCTCGGTAGCGGACATCGTCGACAGCCAGGTGCGGTTGCTCGATCACCTGGGAATCGACAAGCTTGTCGCCGTCATCGGTCCCTCGACCGGAGGCCTCGCCTGCGTCAATCTCGCGACTCGCTACCCCGGGAGAACGCAGCACGTGATCCCCATCGCATCGGGGG
>Ga0180430_10000931_pt1 | contig 30286 bp, 32 predicted proteins | sample SS_ome_9_FD_132999 | JGI IMG/M metagenome (GOLD analysis project Ga0180430, IMG submission 132999) | Hypersaline lake sediment archaeal communities from the Salton Sea, California, USA - SS_1_S_2 metaG | ecosystem: Environmental > Aquatic > Non-marine Saline and Alkaline > Hypersaline >... | reverse complement strand
TGGCTGTCGCCGGGCAAATCCTGGGAGGGCCTGTTCGGCGGCCTGGCCGCGGCCGCCGGCGTCAGCATACTCATCGCGTATCTGAGCCAGGTGGGACTGGCCGTCTGGCAGGCGGCGATATTCGGGGTCTGCGTAGGGCTTGCCGGTCAGTTCGGCGATCTGTGCGAGAGCCTTCTCAAGCGTTCGGCCAAGATCAAAGACAGTTCGTCGATGGTCCCGGAGTTCGGAGGCGTGCTGGACATAATCGACTCACCCCTGATCGCCGCCCCCGCCGCCTACGGGCTTTTTGCAGTCATGTAACGCCGACTACCCCAAACGGCGCAAACCTCGGCGCGTCACATTCGGTTGACAGCTGGCCTGCTCTCTCTATGTTCAAGCGGCACAAATCCCCTCGATTACTCATCATCTGGCAGCTACCACTATTTGCAGTGTACGATTCAGATGCAAATATACCATCTGAAGGATGTTATAATACTCAGGGACAAACGCGGCTATCAGCCATCCAGTCTCAGAATAGATTTCTGGACTTTCTTCATATGTCTTTCAAACACGGCTCGATCTTCACCTGATTCGGCACGGAACCGAGCGAACTCTCTGGCACTACCTTTCTTGCTCTTAAAGAAGGCCGATGCATCGATAGCATTCTTACCCTTTCCTCGATTCCGCCTGTAGTACTTGACCGCAGTATTGAACATCTTGGCGACGGCCCGCTTCAATGGCGTAATCAAATCCACTTCCTGTCTCTCGCACTGGCGCCGGAAGCTCCAAGCGTTTCTCGCTGATCTAACATGCGGCGCCAGCGACAACCAAACAGAATGCAGAACCAACCACTTCGCCTCTCCCCATAGCTTATCACCCCTGGCAATCGACTTTACAGTCTGCATTAGCCAATATCTGCGAAGGTAGAACTCAGGATCAGCGTTGGGGAACACTCTTGGATACATACTCTCTTCAAACAGCTTCTCACTAGCTGTCCGAGAAGTTAAAGGGTCCAACTCGCAGGCGGCGACAATCTGGGCGAACTCGTGTTTCTTTATAAATCGAAGGTACTTCCCCCCAGACAACCGCTTGGCCTCACCCTTGGTTTGCCTTTTGCGAATATAGGCGTAACCAAGCTTCCTCAAAGATCTCTCCAATTCAATCTGCTTGCGGTCATTAGACATCAAGTCCGAGGGTTGAATTCTATTCTGCCAGTTCGTTCCCGCCACAATGCGTGAAACCAGATCCTCGAACCCGTTGTTTCCTCCATCCTCCTGGCGAGGAACTACAAGGACCTTTACAAGTACGCTGGCATCGCCAGCCTCGCTATGGTGGTTTGCAAGCGTTCGCGTTGTCTGCTGTCCATTGATGATCTGAGGATTGCTTACATGCAGGAAAGTCTTGCCCTTGCGTCGCTGCTCGACGGCTTCGTCGCAAAGCATCGTTATTCCGTTATTGTAATAAAAGAAACGGCCAGGCTCCTCTCGAAGCGTTGCGGCCATCCCCTTATTGACAGACGTCGAACCTCCTAAGAACCCACGAATATTCCTTGCGAACAGTCGTACTCCGGTACGGTCATACAACGAGGCGATTGTACTGCCCCGCATGGAAAACACCCAGGATTCTATGCTGTTCTGGTCATCATAACGCTGCGAAACACCATTAACAGTTACGTTCGGAGCTTTCTCCATCTCAAGGTCTAGCGCCGGAATGGGCGGAGCTACCCCGTCAAGATAGTCATGAAGCAATCTCATCAACCTTCTACCATCTACAATGTCTATTGTGGCTTCACGACTCATTTTCTTAGTGAACGATTCAGCATCCTTACGGATACTCTTGCTGACTTTGCCTGGGGTCACAAAGATAAGCCACAAACGGTAGTTGTGTTTGAGAATTCGCTTCCTGGCTTCTCGCAGTTGTTCGGCAACATATCCTTCAGCCTTGGAAAGATAGGCGGAGAATGCTCTTGCATCAGGTTCGCCCACTCGGGCGGCAGCCTCCGTGAGGGCTATCACATCGGCTCGCTTCTCGCTAGTTTCCAGAAGTTTCTTCCTGAATTTGGCTTGGATAACGAAAACACCACGGGCCGCGTCATCTATAAGCAATGCATCAATGCCCTTGTCTCCAGCCCCTCCAGACACGGCTCGTGCGGCGAGTTCCTCGTTCTCCGTCGCATAGGCTCGGAGGAACCAGAGGGTGAATAGGTCGTCTCGACAGAGATTGGGAAAGCGATCTTCAATATCCGCCAAGGCATCATTCAAGTCTTGGATAGTAAGTTTCTCTTTCGCCATCTTATGTCCGCCTCAATAAGCTAGTGATCCCAGATTCATAGAAATCCTGCCGCCCCGATGCAGGCAATCGGACAATAGCGTTACTCTCCACCATGACCGTCTCCGGACATTCTCCGATTCCTGACAAGCACAACATCCCGGCCTACAAACAGGGCATCTTCATAGAACAGCAGACCAAACCCAATACTCAAGCAAACCGCATTTTGTCATTATATCTCTGCGGCTCCGAAAGCATTATTATGTGACGAGTTAGAGTTGTGGGCAAGAGAAAAGTAACCGTGTTTCTACAAGAAGCAAGTTCGCACCAATGGCGGGCTTTGGGTCCAGATTAGTCCACACAGAGTGGTTGCCCAACCATATGAGAGGACAGGACCTCAGGGAAGAACCTGTGGCAGAACCGCCTCCATAGGTATGCTTGCGGTCATCTGGTGAGGTCTTTTCTCTTGGTGTTCAAACAGATCATCGCCCCCGCGCACAACACGCACAGTGTCCCCGGTTCGGGCGTCACGAACAGTTCGAAGCTGCTCACATCGGAGTGATTGCCCACGCTGTTGGTGATGCGGATGTCGATCGTGTGGAGCCCCAGGGCCAGTCCCGTCAACTCCAGATCCAGCGTCTCGAAGTAGTCGCCGTAAGCCCCGTCGGCGGCGGGGAAGTCCATCCACCCCTGCCCATCTAGATTGTACGATGCGAAATCGATCGTATTGATCGTCATCCAGGACCCTGACTCGGCCCAGACCTTTCGATTCCTGTTCTCCATCGGATTGACGCTCCCCAGTCCGGAGAATCCGAATATCCCTGCGTCCGCGTCGCTGCTGAGCTGGCCGCCGATTATCTGCGGGATGGTGTCAAGTATGTCCGGTATGCTGTCGCCGTCGCTGTCGAGATGTCCGATCTGGACACTGGTGAACTCGCTCGGAGCAAGGGTGGTGTTGAGCATCAGAGCATTCGGCTGCGGGGGCGTTACCCGCTGGTTCTGGGCGTTTCGTTCGGCATTGCCGTTGATCCCGTCAAGATATCCGCTGCGGGCAGTGTTCCTGGCTCCGCTGGCGTAATACTCGTCCAGCGCGAAGAAGACATGTCCCAGTTCGTGAGACAACACTCTCTCGTAGCGGCTCGGGCCCCAGCCGTCGTTGTTGTACGTTGTCACCACATAGGGGCCGCCGTAGTTTGAAAACGCGAAGTAGCCGTCGGAGAATTTGTGATCGCTGTCGACGGCGTCGTTGACAACGTAAAGTGTGGTGACCCAATGGGTCCCCAGAGCGTCCCGCTGATCGTTGTTGAAGTTTCTGGTGTTGACATTTGCATCCGAACTGGCGTATCCAAGGGAACCAAGCACCTGGTTTATCCACAGTCGACTGTCCGGATATCCGCGGTGCGTGATCGGTTCGTATCCGGTATCCATCGGAACGCCGCCGTTGACATAGTTGACGGTTACGTCCAGTTGGGCGTTGGGGTGGTAGGATGCTGTCAGCCCTTCCCAGAACGAGGCGGCCTGCCCTATCTTGGTCTGAATCTCGGTCAGTTGCCCGGGGGTCCAGTCTTCCTGGTTCGGATCGATCGAGCCGTCGCTCTCAACAAAAATAACGTTCAACGCGAAACTACCCAGAGCATAAGCGGATTGATCCTGATTCTGGGCTCCGAGCGGGCGCTGAGCGACCAGGCGGGCCGGAGACAAACACGTCGACATGAAGGTCACAACGACAACTGCGTTGGCAAACGCGCGTATACCCCGCGACGGACCTCTACTGTTCCTCGTTGCCGGCTTCAGGCTCACTTGCACACTCTTCCGATCCGCGATAACCTTTTATCGCAAGATAACTTAGTCTCGCCGCAGTGAGCAGTTGACCGTCCTGTGAACAGCAGTCCGGCGCGGCATGTTAAACGTGAAGTCCTCCGAACATCAGCGCTCGCCGAACGAATACTGACTGACGAGTCGAGAAAACGGCGTTTCCTCTGTCATTCGTTGGCTGCAGACCCCGGCTCAGGGGCCAAGCACGTCAATCTTCACAACAACCCGATAGTACCGCCAATACGACGTTTTGTCAAGACGCAAACCGCCGCCGCTCAGCGTGAGATCAACCCATTTTTTGTCGCCCATGCGGCATATAAGACTTGCAATTGCGGCGGTTAATTGTATATTTCACGCGATACCCCCCCCTAGGATGAAACTATGACCGACGAAATTAGACCGATTGACAATGACAACATTTTCCGCCCCGCAGACGACGTCGACGCAGACGCATCGCTGCAGAAGGAGCTCGACGAGGCGCTCGGCGACTCGAGCCTGATGGATCTGATGGACTCGGCCGAGGAGAAGCGACCGGCCAGACGTTCGAGTTCGGCCGGAAGCGACATACAAAGCGGAACTGTTCTGGCGATACAGGACGACGCGATACTGATCGAACTTAGCCCCAAGGCCCAAGGACTCCTTCCGGTCAAGCAGTTCGAAAGCGAAGGCCTGCCCGCCGAAGGCGATGTCGTCGAGTTCACCGTCGAAGGATACAACAACAACGACGGACTCTGGATGCTCAGCCGCGAAGGGGCAATACTGGCCGCTACGTGGGAGACCATCGAAGTCGGCAAGGACGTCGAAGGACGAGTCACCGGACACAACAAGGGCGGACTCGAGTTGGACGTAAACGGCATCGAAGCGTTCATGCCGGTAAGCCAGATCGAGCGGTTCGGCGGCGTTGAGGACATGTCGCTGTACCACGGACAGAAACTCCAGTGCAGGATCGTCGAGATCGACACATCGCGCGCCCACAACAGCCTCCTGCTGTCGCGCAGGGCGCTTCTGGACGCACAGGCCGAACAGGACAAGGAGCAACTGTTCGAAACGCTTCAGGAAGGCGCCGTCGTTCAGGGCGTCGTGCGGAACATCATGCCGTACGGGGCATTCGTGGACATCGGCGGAGCCGACGGCCTGCTTCACGTTCGCGACATGAGCCACGCTCGCGTAGAAAAGCCCGAAGACGTCGTGTCGATGGGACAGGAACTCAAGCTCTCGGTCCTGAAAGTCGACCGCGAGAACCAGAAAATAGCACTTGGCCTCAAGCAGGCGATGCCCGACCCGTGGGATATGGCCCAGGCCCAATACCCCGTGGGAGAAATCGTCAGCGGGCGAGTCGTCAAGCTGATGGACTTCGGGGCGTTTGTCGAACTGACCCCCGGCGTCGAGGGGCTGATCCCTATCAGCGAACTGACGTTCGAACGACGGATCAACCATCCCAAGGAGATCGTCAGCGAAGGCGACGTGATCAAGATCCGCGTGATGAGCGTTGACATCGACCGAAAACGCATAAGCCTTTCGCTCAAGCAGGTCGGCGACGATCCATGGGTGGGAGCCGCGGTTCGATGGGCTCCGGAGACCGTAATCGAAGGCGTGGTGACCAAGGAGATGGACTTCGGGGCGTTCGTGCAACTGACACCCGGCGTGGAAGGCCTGATCCATATCAGCGAACTGAGCCAGGATCGCATAAACCGCGTCGGCGAGGTGGCCCGACAGGGCGAGACCATCAAGGCCAAGGTCCTGTCGGTGGATGAAGAGGCCCGTCGAATAAGCCTCTCGGTCAAAGCGCTGCAGACGTCCGAAGAATTCGCATTCTCGACCGAGCCGGACGAAGCTCCCAGGCCGCCCAGAAAACGCAAGACGCCTCTCAAGGGAGGACTCGGCGGCGGCGGACTGCTGATCGAAATGCCCGAGGGACTGCCCGAAGGCCCCGCCGACGACAGCGAAGAAAGCTGAGAAACAACATGCAAGAGATCATCTGGACCGAGGAATTCAGCGTCGCAGTAGCCAAACTCGACCAGCAGCACAAGATTCTAATCGAGATGATCAACAAGCTGATCCGCGATCCGCAGGCCAATACGCGCAGTGAAACGGTCTCGGAAGTTCTCGGCGAGATGACCGACTACGCCCTGCAGCATTTCGCCTACGAAGAAAGCCTGATGACCGCTCACGGTTATCCCCAGCAAAAGGAACACGTCAAAGAGCATCGCGCGTTCCAGGAAACCACCGGGAAGTTCGGAGCCGCTACGGCGATAGACGTCCAGGGCATACCGGAGATGATCCTGGAGCACTTGTCGCAATGGCTGACTCACCACATCCTGGAAGTGGACATGGCCTACCGTCCGTTCTTCCTGGCTCAAGGCGTGCAGTAGCAATGCAGTCCCGGACATCAAGCCGGACGGTCAGGATGCATCCGACATCCTGCGAGGCAAGCCGGCCCCGCGATGCAAACCGCTATTCTGGGAATGGCGGGCCGGTGTCGCGGGCAACAAGGCCTGCAAACCGCCGGCGCTGGCGATGAGAGACGGAGACTGGAAACTCTACGCCAACGCCGACGGCGGCGGGAAAGAGTTGTACAACATCCCGAAAAACCCCCGAAGCAGCGCCCAGCCACTAACGATCCGTCCAGCGTTTGGCGCCAAACCATCTTACCGCAGCGTGCATCAGGCCTCTGCGCCACCAGGATACGCCGAGAGCCTCCATTAGTTTCAGGAACAGTGCGTCCGCTGTTTTTCGATCGTATTCGACTGCAGCGCCGCCGACGCGCCATTTGAGAACGCCTGTGTACGCTGCGTCGTGGATTACAGCCGCCTGGCGGTATCGCCCGGTCATCGGCGGGCCGATTATTCGCCAGAAGAAACGCGGTATCGATGCGCCGTCGGTTCTCATCCCGGCCGGTGCGATCAAAACAGCATCGCCGCCAATGCGCACAACAAAGTCATACGCAAGCTCGAACTCGTCGCCAATGTCGTAGAGCACCAGCGTTCCGAAACTGATTTCGCCGCTTCTATCAGACATGCTAGTTTCCCTCGTTGGCGTTTCCCGCCGGTCGTGTAGTGGGCTCGGGGCGAGTGACTTTGCCGGCCAGGTCGGTCCCGCCGTCATTGATCGTGATCGTGACGCTTCTGATCGTCGAACGCGTCTCGGCGGTTATTGCAATTCCCTGTCCGCCCATGCCTCCGGTCCCGTAGCACCCGGACAACCAGAACAGGATTGCCGCGATTACAAGCACTCTCTTCATCTTATTTCTCCAGTCCGTCAAGTTTGTTTTCGATACGCACCAGGCGCGCTTTGATATCCTCAAACTGCGTCCGCTGAGATTCCTTTCGCTCTGAGATAGTCGCCGCATTGGTAACGGCGATCGCCCCGACCGTTCCTATTGCGCCTGCAAAGAGAACGATCAAGCCGATCAACCAACGGGGCGCCGCGCTGTTCTTTGTCATTGCTTGTCCTGTTGCTGGAATCGCCCCTGGGGGCAGTGGAAGTTCTCGCGTGATAGAATCGCCTTGCGGCGGCATTTCGTTTGATGATTTATGCTGCAATCGTCGGCGTCGCAGGCTCGGCAAATCGCCAGGCGTTTCGACGCGACGTCTATCGGCGATGGGAGGTTGCCGTCCGCCACGCCTGAGGGGCAAGTCTCCGGCGCCCCCGTCGCCAGCCGCCATGCGGGATCGGTTCTGCACGCACGACAATGCGCCCGCGATCGGCACGCTTTCGAGACGGTGAAGCTCCTCATGTTTGATCGCCCGCTTCGCAAGTGGCCGAGCCGCCGGAGGCGAGGTAAACGTCGCCGTAGACATTCTCATCGCTGCACGTGCCGCAAACCCGCTCGTTGGTCATGGTGTCGATTTCCAGGCACTCGTCCTCGACGCTCTCGTTCACCTCGTCCCAGAACATCGTATATGTCGGGCTCTTGGAGTGTCCCACGCCCTCGACAACCAGACGCCACTTATCGGCGAAGCGATACAGCGTTATGGTCATGTCGCCCGAGACAATAATCGCCCCGCCGCCGCAGGCCGTGTCGTCGTAATGCTTGACCGACCAGGACCCGACGCCGGTGACTTGCCATTTGCACGCCGTCGAAGTCGATCCCGATCCGACCTGGGTCAACAGGTGCGTGCCGTTCAGTCCGCTGACCGAGCAACTGTCGACGGAAGTCCCGTCGCCGCAGTTGCAGCAATTGGGGCAGGCGGTTATCCCCGAAAGCGTGACAGTCCAGTACTTCGGCGTGACGTCGCAATAGGCGCAGTCGTGCCCTTCTTCGACCTGCTCGCAGCAGCAGCCGGCTCGGTGAAGACTCATCTGCGGCTCCCTCCGGTCGCCGTGGCAATTGGCAACTGGCGATTGGCAATTGGCCGAACGCCAACGTCAACACCAACGACAACGGCGCGGTTCGTCCGCCGCAGGCGAATTGATGTCGCCGTTGACGTCAAATCCCAAACCTTGCCTGCCGGCAGGCAGGTTCCAAATACTATTCTGCGAAGTACTTCGCTGCGAAGCACGAGTCCCAAATTCCAAATCATGAGCAGCCTCCATCCACGCCGTTTTCGTAGCTGAACCAGTATTCGGCAGTTCCGCCCCGGTCGACCTCACGCATCCAGACTATGTTCCCGGTGGTGCACGGCATCAGCGAGAAGGTGTCCGATCCGGTTTCGGCCGGGTCGAGATTCGCAGGGTCCACGCCATTGCCCTCGACGTGCGAGTCGGCCCCGGTGTTCATGTCTTCGATCGTATTCCGGGCCGGGTTGCTCGACGTCGTTCCGGATCGCCCCCCGCTGAGGGCGGACCATCCGCCGTAGCCCGACGAAGACTTGCAGACTTCGGAAAACGCGTATTTCCAGCGATTCGTTCCGTCTGACGTGTTGCCGGTGATGCTCGCCCAGAAACCGTCGGACTTCCAACCCAGATCGATCCAGGTTTCGACGACTCCCGCGACGTTTCGCTCGCGTCGGAAGCGTACGAACCGTCCGGCCAGCCCGTCGTCGCGCTGATTGATGTCCCGGGCCTCGCACGAAACCAGGCCTCCCGGCAAAACGGCGTCGGACCACTCGTGCGGATCGGCGCCGGATTCCCACCACTGCTGGGTGATCGTGTATTCCCCGTCGCCGTCGTTGGTGACGATCTTCGCAACTCCGGCCAGCGGAACGCTCAGTTGGTGCTCGGCGCGATCCGCGGAATCGACAGCGGCGACTGCATGCAGAGCGGCCTGTCGCCTGCGGTAGTTTTCGGTCTGTTTAATATTCATTACCGTGTAACCTGAAGCAGCGGCGATTCGAGAACCAGTTCGGTTTTCATGGCCCCGGACTGGAAGTTCCATACGATTGCTATTACCAGCGGCGAGTAAGCCTGGGCGTCGGCGATGTCGCGTCCGCCGATCCGAAGATTGACTCGGCGTCCGCAAGTGTTTGATATCGCGTCGCCCACGGAGTACGTCCTGTCGACGCCCCGCAGGATTATGCTGCCGTGACCGACCGCGTCGGCGGTCACATCCTGCACGAGCGAGGCGTAGGTCGCCGCATCAGCCGATTCGTCAATGCTGTCGCCGTCGGCGGCGGCTCGCCACTTGAAACGGTGAGGAGCGTAGACGATTCTTTCAGCCCGAAACGGCCAGGAGCTGTCCGGCGTGTAGTCCGCAAGTCCCGTCACACACTCGTCGGATTCGATCGATCCGATCAGATGCAGCGACAACTGCGGCTCGGAGGCGACGTTCTCGATCGCGTTGTAAAGCAACTGAAGATAGGACATGTCGCCGTACAGATCGTATAGGCTCTCGCCTTCGGACTGGATCCCGCGAGCCTCGGGGCAGGCGTAAGGATACCAGTCGTGCAGGGTTCGCGCGGTCAACGTAAATCCCGCCCGGTCCGGCCAGATCATCGCCGGGATCTGCAGCCTGGACGCATCGTCTCCGGCGATTGAAAGCTGAACTGCGGCCGGAAGGCGCCTCCGTGACTCATCGAAGCCCAGGGTGTTGGCGACCGGTCGCGGGCGGCGGAGGGCCTTTCCATTGGCTCCGTAGCTGCTGATGTCGGGAATATCCGAGACAATCGGAGCCAGCGCCCCGTCTTCATTCCACACGAACGAGCGGAAAGCGTGCCTGCGGGCTCCGTCCAGGCCGTACGTGTAATTGGCGCAGAACGCCCGATACTGCTGGGCCGTCCACGATCGCCAGGAGATCTTACCGGAGTCGGCGTAATCGCCAAGGTCATCGTCGTCGGTCCAGTACGGCTGCAAATCGGCGTCGGGTGCGCTGGAGTACTCCAGCGACACTTCGCAGCGTTTGCAGTCTCCGATCACCAGCACCGCGTTTGCGATACGGTGATTGTCGCGCGTGAAGTCCAGGCGCTGAACGCTGCATCGTTGTGCGGCGGACGAATCCGCCGACACCGGATCGTCCCAGTCGCCAAGATGCGGTCCCGGGCGTCCGGTTCGATGAAGGCGAAACACGCGAAGACCGTGCGCCCCGTCGCCGCCGGCCCAGGGCTCGATCGCAAAGCCCAGCCCGGTCGGTCGGAGTACGGCTCCAATCGCCTCCAGCAGATTCATTCCCGTGATGTTGACCTCACCGATCGGTTCGGAGGCGATCCGCCGAATTGCGGCCCAATCGGTCGACGATCGGCTGATGACGCCATCATCGTCAAACCATTCGATCATGCTCCGCAGCGCCGAATACGCATCCCAGCGGCGTGCCTGAACCGCGACATCTCCCTGGGCGTCGCGAACTACCCGACCGGGCGCGCAGAAGAGCGCGCAATGCCGCTCGTTATGCGGCTGGGTCGCAAGAGTCCAGTTCGACTCACCGGCGTTGGGCAGCCCGTCGGCGTTGAATATCGCCGGCAGATTCGTCGCCACTACATTCGTCCGAACGCGATCGTCGGCTTCGGCGGAGCCCGCAATCTCCAGATCGTCGACCTCGGGAGCCATGTGCCACGCCCCGGTCACCGCACGTCGCTGCATGAGCAGTTCCGGGCCGTAGGCGACAGCAGCAGCGCCCTCAAAATCCGGGTTAGCCTGAATAGTAACAGACCCCTGCCCGGCGTAGCCGCGGAAGATCTCCCGCCCAACGCGGGAATCGCCTTCGACCAGGCGAAAACGATCTCCGGCACACAGGTCCAAATGCTCGGGACGATCGCGGTCCTTGCCGGCCCCCGAGCCGAGGATTCGCTTCAGTCTCATGCTGGAGATCCTGCCGCCGGAGGCCCATTCCAGAACCTCCGGGGTCCAGTAGTCCTGGGGCGTCTCGGGCTCCCACCCGGGGTTGCCCGAGCGTTCGGCACGAACGGCGGCGTGATAGAGACGATAATTCTGCGGGCGAAACACAACGCCTCGCCGATCAGATCTGAAAGCTGATACGCTCATTTGCTGAATCCTTGTGGTAAGAGTCGGTCGGCCCCAACTAGAGAGGCTACAGAGTCGCAGTCAGGATCACCGTTGGAGACGCCGGGGCCGTCGAATCGGCGACGATCGGCCCGACAACACTCGACAGGTGCGACTCGACGCCGTCAGCGTTTCGTGCGGTCACGGCGAAGAAATACGTCCGCCCCCCCACGAGCGACAAAGTGCAGGTCGCCAATCCGTCCTGCTGATAACTGACCACGGCCTGCGGTTCGCTGGCGGCAATACTCCGCTGCAATGCATGATAGATGCAGAAATCATCCGGACTCGCGCCGCCTTCAGCAGTTCGATACGTCCACGACAGGCCGACCTGTCCGCCGGAAAGCAGTTCGGTGCTCAGGTTTTCGACCGGGTCCGGGCGTACGCCGAGCCACTGACCGTTCGTATCGGTTTCAAATTCGCATCTGCACGATATGTCCGGCGTTTCAAGGGCCTCGATAACCGGACGCAGCACGAGGGTGTAGCGGGATGATGCGGCGAAACCGTAGCCGATCAACTCGCCGGACGATTGGCCCGAGGGGATCAGCAATGCCGGGTCCGCCGCAAAATCAATCTCATTAAATCCGCCCTTGCCGACATAGAGCCGATAGCCTGTAAACGGGAGTTCCGCCGCCGAAAGTCCAGCGGTCAGCCATGCCGACGTGCCGCCGCTTGGCGCCGTTGATGTGTCCTGTACGCTCAGGCCGGCGGTCAGGTGTGCGGAGGTCATAGGACAGCCTCCTGGCGACGAGACGTTGCGGAGTTGGTCAGCCCATAGTTCCGCAGCGTAAGGTCGGCGTTGTCGCCGTCAATGTAGCCGATCTCGCCGCTGGTGATCCGCGTTGACTCGCCTCTCACGGTGGCGTCGTGTATGTCGTTCTCGAAGTTCGCGGTGTTGCCGGAGTAGAAGCAGTACGCGTCGCGGACCGAGGGCGATCCGTAGATCCCGTAGCTGTCGTTGTTGGTGATCCGACAGGCGGTGACGGTGCAGGCGGGGTGGCCGACGCGGACGCCCGAGTCGTTGGAGTCCATGACGCAGTTGATCGCGGCGGTTGCGTTCTGCAGCCAGACGCCGAGCGTCGTATTCTCGAAGAAGACGCAGTCGACGGCCGCCCCGGCGGCCAGGGCGTAGAGGCCGGTGTCGTTGTTGTAGAACGTGCAGCCGAAGAAGCCGCAGGAACTGACGTAGGCGCCGTAATCCCCGTTGTCGCGGAACGTGCAGAAATCGAACGCACAATAGAGCATCGTCGAAGATCCCCTGACTCCGTCCGACGCGGCGCCCTCGAAGACGCAGTTGGTGTGGGTATTGTAGCGGTAGCTGGCGACCGGAGACAGACAGTCTCCCGCAGCATTGGCCAGCACGAGGTTGGCCAGCGCCAGGTAGTACATCGTCGCGGGATTGGTCAGACAGGACGCCGCCTTGTCGCCGGCGTCGAGAGTCGCCGGCGTTCTGTCTTCGACCCAGGAGTCGTTGACGCCGACGAATCGGACCTTGGAGCCGGCCGAGCCGTACGCGCCGTCGAGGGTGATCCCCGGCGTCGAGACTGACGTGAGCGTTGCGACTGACGCGGGAGAACCTCCGGGATTGGCGATCCCTCCGGCCAGGAGGACATCAGCCGCATCGTAGCCGGAGCCCATCCAGACGAGCACAACGTCGCTGTCGCCGCCGACGGACGTTTTGACCACAACGCCCGTCCAGGCTCCAGCGCCGGAGTTTTCAGACACCGCGTCACCGATTGACCATGCCGAGACATCTGCTCCGCAGTCGATCTCGACCAGCCGCGACAGATCGCCGGCGCCCTTGAGGTGAATCGTGTCACCGGCGGTCAGGGCGGTTGCGCTGCCCGTCCCGCGAATCGCGGCCTGCAGGCCGGGCGGGCCGGTAAGCACGTTGGCGGAGTTGTCCAGGCCGGTGCGGTCTGCGAACGTGTCTGCCGAGAGATTGCAGTAGTAGTCGGTCATCAATCAAGCTCCGTGTAGTAGATTGTCACTGTCATCGAACCGGCGGAGATGCTGCCGAAATCAGATGCGCCTGTCACTGTCACGCGTGGTGTTGTCGAGGCGGCGAGAAATGCTTCTGTCTCTTTGGCGGCCGAGCCGACAGTCGCAGCCGCCAGGACGGACTGGCCCGGGTCTGCGCTGAACGCGTCCGTGTCGCCGGATCGCCCTAGTTCGACCGTCGCGTTGGTGTCGCCGGTGAAGCCGGTGGCGACAACCGCCTTCCATCCGATTACGATCGATCCTGAGGGGATGTCCGAGTCGAGGTCGACATGGCCCGTCGCGTCGCCGTTGTCGGCGAATGATGCGTAGTCAAGAGTCTGGGAGACCAGTCGCTTGAGACCGGGCCTGCCGACCGTTCGGAGCAGTGCTCGAGCGCGACAGTCGGTGATGTCGGCGAAATCAAACTCACCTGACGCATCGGCGGCTATTGTCGCCAGTGGAACATGAACCGCGCCCGTCGGGAAACCGGTGGTGTTGACGGCAAGTACGCCGGATTCGGAAAGGTATATGTAGTTTGTCGAACTTGAGGTCAGCGAGTTGCCCGACGAGCCGGCGTAGCTGACGATTGAAGCTCCGTCGGAAAACTCGCCGGACCAGACGCCGAACGTCGCGGCGCCGTCCTTGACTGCGCGGAGCTTGTTTGCCGCAGCGAGAATGCGGTTGTTGATCGCTTCTTTTTGATAGTCGCTGGTGTAATACTCGGCCTGTCCGATCGTGCAGAACGCCGCGCCGGTTCCGCCATCGGTCGTACCGCTCAACGAGGCGGCCGCAGAACTGCTCAATGTGGTTTCAGTAGGGTTAGCCATCAGTTTATGTCCTCAGATTCGGTGAATGAAAACTCCAGCACGCCGTCGGCCGGATCGTATGAATCGATTGTCAAGCCGGACGCCGGACGCGCATAGCCGGTCAGCGTGACCTCATCAGACCATTGCGGCGATTCGTTGCCGCTGGCGCTGGCGACGGCGACTGCGATCGAATAGACGCCGGGAGGCATGGAATCGGACGTCCAGGCGAGCATATCGCAATCGAATCCGTACTCGCCGCGCCCGAAGTTGGATCCGTAGCCGCGGGCGCCGGATGCGTCGAAACCGTACGAATCGCCGTATCCCTGGCCGTATCCGCCGGAACCCCGCCCGCCTGGAAAGAACGGCTGGGTGTGCATCAGGCGTTCGTCGAGATAGACCCGCCAGACGTTAGCAGGCATGTACGCAAGCGACAGTTGCGGAGTTTGGACTCGTATCCGGTTGGCCTGCGGCTGATCGGCCCCGAACGCCTGGTCCCAGTAGTCGGTCTCCGCGTCGGCGGGATCGACCGCCAGGAGCCCGAGCAGGTCGGTATCCAATGACTCGGTGAGCGTAAACTCCGCCGACCCCTGAATTGGGACCGTCCAGGCGGTCAGCGCCCCCGATACGTAGCACTGGACGACCTTGTCTCGGTGAGTGGTCCGAACGCTCAGAGTTCTTCCGCCGTGAAAGACCCGATCGTCGGCAATCGTTATTCCGTCAGTGTAGCAGCTCATGGCGTCGCCTGGTGTATTTCTGCTGTGATCGGAGCCGAAGCGGTGTAGTCCTGTCCGTTGGCGCCAACGCGCGACGCCTGGGGCCTGTAAGACATCAGTACGCAGCCGACATACGCCTGTCCGTCGGAGCCGACGTATCCGCCGGACGTTCCGACAAGCTGCTGACGCTGACGCAAGAGCGCCTTGAGCGCCTGGTGCGCCGCCGACGGAGATGCGCCCGTGGCCGTCAGCTCGCCGCGAAGCATGATTGTTCGTCCGCCGCGCCCGTGGAGTTGCAGGAAGTCGCCGTTGACTCCGGGCAGGTTCTCAACGCTGACCCTGGCCCGCGGCGATCCGGACGTCTCGACAGCGCCGCGGCTGCACAGTGTTTGCGAATCGAAAGTGGGATTGCTCATTGTTTCTTTCCGTGGTGAATCAGTAGAGCACCGAGTCGTCAGTCCCGCCGCGAACGAAATCGTTGTGGGCCTTCTGTTTCTCGGAGCCTGCGTAGTAATTCGTTATTTGGACGACCGTCGGACCGGGTCCCGCGATCTTGTCTGCGATCGGCTCGGCGGGTTCTGAATCTTCAGGTTCGATGTATATGCTCGACTGGGTCATGCTTCTTGTCCTTTTGCCTGTCTAATCACGCCAGCGTCACCGGGCTGGATATCCCGTCGTCGCCGGACGCCAGGAAGCGAACCGCACATTCGGCGGCGCGGTTGTGGGCGACGGTGTTATCCGATTCGCCGGTCCGCACGCCGGTTATCGTCAGCGTCCGATCCGCGCCTCCGCCGACACCCTTGAGCGTAGCGGTCAGCGTCCCGAAGAGACCGGACGCCGACGACGCCTGGATCGGGTCGGCGAAGATGAGCCTCCCATCCGCTGTCACGGCGCCGTATTCGACGCCGCTGTGATGCGTCAATCCGTCACCTGGCGGAGATATGATCTCCCTTCGCCGTTGGCGCCACCTGATCTCAAGCACGCCGCTGAGCTGGACTGCTCCTATGGCTACGTCCTGTGGATTGTGAACCGATCCCATGAATAACTCTCCCGATCAATGCGATGCGGCGTCCGCGATCGCGTAGGTTGCCTCCAGACCGAGGCGGCACATCACCCAGGGCTCGACGCCCGGTCGACTCAATTCGATGTCCGCCGGCCCCCAAACCAGCGCCGGGCGATACAGATCCGACGTCGCCGCTCCGACCGCATCACTGGGCGGGTCGGTCTGCACGGCGTTGACAGCGGCGTTCTTGAGACGCAGCATCTCCTGTATCCGGTCCGACGCATCGGCCCCGACCGCCGCCCTGCTCGCCAGAATCAACTCCATCGACACCCGACAAAACCGCTCATCGTCGACCCCGTGCTGTTCATCGGAGCCCTTGAAGAGCACGATCGCCCGCGGCGTGTCGCCGACAAGCTGCGTCTGCATCAAATGCTCGACTGAAGTGCATATTTCCGCCGAAGCAAAGACCGCCTCGCCGCCGACAGTCGCCGCCGCAATCGCGGTCTTTACCGCACTGAGGATCGCCCAGTCGGTGTTGCTGACTGTTATTTCACTCATCTGAAAGCTCCCTTCAAAGCCTGGTGGTGCGGACCATCGCGCCGGACTTGACCGCATCGGCGTCCTCGTCGGCGTCGGGGTCCAGGTTCAGCGTCAGCCCCCAGCCTTCGATCGCCTCGGTGCGTTTGCGTTCGTGATAGTCGCGAAGTTGCGAATACATCGTCGCGGCGGCCAGTTCGTGGCAGCTCCCAAACGCCGTGGCCAGCGCCCAGTGAACCGCGGCGGCCTTGAGTTGATCCGGATTGGCCAGCCTCCTGTAGTCCGGCAGGGTCCGCCCGGCTGCTGTGCGGCACCTGTGCTCGGGCGCGCCGAATCCGCCGAGTTGCCCGGAATAAACGCTCGATACAAGCAGGAGCACTTTCTCCGTAGCCGCCGCACAATAACGAGCCATTCCCCGCGTCGACGAGTACACGTCAGCCGGCAGATCGTCCAGGCTGCAATACTCGATCGCCAGATCCTCGTCGGTGCAGAGGCTCGCGAGCACCTCTACGGGATATCCGCAGTCGGCGTCGTAGGATTCGAACCAGAACTGACCGCTGAGTCCGCTTGCGTTTTCCTGGGAAAGTGAGCATCCGGCGGCCCCGGCGTCAATCTCTGAGATGTCCGCGGATCCCGAAGCGACCAGGTCGCCCGAATCGCAGTCAGGCGTCTTGTACAGTTCGACGCTCACGGTCTGGCCGGCCAGGCTCGCCGTCATCCACAATCTCCCCGCGGTAGTCGTTCCATCGGGGCGTGTGTCGACGCCCGAAAGCGACCAGCGTGAAGTGTGCATGCAGGCGCGGTCTTCGTAAGCGAATGCGTAGTCAAAACTCATTTGTTACTCCAGTTTCAGTCCGGCGTCGGACAGCAGGCTTCGAAGCGGCCCGCCCTCGGCGTCGGCAAGTTCATCGATAGTCCACTGGCGAGCCGCCAGCCAATGCAGATACGACAGTACGCGGCGAGAATCGGGCGACCAGCCGGCCAGCATCAGTTCGATATTCCGCCTCAGTGAGATCAGCGACGTTTGAATCGCCACCCCCGCGATACCCGGCAGCGAAGGGCCCATGCAGAGCACCGGACAGCCGCGAACAAGCGCGTCATTGGCGCTGTTCGAGTTAACGGTTATCGCAAAACGGGCTCCGTCGATCGCGCTGGTTAGATCTCCGTCAGGCGCCTTGAGTCGCCAACATCGCCAGTTGTCCCTCGGATGGGCCCTGAAGCGAAGCTCCACGTCCCCGCCGACGGCGCTTTCCACGGCGTTGACAAGATCCTCGGCGCAGCGAATCTCAGAGTCCTGAAGCTGAGTGTCGCCGGCGACCTGCCCGAGGATAAGCACGTATCCTCGACCGCGTGGTCCTGTCGGTCGGGGCGGGCCTATCGTGTCGATCAACTCGCCGAATCGTCCGACTCCCTCAACCGGAGCCGGGCCGCACAGTTTCCCGACCCATGAAGCAGTGTGATTGAATCCGGAATGATCGATCTGGGTGCGGTTGAATCGATCGAAGAAACCGCGTTCCATCACCATCGCCGCAACGCCGTGCCGGCGCAACTCATCGGCGATCAGCCCGCTGTTTCCGCGAACGCCGTTCCAGATAAAAGCAGCGTCGGGGAGTTTCGAGAAGATCGGCCACTGTCCTGGAATCGCGGGCTTGACGAACAGGCCGATACGCTCCAGCCCCGCCGCAACCGCCCTCATCGGCGAAGCGGGATCGCCCCAGGCCCTATTCGTACATATAATTGACGCCTGCATCAGATACCGGCTCCCAATACTCCCCGCCAGCCTGCGAACCTAATCGCATTCAGACGGCTGTTCGTGGAAAAGTTGACCAGCGATCCTCCGCCGGCTTCGATCGCCGCCGCGGCGCCGGCGAACTGGCGTTGGATCGCTCTTGAAACGGGCTTGTCGTACTGCCCTTCCCATCCCGCCGAGGCGCTGTCGAACGGTTCGATCATCGCCGCGTGTCGACCGCGGTAATCGACTCCGATCAACCCGATAGTCCGGGCGCCGCGCAGCCAGGCCCAATTTGCGGCCATGATCGCGACACTTGAGTTCCGCATAACGGCCAGCTCCCCGTTGCGGTCGACCGCCGGGCGACCCTGCCAGCCGGGCGCCTGGCGAACGTACTGATCGCAATGCGTCACTCGCCGATGGGCCGGCCCGACCTTCCAGCACTCGCTCGGTTTCCAGAAATCGCGGTGATAAATCTCTCCGAATTTCTGATCTCGCCACAGGGAGCGGTAGGTGTCCCTGATGACCATCGCGTCGGGCCTCACATCCTGCATCGAACGAAAGCACAGGGACCTGTTAGTCCCGACAAGCAGCACGTCGTCCCGCTCACACCGGCGCCGGAATTCGACTTCCATAGAGTCAACGCTCGACCCGTTCGCCACGATCACCGCAAATCGCTGCGTCAGCATCGCCGGGCGCGATCGCAGAGATCGAGGTACGCCTTGACGCCGTGTCGTGCGATGAATCGCGTCTTCCTGTTCGGGTTGCGATCGAGCGAGACAAGGAGTTCCGCCGGAGGCGCGTCGTCAAGACCCATTGAGCCGTCAACAGCCGCCGACGTGCGTTTGGCGGCGGCTGACTCTTCGACAGCAGATCTCAGCATCGGATCACGCTTCAGTTCGGACTCGAAAAACTCGACGGGATCCGGCGTGATTGTCGCCAGTCCTTCGGCGTCGAGCCGGCACTTGAATTTGTGAGCGTGTATGCCCGCGATCGCAGGCGGAACGCCTAGCTGTTCGGCGGCCTGTGCAATCGCCGCATTAGTCGCCGACGCGGCGAGTCTGGCCCGCAGGCGATGGTTCTCGTCCTGGGCCTCATGCAGGAGTCTCTCGCTGTCGCGGCGGCTTTCGATCGCATCAGCCGCCTCGGCCAGCCGCGTCTTGAGGCCTTCGTTTTCCCCACGCAGCACGCCAAGGGCCTCATCAGGCTCAGCAGCAGGCTCCGCTTGGTCCGTACGGATTTCTTCCTGGGATTCGGTCATTTGATTGCTCGCATAAGAGTTTGTAACGATCGGCTCGACCCGCCGGCGGCGCGGAAAACCGCACGCGCCGCCGGACGGGCGGCCGGGAATGGACAAGCCCCCATTCAGTTCCCGTCGACTAGATCGAAGCGTTGAACACGCCGTGTACGATCTTCAGCGAACGGTGATCGGTGTAGTCGGCGGCCCAGTTGCCCGAGGTAGCCAGTTCGGCGTCGGTCGGGTTGTCCGTCGCCGAGGTCCATTTCAGACCGTAGGCCTCGTACTCGACGTCGAAGTCCTCGCGAACGTACGTCACGCTCGACTCACGGAGGATGTCGCGCTGCAGTTCGATGCCCTGATCGTAGATAACCGTGCCGCGCAGGGCGCCCTTGCCGAGGCCCAGCACGCCGTATTCGGTGTGATAGCCGGAAGTCTGCGCCGAGATCAGCGACGGAACGTCGGCGACGAGGACCGCCCTGCCGAACGCCTGAACGACGTCCTGGTAGATCGTCACGCCGGCGACGCGATCGAACTGGTAGTTTGCGATCGAATCGCCGACCAGGTCGGCGAACACCGCCGAGGGCATCAGGAACGCCACGATCTCCTCGCGTGCGTCGCCCATCTTCGCCAGCAGCGTGTTGATGTGCGCGAACGTCGCGGTGACCTTGGCTCCGGCGGCCTTGCCGCGAGCGGCGTCCAGCACGTGCGATGAAACATTCGACACGCCGGCGACCGCCGCGGCGATCAGATTGTTGCGGATCGTCAGGACCTTCGCGTCGGCGAACTGCTGACCGAGATTGACCATCGCCGAGTTCATGTCGAAGTCGCGACCGGCCTTGCGGGACTGGATGTCGGTCACCGAGACCGGGCCGCAGCCGAGAGTCTGCCGCACGAACTTACCGCCGGTCATCTCGAGCTTCTTGATGTCGACTTCCGTTCCGGGGTTGTCGTTGTCCCTGCGGCTGATAAGCGAGGTCACCGGCTTCCATCTTGCGGTGTCGGTGAAGTCGCCGCCGAGGGCCATCTGCCTGGCCGGGTCGGACTCGAGGACGACAGCCCCGCCCGAAGCGGCGTTGAAAATGTCGACCTGCTCGACTGTGCGGCGATACTCCTCGGCTCGGAGGGTGTCGGCGTAAACCATATCGGTGGGCGCGCCAAATTCAGTAGTCATTGTTGTTTCCTTTTTTCAAGTTTCACTGCTTACCGCCGTTTAGCCCTGTGCTGTCGGCGGCGGTTCTTCTTGCCGCTGCGTGCGAGCTGCACGAGTGCGGCCGGGCCGTGTCTGGCCACGAATGCGACCTTGCGGTCCGGATCGAGATCCAATTGCTCGATCGACACTCGACCTGGCGAAGTCACGCCGGGATACGCCCCGCTTCCGCTGTCGCCCGAAGGCGGCAGATAGTGGCGATTGTCGGCCAGCCAGACGTCGACAACCTGCTCGACAGTCGGCTGTCCTTCCGCATCCCTGGCGCAAACGGAGTATCCGTCTTCGCCGATTTGCACCTCGAACTTATCGCTCAGCAGTCTGGCGGCCTGGTCAACTCGCTTCACGCCTCGATCGGCAAGTGCGCTCTTGAGGCGATCGCTCACAACGACTGCCGAGAGCATCCCTTCAAGTCGTTCGGCGCGTGAGGTTGACTCGGCCAGTTGTCCGGCGTGTCGGGCGTTTGACTCCTCGAACATCCGCTCGGCCTCCTGGGCCCGCTTTCGATACTTGCGGGCTTCGGCGATGAGCCCGGCTCTAGCCTCGGAGGACTCGCCCGGCTGGCGATTGTCATCTGCTTCAGGTGTGTCGGTGTCAGTCATATCCAAAGGATCTCTCCGGCCGCTTGGCCATTGTCTTGCGCTTCTGCGCAGTTTCGCCCCGGTTGGGGCGCTGGTTTGGATGATCATTGCTCCCCCGCTACGGGACGATTACCCGTCGGCTTCGAATTCGGCGTTTTCAATCGCCTCGGCGATTTCTCCGTATCGCGGGTCGTCTTTTTTCATCATGCTGTCGAGAATTCGTCCCAGGAACAGCCGCGATATCTGCGGCACCTCGCCGGCCAGCCCGGTTGCGAAGAATTCGCGGACCTGGGCTACGATGTCCGCCGCCGGAGCCAGAACGTACTTCTTGTTGTACTCGACGCTGTAGCCGATCTCGGCGCGGTCAACCGGGCGCCCCTCCATGCGCGAGATCGCCAGACGGATCAAATCACGCTCGACGGCTTCGGCCTGAACTGCGGTCGCCGACATCTCGTTGTCCAGGTCGGTTCGCTCGGCGGCTACCTGGAAGCCGGACGTCGCCCGGGCGGCGACCTTGCCGCTGGCGCCGATCAGCTTGCCCATTCGCAGAATCGCCTCCGAAAGCATGGCGATCCATTTTCGCTTTTCGCGCACGTGCTCGACGGCCGGGTGAATGTGCTGAATCTCCGCCCCGTCGGGCAGCCCCAGCCAGCACATCGGAGCCATCTCCTTCGGCAGGCGGTCGGCGTCAACGCCGATCGCCGCCAGGACGCCGATGGCCATGTAGATGTCCAGTTGGCCCTGGCTGACGAGGTTCAGCAGCGCCCGGGCCAGCGGCGCCACCCGCGTAAGAAGCGACAGAGGCACGCCGCGATACTCCGGGCGGGATGAGCATCGATAGTAGAACTGCACCACCGGCGGCGCCCCCAGCCGCATGTCGCCGGAACTGAATCGCACCGGCGTTTCGCTGTCTTCAAACAGTTCGTAAAGGCGCCACTGATCGGCTGTCAGCGTCAGATATCTCACAGGGCCGGCGGGAGACTGTTCGCAGTCGGCCGGGCGGCGTCCGAGATCGTAGCGAACCCACTTATACCCGCCGGCGTGATCGCAGGCCCAGTCGACCCGCTCCAGCGGACTGAACATCGCCAGGTAGGGCCTCCTGCCCAACTGCATCTCCTGATCGCGCGTCTCGGGCTCGATCTGAAAATCGCCGCGGGCCTTGTCGACGACAATATCGACGCCGTTTGTGTAGTACTGCCGCAAGGCTCGGGCCATGAACGCGTCGAGGTGCGTGCCGCCGCCGTCAACGTCTTCGATGAAACCGGCGATGAAGTCCGACCACCGGCTGCGATCGAACAGGCGAACCGGCGCGGTGCGGAATATGTTGCCCACGCGCAGATCGATGAGATCGGAGCAATAGTCCATCGCGAAATTCGCCTGCTTTCGCCAGGCGTACTGGCTGGCCGGCTCAAGGGCTCCGGTCCCGGCTCCGAAACGGTCGAGATACTCCCCGCTCCGCAGTACATGCTCGTGCATCTCGGCGAAGTCCCTGCACAGCCGCCACGACGGAGCGAACAGATCGTACACCCCGCTGGTCTGCGTAGGGTCAAAGTCCGTCCGTTCATTCTTCACATTCAACTCGACTGTTTTCATTCGACTGCTCCATGTTTGGGTTGTGGGGTCAGAGCCTCATTTGCTTACACGGCGCCGTAGGCCACAAGCGCGACGTCTTTGCTCTTGCTGCGATTGACGAAGAAATACCGCAGCGCGTCGGGGATGTGTTCGAACTCCTGCGGGTCGGCCGGTCGATCGATCCATATCCCGTTGACCCGACGATTGCGATATCCCTGCATCGCCTTGACGAACGGTTTGTTGCCTGGAGTGTCGACGAACCGCAACTTCGCTGCTCCGTCGGCCGGCCCCAGCGCCGCACGAACCAGGCCAATGCCGTTGTGTACATTCCGCAGCTTCGGAGAGGTAACGCAACTGCACGGAATGCCCCATCGCCGAAACTCATCGACGTTGGACCGCCCGGTCTGATCGTTTCTGCTCCGACCGGCCGGATCGCAGTACGTCGCGGCGACACTCTGCAGCTTGTGGGCCAGGATGTATTCAGCGTGCTGCTTCAACCGCCCCTGCTCGGCTCGGTAGGTGTCCAGCACGTAGGCGCGCCCCTGGGGGTCCTGACCGATCCAGAGGCAAACGAAAACGCCCAGCCCCCAGTCGATCGCACGATATATCTTCAACTCCGCCGGCAGATCCTCCCGCCGAATGCCGTGCACGAGCGGATCGAACTCCGGATAGACCGCCCCTTCGGTGCTCGGGCGCCCGCAGAGGAATTCAGCCCGCCAGGTCCGCCGGCTTACTTTGCGGTAAGCCTTGATCGCATCTTCGATGCTGTAAAACCCGCCGCCCTCGGCGGCGATGCCCACCGGCCAGTTCCGATCGTTGTGGAATTCCCGGGCTTTCGTTCGGCACGCCGCCGCCAGAGGGCAACTGTCGCAGCCGGCTCCTTCGTAGTGGCGGTCAATCGGGCAGCGTTCGATCGACTCCCAGATGTTCCACTTGTGCAGCGTAACGCCGTTTTCCGGGCAGCCTTCCATCAGGCGGTTCATCGCGCCGTCTGCCCGGTGCCAGGTCGACGTATAGACCGTCCGCCCGGGAACCGCGGCGTTCGACGCGATCATCCCGACAGCCGCTGAGTCTATGTCCGGAGCGATCTCGTCGAACTCATCTTCGTAGAGACGATGGACCTTGCCGCCTCGGACCTTCTTCTGCGAGGCCGCCAGGATCTCGAACCGCCCGCCGCCGACATTCGTCAGCAGGCGTTTGACCCCGCCGTCCAGCCGCGAGGCAAGAGGCCCGCGGCACCATCGGCGCCAGTATTCGTAGAGGTTCATCGCCTGATCCTGACTGCCGGACAGCACACGCGCCTGGAGACCGTCGCAAAACAGGAACTCAAGCGCCGCCAGGATTGACGCCGACAGCGTCTTGCCGCCCGATCGCGACGACCAGGCGGCGACATCCTTGTGCGGATTGAAGAACGCGTCAGCCAGGAATCGAAACGGCGTCGAGTGCCCCGGCGAAAACGCCTTGCGCGGCAGATCCACCCCGAACGCGGTGAAAATGCCCAGGTGAAGATCGTTATGGGTCGCCGGTCGCCTCATGAACACGCGTCCCCCGGCCCTTCATCGATATTGGGCCGCGACAGGTTGAGTTCTTCGATGATTCGGCCTTTGAGTTCGCTCGACAGAGCGCCCAGATGATCGAAGAAACCAGCCTCCACCCGCGTCTGACTGTCGCGATCGTCTGAAGGTTGGGCATCGGCAAGACACATCTTGATCACAAAGTCCCGGCATCTCCGTGCGACCTGGCCATGTCCGCTGAGTCCGGCGTCGATGTGTTTGTCAACGACGGTCTTCAGCCTGCCAATCACATGTCGGCGGATATCACGGAGATGACTGTCGACCGCGTCGTCGATCCGAGCCTGCAGATCCGGGCGCGACAATCCCCGCCTGATCCGACAGACCGTATTGCGGTTGACGCCGAGTTCTCCGGCGATCTCAGAATCGCCGAATCCCGCGGCGATCAACTGGACCATCGCGTCATCATCATAAGTACGTCCGCGTGAACGCGTCATTTCGAAGAATCTCCCAGTGTCAGCCAATCTCGCTCCAGCAGTTGTCATCCGCCGGCAGGCAGGCAAGACATCCATCATTCATCACCGCCTTTTCCTGCTTCCATAAACTTACTTACTGGCGCGCTGAGCGGGTTTTGAGACAAGAAAATGAGATTCTCTTGAAAAAAGTTTTCGACATGCCGCAACACACCGACTGCAAGAGGTTTATAGTTTGCATTTTTCATCCCCATCGTTAGAATCCCCCTTGGGATTGTCCCGCATCGAATGAAGCAGATCTGCATCACAACTCGAAATCGCCGGCTCCGACCCATCAGAACCAGTTCATCGGACGGATCGTAACCGCCAAAAAGCCTGAGACGAAAGTCGGGTGCCTGAGAGAATCGCCGGCCTTGCTCGCCAGCAGTAAGAAACCAGGCCTCAGATAGCGCCGCTCAAACGGCGCGGGACGGGAGTTTCAAGAGCTGATGCACAAGATCGAAGAAATATGACGGCGTCGGCGGCGATTATTACTTATGGAAATGCGTAAACACTCAGCGGCTATGAGAGGCCCGATGCGGGGTCGCCGCCCGGCCCGCCTGTTATGAGGAAGATAGCCATGAAGATCGTCCGATACGCCGCAGCCCTGATCGTTATCGCCCTGCCGCATGCTCCGGCATCCGCCGCCGAGCCTGTCGAGACAACCGCTGCGCTTGTGGCGGCTGTCCGCGACGGGGCCGAAGGAGCGACGATCGAGGTCGCCGAAGGGACTTTCGAGCTCAGCGCCCCGCTCGAACCGAAGGCCGGCATGACCCTCAAGGGCGCCGGCATGGGCAAGACGATCATCACCAACGCCAAGGGCTGGAAGCCGAGCACTAAAACGCTGCCCGATCCGGAAATGTCCGCCAAACGCATGGACACGAATGCCTACCTGATCCGCCTGAAAGACAAATCCGCCGGGGTCACGATCTCCGACCTCACTCTTCATGGGCCGCAGGTCCACGGCGCAGTCTTCGCCTTCGCGCCCAGGGAGTTGACCATCCGTAACGTGCGGATCAAGGATACGCTCTGGAGCGGAATTCGGACGTTCAGTATGAAGAAGTCCAAGATCCGCGATTGCGAGTTCATAGACGCCGGCGGGCGATGGAGCAAGGGCAAGCCGGGCGTCAAGGGCGGCATAACCGGCGGCGGGATATTCTCGATCTGGATGGTCGACTGCGAGATATTCAACAACCGCTTCGTCCGCACGCAGAAAGGCCCGGCCGACAATTTCTTCGGCATAAAGGTGCGCCAGGGCAAGCGATGCCGGGTCCACCACAACACGATCGAAACCAACTTCTCGATGGAGTTTCCGTTCGAAAACGATGAGGATAACGAATTCGATCACAACGTCTGCTTCGGCGTCATCTCGATCCCCAAACACGCCGGCGGCGTGACGCCAAAGAGCGGGCGGACGTTCCATATCCATCACAATCTGTTCAAGGACAGCTATTCGATCGAGTTCGTCCGCAACGGAGTCGAGATAGATCACAATCTCTTTGCCTTTGACCCGAAAAAGGATCACGGCAACTTGATATCCGGCTTCGGGCGGGCTCCGGCAAAGGGCCCGGCAAGCTTCCACAACAATCTGGTAAGCAACCCGGGGCGGGGGGTGCTCTGGATCAATGAAGTGTACAACAATTTCGAAATCCGCAACAACCACATCATCACGCGGACAACGGCGACCCCGCGCAAGGACGGACTGTTCGGTTTCAATCGCAAGTGCGACTTCAAGACGATTGCGATCAAGGATAACGTGATCGAGTGCATAGGCCAGGCCCGCCCGCTCCTGAGAGCGAGAGAAAGCTACTCGGCGAAAGTAGAGAACAACAAGCTGACAAATGTCTCGGATGCAGACAAACTGACCAACGCCAAAGCCGACAGACCGATCGGCCTGGAAAAACCGTTGAAATTCGAATGCGGCGTCAACGGCGAATTCACCGTTGACGGATGGAGCGTGAAGCCGACGAGGAAGTAGCTGACATCCCGCTGCGAGCGTGAAACGGCTGCTGCAAGAATGATGGAGACCGGAATGTTGAGAATACCAGAGTTGAGAACACAATTCATATGCCTGGCGGTAACATTGACTTTGACGGCGTTTTGCGGCGACCTGGTCGCCGCGGATCGCCCCGCCGCCGGGCAGGCCCACACGTTCAAGTCGGACACGGTGAAGGATCTGGTCGCCAACCGCCAGGCCCTGGCCAAGGACCCCTACCGCCCGCTGTACCACTTTTCACCGCCCGGATTCGGCACTCACGATCCGGCGGGGTTGTGCTGGTGGAAGGGGAAATACCACTTCTTCTATCTGTTCTCCGTCCCCGGCGTGCTGTGGGGCAGAGGGCACGCCGTCAGCGACGACCTGGTCCACTGGCGGGACCTGCCAATGCTGCCCAAGAGCATCCGCGGCGGAACGGGACAGGTCTGGGTCGACAAGGATAAGGATCGAGTTATCCTCGGGGTCGCCGGCGCCAAGATCGCCACGGCGTCCGACCCGATGCTGCTGAAGTGGACCGAGCATCCGGTTAAGACCGGCGGCGACAACTTCATCTGGCGCGAGGGTGAATACTACTACCTTACAAGGACCAGGCACGGGCGGAATACGGCCCTGGAAATCCTACGCTCGCGGGACCTGAAGAAATGGGAGTCGATGGGCAACTATATCGACGACGGGAATTTCACCGACCCAAGGACCGACTGCTCGTGCAACAACATCCTTGCGATCGGCAAGGGCAAGCACCTGGTGCTGTTCTTCTCCCACAACCAGGGCCCCAAGTATTACATTGGCACGTCGGATATGACGAAGTGCCGATTCACCATCGAGAAGCACGGCCGGATGACTTACGGGACCGTGATGCGCGGCGCCCTGCACGCGCCAAGCGGGTTCGTCGATCCCAAGGGCCGCTGCATCGGGATGTGGAACATCATGGAATGCGTTGTCAGCGACAACTTCCGAGGCACTAAGAACGGCGTGATATCCCTGCCGCGACGGCTGTTTCTGAGCGACAAGCCGACGGGTAGAGGATTTGACAGGAGAGAGCTCAATCCGCTCGGCATCGAGCCGATCGCCGAACTCAAGAAGCTCCGCTTCAATCCGGTGAAGGTAGCGGGAATGGATATCCCCGCAAACGAAGAGAAGGTGTTGCCCGGCGTCAAGGGCCGTGCGATGGAGATCGAAGCGGTGATCGACCCTGGAAAGGCCAGCCAGGTCGGGCTTCGAGTGCTGCGCAGCGCCGACGGGCGGGAGCAGACGTCCGTCAGCCTGTTTATGCACGCCTGGGCCTGGCCCTGGCGGTCGGACAGGCGCGAACTCATGCTCGACGTATCCCGGGCGTCGCTCAGTCCCGCCGTGGCCGCCCGCACGCCGGAAATCGGCCCGCTGTATCTCAAAGACGGCAAGCCGCTGCGGCTGCGGATCTTCATAGACCGCAGCATTGTCGAGGTATTCGCCAACGGTCGCCAGTGCCTGACCCTGCGGGCCTACCCGACTCTCAAAGACAGCACCGGCGTATCGGTTTTCGCACGCGGCGGCAAGGCGAAACTCGTTTCGCTGGTCGCCCATCAGATGAAGAGCATCTGGCCCGAACTGAAATCACAGGAGGGACGATGAACGGCCGCTTAATTAATCAATTCAGCTTGCTCAACGCATCGCATCAGATACAATCATTCTGGAAGCTCGGCAGGGATCGCGGGCGCCGCTCCACCCGCCTGCCGGCTGGCAGATATGGAAAACTCGGACACAGGGAGACAAGATCATGTGCAGGCATTGTACGCGACGGCAACTGATTGGCGCCACCGCCGCCGGCGGTATGGCGTTGGCTATGGCCACAGGGCATCTGGCCGGCGAGGACAAGCGAACCGAACGTCCCGCCCCGGTCGATTCGAAAGTCCCGATCTGCGTGGTGATCGCCGGGCGGGCGGTCGACAACAGTTGGGGCCTGTCGAAAGATGATCTGGCCCCCATCATGAAGCGCCTGACCCAAGCCGAGAAGAACCTCGGAAACGTCAAGTTCATCACCGGCCAATCGAACAACGCCCGCCAGACCGCCGAACTGCTGGCCAAGGCCGGTCCCGACGCGCCGGTCCTGGCTATCAGCGCCGATATCTTCGGCCTGTCCCGCGCAGTTGCGCCGGTTGTCTTCAAGCAGAAGCGTCCGACGGCGGTCTTCCACCTGCCCGTAATCGGCGGGCACGACTGGTGCCTGGTCAAGCCGTGGCGGGACGCCGGACACCGGATAACCCTGTTCAACACCAGCGACCTGAACGATATCGAGCGGGCCGCGGCGCTGCTCAGGACGATCCCGCTGCTGAAACAGAGCCGGGTGCTCTGCTCCCCGCCGTTCAAGGGCACCAGCGAATCGTACGATCCTGACAAGGTCAACAAGCAGTTGGGCGTCGAGATGGTCCGGATCGCCGACGGACGCTACGACCAGGTGATGGCGAAGGTTGACGATGCGGCGGCCAAGAAGGAGGCCCAGCAGTGGCTCGGCGAGGCCAAGGGCCTCATCGAACCGACGCGCGACGACGTGCTAAAGGCCGCCCGCGCCTCACAGACGCTGGATCGGCTGCTCGCGGAGAACAAAGCCTGCGCACTGTGCGTGGGCACGTGCATGGGGTGGCTCAAACGAGGCTTCCCGTGCCTGGGATTCTCGCGCCTCAATGACCGCGGGATCCCGGCCGCCTGCGACGGCGACATGGACTGCGTGCTGACGATGCTGATATTCCAGCATGCGCTCAATCGGGCGGGATTCCTCGGAAACGCCGCCGGAGTCGACACGTCGAGGGATGCATTCCATCTTTCCCACTGCTCGGCCCCGTTGAGGATGGAGGGCCCCAAGAGCCCCCGTGCGCCCTACCTGCTCCGACGCCACGCCGAGGTCAAGGGCGGAGCGGTCACCGAGGTCCACTACCGCATCGGGCAGGAAGTGACCTTCACCAAGCTGGTGCACCTCGATACGCTACTGGTCTTCACCGGCAAGATCATCGAAGTGCCGAAGGTCCCCAAGGGCAAGGTCCGCGGCTGCCGCACGGAACTGGTGGCCAAGATCGCCAACGCCGACAAACTGCTGGCCAACTGGGGCGCAGAGGCGCTGGGCAAGAGCGCTTCAGACTACTACGCCTCGCTACACCGCGTGGCCTACTACGGAAACCACACCCGGAGCATCAGCCGCCTGGCCGACCTGATGGGCCTGAAAGTGGCGATGGAAGTTTGATTGCAGGGTCGAAGGCCCGGCGCGATAGTAGCCGGGGCCGGCAGGGCTCACCTTTACCCACATCCTGGAGTTTGGCTGCGGGTGTCTTCTTTAAGACGTTTAGCCTGCAAGGCTTGATTAATTGGGGACGCTTCCCGAATGGCACTGCCGTGTCCAACAGGTTGTGTTGTTGAGGCTTACGTTTTTCGCATCTCCTTTCGCAGTTCTCGGCGGCTGTAATGCAGCAGTGGATACCGATGGAGGCGGCGTTTTATG